>Ga0209012_1000452_pt1 | contig 58593 bp, 58 predicted proteins | sample RS3BMetagenome_FD_184735 | JGI IMG/M metagenome (GOLD analysis project Ga0209012, IMG submission 184735) | Ferric oxide microbial mat and aquatic microbial communities from Rainbow Spring, Yellowstone National Park, USA - RS3B (SPAdes) (version 3) ... | reverse complement strand
GACCCACTGGTCAACGGCGAGCATGGCAGCAGCAACTGGTGTCTCTCCCTCGACGGTCAGCAGGATCTGGCGAACCTGTGGCCTCGAGCCGCACCTGATGGAGAGCTTCACCATCTCCAACGACCCGGCCTTCACCGAGAAGGTGCGAGACGTGGTGGGGGTCTAGCTCAACCCCCCTCAGGCGGCGATGGTCCTCTCGCGTCGACGAGAAGACCCAGATCCAAGCGCTGGATCGCACCCAGCCCATGCTCCCGATGCGACCAGGGGTGCCGCTGCGTCGCACGACCGAGTACCGGCGCCACGGTGTTGCCAACCTCGACGCTGCCCTCGATGTCGCCTCCGGCAAGGTCATCACCACGATGACCAAGGCTCACAGGACCAAGGAGTTCATCGAGTTCCTCGAGCTCATCGACCGACGAGTCCCGAAGGGCCTGGGGGTCCATCTGGTGCTCGACAACTACGCAGCCCACACGACCGAGGCGGTGCGGACCTGGCTCCTTTGCCATCCGCGATTGGTGTTCCACTGCACCCCGACGTACTCGTCCGCCGATGTTCCAGGTCGAGCGCTGGTTCGCAGCCCTGACCACCAAGTACCTCCAGCGCAGCGTGCATCGCAGCGTCGCTGCGCTCACCCGTGGCATCAAGGAGTGGACTGAGAGCTGGAACAACGACCCCAAGCCCTTCATCTGGACCAAGAGCGCCGACGAGATCTTCGCCTCGATGCGAAAGTACCTCGAGCCCACTGTTCTTGAAGCCACTTGTGACAAGGAACACTACGCGCCGACACCCTCGAGCGCCCGTGCAGCAGCGGCGCGTCCGCTTGCGATACAGGTGGGGATGCCGCTACCGCCACGCCAGGCCCCGGCGAGCGCGAGTTGAGGGCCGAACGTGTCGAGGACGAGCGCGTCGAGCCGAGCGACGAGATCCTGGTGCCACGGCGGGAAGTGGGGGAAGGCACGTTGCCAGCGAGTCAGCTGTGTGGCGACTGGCTTGAGCTCGAGGCCGAGGATGCCGCTCGCTTCGGCCAGCAGGTCCTCTGTGAGGGCTTCCTCGTCCCGTTCGAGGTGGCGATGGTCGTAGAGGCTGCCTGTGGAGATGCGCAGCAGCGTGCGACCCTCGGGCGACCAGTGGGGCCACTTTTCCGACGCGAGGGTTACCGCGGTACTGAGGAGCCCCTCCTCGCGCGCGACCAGCACCCCGGCCACGCCCCGGAGCTGCTCTGGCAGCTCGACGGTGGCGAGCTCGGCGCCGAGCACGCTAACGGACGCGTAGCGCACGCCGCGCAGTAAGGCGGCCGCCTCGGGGGAGCTCCCCGCAAGCAGGCGAGCGGTCTCGAAGGCGGGGGTTGCGACGACCACGAGGTCAGCCTCGTGCGAGGTCGTCGCGCTGATGACGCGAAGGCCGCTGCTCGTGTGCTCGATGGCGGCTGCAGGGTGGTTTGTCTCGATGCTCACGCCGCCGGTGACGAGCTGCGCGCGCAGCGCCGCGACGAGCTCGCCCAGCCCCCCTCGCGGAGCCAGGAACGCGGGTCGGCCAGCCGCGGCGGGTCGTGGTGGGCGCGGTCCGCTTGGAGGTAGGTCGAGAATGTTGGGAGCGCTGACACGAGCGCTCAGGCCGAGGACCGTGTTGGCGTTGATCCCTCCAACCAGCGGCTCGATGTGCGTTCGAACCCAGGCACCTCCCCAGCGCCACGCAGCGATGTGGCCGAGGTCGTCGCTTTCATGACCTCGTCGGCTGCGAGCGAGCACGCCCCAGGCGGCTCGCAGCCGCGCGATGGGGCCAACGAGCGGCGAGGCGAGGGCTGCCTGCACGGTTGGTGGTGCGCCGAGCACGAGGCCAGGTGGGATGGCCCGGCGCTCGCCCCGGCGAAAGAGTAGCGCTTGGCTCGCGCTCGGTGCGAGGAGCTCGAGGTCGAGGTCGTCGACGAGCTCGAGGGCGGCGGGCGTGCGCGTCAGGAAGGAATCTGGACCAAGCTCAATCTGGCTCGTGGCAAGATGGCCCGTGACGAGCTTGCCGCCCACTTCGGAGCTGTGCTCGAGCACTACGACGTCGTGGTCCAGGCGGCGCAGTTCCCAGGCTGCGGCCAACCCGGTGATGCCTGCGCCGACGACGACTGCTCTCACGTTGCCTCCTCGAGCGCTTGTCGTCGAAGCACCGCGCCGTGCTCGTGGACGAAGTCCACGATGCGGGCGAGGGAATCGGGCTCGCTCTGGGGGAGCACCCCGTGGCCGAGGTTGAAGACGTAGCCCTGGGCCGGTGCCGAGCTGCGCAGGACGGCTCGCACCTCGTTGAGCAGCGCCGGGGTGCTGGCCAGCACCGTCGTGGGGTCGAGGTTGCCCTGGAGCGCGAGCCGTTCCCCGTGGTCACGGGCCAGGGATGCGAGATCGACACGCCAGTCCACCCCGAGGGCGTCGAACCCGAGGTTGGTGAGCTGCTCGAGTAGGTGGGCGGTCCCGACCGAGAAGTAGATCGAGGGCACCCCCAACGAGCGGATGCCGTCGGCAAGGCGGCGCAGGTGCGGAGCCACATGGTGCTCGAACGCGCGGGGGGCGAGCGCCCCTGCCCAGGAGTCGAACAGCTGGATAGCGGAAGCCCCTGCCTCAGCCTGACGACGAATCGTCTCAAGGGCGATTGTCGCCAGACGTCCTAGCAGCTCGGCGAAGAGCGTCGGATCCTCGAGCATGAGCAGCTTCGTGTGAACGTAGTCGCGGCTCGGTCGGCCCTCGACGAGATAGCTGGCGACGGTGAAGGGACCGCCCGCGAAGCCGATCAGCGGTACTGGCGACTCCGTCGCAACCAGTCGGACAGTCGCGGCCATGGCTTCAAGGGCGTCTGGGTCGAGACGCTCGAGCCGCACGAGGTCGGAGCGCTGGCGCACGGGATGCTCAAGGCATGGTCCGACCCCGGGCTTCACGTCGATGCCAACATCCGAACCGGCCAAGGGTGCGACAATGTCGCTGTAGAGTATGGCTGCGTCGACTCCGTAACGGTGCACGGGCTGCAGGGTGATCTCAGCCGCCAGTTCAGGGTTGCGCAACACCGTGAGGATGGAGTCCACGCCTCGCAGTGCCCGGTACTCGGGCAGGGATCGACCAGCCTGGCGCATGAACCAGACCGGGACCACGCTCGTCGGTCGGCGTGCGAGCGCCTCAAGCAGGGGTGCTGGTGTCCCCTCGGTGTGTGATTCACGGCTCATAGACTGGTGCTCTTCCGAGTCTAGGAGGGGTCCTGGTGCAGGACGAAGCGTTCGAAGAGGAGCGCCGCTTCGTCGAGCAGGCCTACGAGCGCCTGGGGGCCCTGCGAGCCTCGGTGGAGCGGGCACTCGAGGAAGCGCTTATCCAGGAGCGAGGAGGGACGCACCAGGCTCGGCTGGAGCGCGACGTCTTCGTTGAGAACGCCCTGCGTCGGCTCGAGACGCTTGATCTGGGCGAGCATGCTCTCGTCTTTGGTCGACTCGATCGTGAGGATGGGGAGCGCTACCACATCGGGCGCGTCTCGCTCTCCGACGAGCACGGCGAGCCCATGGTCGTCGATTGGCGGGCCCCGGTAGCCGAACCGTTCTACCGAGCCACCACGAAGGACCCAATGGGTGTGGAGCGGCGCTGGCACCTCTCTCTCGAGCACGGGCGGCTGCGCCGTCTCGAGGTGGAGCGGCTCGGCGGCGCCGGCAGCGACGAGGAGGCGATCGGCCCGACCGCGCTCTATGCGGCGCTGGAGCGTCCGCGCGGGCCGCAGATGGTGGACATCGTCGCGACGATCCAGGCCGACCAGGACCACCTCATTCGCCAACCCCTCGGACAGGCGTTACTGATCGAGGGCTCACCCGGCACAGGTAAGACGGCAGTCGCACTGCATCGGGCTGCCTACCTGCTCTACACCTATCGGTGGCGGCTCGAGCACCAGGGACTGCTCGTCGTCGGACCCACACCGGGCTTCGTGCTCTACGTCCGCGACGTCCTGCCCTCGCTTGGTGAGAGCGGGGTCGAACTGCGCTCGCTTGCCTCCTTGCGCCCAGGCACCAAGGTCGGCGACATGCGCTCCTCGCCAGCGTCGCGGGCGCTTCGTGGCGACCTGCGCATGGTGCAGCTGCTACGGCGGGCTGTGCGCGACCGCGAGCGACCTCTGCGCCGCGCCTATGAGATCCCGTTTGGGTCACGAGTGCTCGTCGTCACGCCCGAGCTAAGCCAGCAGGCCGTGCGTGCCGCCCGTGCCCTGCGCGGTGGCCACAACCAGCGTCGGCGCGCCGTTGAGGAGACGCTGCTGCGTGTGCTGGCACAAGACGTCGTGCACGGCGGTCCTCTCGTCCGCCGTGCGTGGGGTGACGATGCCAACGTCGTCGCTCTCTTCGGGCCAGGCAACGACTGGCCGCCGAGATTCCCCGACGATTCGGAGGAGGATCTCGTCGCGGAGGTGCGTCACGAGCTGCGTCACCTCGAGGCGTTCCAGCGTCTGCTGGCTCGTCTGTGGCCTCGTCTCAGTGCGGAGGAGGTACTGCTCGACGTGCGCTCGCGCCCTGCGCTACTGCGCTCGGCAGCTCGGGGCCTGCTGACAGCCGAAGAGCAGCGCGAGCTCGTGCTGGCGCCTAGCGAAATCGACCCCAACGCGTGGACCTGGGAGGTCGAGGACGTGCCTCTCCTCGACGAGCTCGATGCCCTCCTAGGTACCCACGAAGGGAGGGTCTTCGGTCACGTGGTGGTCGACGAGGCACAGGACGTGAGCCCGATGGCCGCGCGCGCCATCCGACGACGCCTCTCCGGCTCCTCCATCACGCTGGTGGGAGATCGTGCCCAGGCGCTCAACCCGCGCGGCATGCAGCCCTGGAGCGTCCTCACGACGCAGCTGCGCCTGCGGGAGCCCACCTACGAGCGGCTCCGGGTCAACTACCGATCGCCGGCTCGGGTCGGCAGGCTGGTTGCCGCCCTTCGCAGGCGCATCCTCGGCGAGGACGACGCCGACGAGGTGGTGGTTCGGCGAACGCCCGGTGGTGTCGAGCTCCTCGACAGCTTGGGGGAGGACGTTCTCGCGCGCGCCCTGGAGCGTGCTCGCGCCCTGACGACCTCCTTCGCCTCGGTCGCGCTCGTGCTCGACGACGCGCTCGTAGCGAACACTGCAGGGGGTATCGACTCGATTTTGTCTACGGGCCCGGACCTCGGTACCATCAGAGTGTCTGATGTGCCTGGGGTTCGGGGAATGGAGTTCGACGCAGTGGTCGTCGCGGACGTCGCAGCGCTCGTGGGTACGAGCGAAGGTCTGCGTCGCCTCTACGTTGCTGCGACGCGAGCGACGCAGCACGTGGCGTTGTGCGCGTCTGCAACCACTCCCTCCTGGCTCTACCAGGCACTCGACGAGGTGTGACGTGGGCTGGAGGGTGAGTGCGCCATGGCTGAAGCGGTCCTGACGGCCAAGGCTCGTCGAGAGCCGATCCGCTTTTCCAAGCCATCGTTGCTCGGCGTGGGCACGATGGTATGGCTCGGTTCGGAGCTGATGTTCTTCAGTGGCCTCTTCGCGGCCTACTTCACCATCCGAGCGCACGTCGGCTCACCGTGGCCTCCCGCTGGCATTCATCTGGACACCGTGCAGTCGGCGATCTTCAGCACCATTCTCGTGCTCTCGAGTGTGACCATGCAAAAGGCGCTCTTCGAAGCCGAGCACGGACGTCCTCGTGCAGCGATGTGGTGGGTGGTGCTCACCTTCGTCATGGGTGGATCGTTCATTGCGAACCAGGCCGTGGAGTGGGCGACGCTGAAGTTCGGGCCGCAGACCAACGCCTACGGCTCGCTCTTCTACGTGATGTCGGGCATCCATGGCCTCCACGTCATCGTCGGCCTCGTGGCGATGCTCTTCTTACTCCTGCGCCTGAAGGGGATCAAAGGGGGTCGTCGCCATCTACCCGCCTTCCAGGCGTTGTCGTATTACTGGCACTTCGTTGACATCGTCTGGGTCGCCCTGTTCGCGTGCTTGTTCTTGGTCCACTAGGGAGCTGGAGCTAGGAGAGAGGTGACGTTGTGGGGTGGTTTGAGAGATTGACACGGCCCAAGGCCCTCTCAGGGGTTGCAGGGGTCGCGGGGTTGGGGGTCCTCGCGGGAGTGGCGATGCTCGTGGCTCCGTCGACGGCACTCGCCCAGCCCGCGACCAGCACGCCCACCCCGTCGAGCAGTGCGCCGATCGTTTACGTCAATCCCCCGAAGAGCCTGATTCCGGAGGGAAGAACGCTCTTCTCGGAGGACTGTGAGACGTGTCACGGTGTGGACGCCGAAGGGTCCTACCGAGCGCCGAACCTGCAGGGGCTGGGAGCTGCAACCATCGACTTCTGGATCACGACGGGTCGCATGCCCCTCGCCGATCCAACAGTGCAGGCAGCCGAGAAGCCACCTCGCCTGACGAACCAGCAGGCAGAAGCGATCGCGGCGTACGTCACATCGTTGGCTCCCGGGGGCCCCGGCATTCCGAGTGTCAACCTGAAGACGGCGAACATCTCGCGAGGGGAGTTCCTCTTCTCGGAGGACTGCGCCGCATGCCACACCATTACGGGCGTTGGCGACGCGCTGGCCGACAACGTGTTCGCGCCGTCGCTCTACCCGGCGACCCCGACGCAGGTGGCCGAAGCCATCCGGACCGGTCCAGGGAACATGCCACGGTTCGGTCCCGGCACGCTCTCGAACCAGGAGGTCGCTGACATCGTGCGCTATGTGGAGTATCTCCACGCGCCAAATGACCGAGGAGGAGCCGGGCTTGGTCATGTCGGCCCTGTGACGGAAGGCTTCGTCGCCATCGTCTTCGCGCTTGGGTCGCTGATGGTGGCCGGTTACTGGATCGGTGGGAGGGCAACGCGATGACGACCTCGAAGGTGCGCCCCACGTCACCGGACCATGAGGATGCCTACGACAGGCCGGTGATCGAGCGGTTGATCGCTGTCTCATTTACCCTCTCGGTGTTGGCGACGGTCGGACTAGGCGTGACCTACTGGCTGGGGGGGCAACCCCAGGTGGAAGGCGCACTGCTCTTCGTAGCGCTTGGCGGGATCGGCGTGGGTATCGTCGCCTGGGGCAAGTACCTCGTCCCTCAGGGTCCGTACGTGCAAGAGCGCCACGAGCTTCGCTCCGACGATGTCGAGCGTGAGGCCATGCACGCCAGTCTCGGCCGAGGCCTGCGCCAGCTGGAGCGCCGCTCGTTCCTGTTGCGCTTGCTCGGTGCCTCGGTGGGGGCGTTCGGCCTCATCAACCTCTTCCCCTTCATTCGTTCGCTCGGCCCGGTTCCGGGTAAGTCGTTGTTCTTGACGGACTGGAAACCGGGCTCGAGGCTCGTGACCGCAAGCGGTCGCGTCGTGACCGAGAACGATCTCGAGGTCGGTGGACTGCTCACCGTTTTCCCGGAGGGCTACGAGAACTCTCCGATGAACGCGATCGACCAGGTCGTCTTGGTACGGCCTGCGACGACGGACCTCGTGACCCGGCCAGGCCGAGAGACTTGGGGTCCGAAGGGGTACCTGGCGTTCTCGAAGGTGTGTACGCACGCTGGGTGTCCTGTGGGGCTTTACCAGCAGCTCACCCAGCAGCTGCTGTGTCCCTGCCACCAAAGTCTCTTTGACGTGCTGACGGGTGCGACGAACGTCTTCGGCCCAGCCCCTCGTCCGCTGCCACAGCTGCCCCTCTACATCGATGGCGAGGGTGTGCTGCGGGCGCAGGCTGGGTTCGATGAGCCGGTTGGTCCTGGATTCTGGGAGCGTGGAGCATGAGCACGCTGGAGGAACGCGCTTACAAGGCGGCGGACGAGATCGACGAGCGCTTCGGCTCGGCGCGTTTCGTTCGCAACTCGCTCAACAAGATCTTCCCCGACCACTGGTCGTTCATGTTGGGTGAGATCGCGCTGTACTCGTTCGTCGTCCTGATCTTCACAGGGGTGTTCCTAACCCTGTTCTACGTGCCCTCGACGGCGCAGGTCGTTTACCACGGCTCCTACGCCCCGCTGCGCGGGCAGAGAATGTCCGAGGCGTACGTATCGACCCTGAACATCTCGTTTAACGTGCGGGCGGGGCTTGTGATGCGTCAGATCCACCACTGGGCGGCCGACGTGTTCATCGCGGCGATCGTGGTACACCTACTGCGGATCTTCTTCACCGGTGCTTATCGTAAGCCTCGGGAGATCAACTGGACGATCGGCCTCACGTTGCTCGTCCTGTCGATTATCAATGGCTTCATTGGGTATTCGCTGCCAGATGATCTCATCTCGGGCACGGGCATTCGCATCGCCTTCTCGATCATCCTGTCGATCCCGGTAGTGGGCAGCTACCTCGCGTTCTTCATCTTCGGCGGTAACTACCCCGGCACGGAGATCATCCCGCGGTTCTTTATCATCCACGTGCTGATCCTGCCGGCCATCATCGCTGCGCTGATCGGGGCGCACCTCGCGATCATGTGGCACCAGAAGCATACGCAGTATCCGGGACGTGGGCGCACTAATCGCAACGTCGTGGGGATCCCGTTCTGGCCTGCCTACGCGTTCCAGGCTGGAGGCTTCTTTTTCATCACCGCTGCGGTGCTAGCTGCCCTCGGCGGTCTGGTGCAGATTAACCCGATCTGGCTGTACGGACCGTATATCCCCTACAAGGTCAGCTACGCGGTGCAGCCGGACTGGTATATGGGGTGGCTAGACGGAGCGCTGCGTCTGATGCCGAGCTGGGAGATTGTCTTTGGCCCAACCTACGGCGGACACATGATCCCGAACGTCTTCTTCCCGGCGGTGCTCCTGCCTGGGCTCACCTTCGGTTTGCTCTACGCGTGGCCGGCGATCGAGCGTCGTTTCACACACGACAACGAGGAGCACAACATCTGTGATCGGCCTCGCGAGCACCCGGTGAGGACCTCGATTGGGGTCGGTGTGCTGATGTTCTACATCGTCTTGTTCTTCGCGAGCGCTACCGACGTGCTGGCCAACTTTTTCGATACGTCGCTGAACCTCGTACTGTGGACGATGAGAGTGTTGCTCTTCGCGATGCCAGTGCTCGCGGGGAGTGCGACGTACCTGCTCACGAAAGAGGTTGGCCACAAGGGCGAGGTTGGCGAGCCGAAGGTGCCAGTGGAGATTCGCCGGACAGAGGAAGGTGCCTTCGTCTTCGGTGAGCTGGCGGTGGTCGGTGCCGGCGCGGACGAGAAGATCGAGCCACTGCCGGAGGAGCTGATCTCCGCACACCCGACGAACGGGAATGGGAACGGGAACGGTCATCACGCGGGAGCGGAGGCGACGGCAGGGAGCGACGTGGACGGCAACGGCCATGGTCACCCGGGGGTTTTGGAGGTTCCACGTGACTGAGGGTCGGCACAGCGGGCTGGGGCGGCTGTGGCGCCGTACCCGAGGCGCGGTCGTCGTGGGAGTCGGGGGGGCGTCTCTCTCGGCTTGCAAGCTTCCCACCTTCGGGGCCTATACTGGAAACACTGTCCAGGGGAACTCGATCTTCCATCTGTGGCAAGGGTTCTTCGTGGCCTCGATCTTCGTGGGCGGCATCACGTTTGCTCTGCTCTTCTACGCGATCGTGCGCTATCGGCGGCGTAGCGACGAGATCCCCAAGCAGGTGCACGGCAACAATCCGCTTGAGATTTTCTACACCGTCGTACCGGTGTTGATTGTTGCGGTGCTTTTCTTCTTTACCGTCCGGGTGGAGAACAAGGTTGATGCGGTGTCGCGGCATCCGGCGCTGCGCGTCGATGCTACGGCTTATCAGTGGGGCTGGAAGTTCTATTACCCGGCCTACCACGTGACGGAACAGACCGAGGGGCCTACTGGGTACCCGACGCTAGTTCTGCCTGTGGGCGAAACGGCAACGTTCAAGCTGGTGTCGCTCGACGTGGTACATGGTTTTGATCTACCGAACTTCGACTTCTCGCGCTATGCGCTGCCAGGCGTGACGAATTACTTCGACTTCACGCCCCAGCAGACCGAGAGCTTCATCGGACGGTGTTCGCATCTGTGCGGGCTGTACCATGCTGACATGCTCTTCTATGTCAAGGTGGTCACCCCTGCGCAGTTCATGAGCTGGATTCACTCACAGCAAGGGAGGTAAGCGCGTGACAACAGTGCACGAGCCCGAGCTCCTCTTAGGGGTCGAGGAGCCAACGGAGCAGCATGAACGGCGGGAGCCGGGCGGGTTCTACCGCTGGGTGACCTCGGTCGATCACAAGGTGATTGGTAAGAACTACATGTATACGGCACTGGTCTTCTTCTTCATCGCGGGCTTACTCGCGGAGTTGATGAGGACCCAGCTGTTCAATCCGAATGGTCACGTGGTGTCGCTGCAGACTTACAACGCACTCGTGACCATCCATGGGTCGATCATGTTGTACCTCTTTGCGGGACCGATCGCCTTCGGTGGCTTCGCCAACTTCCTGGTGCCGATCATGATCGGGGCACCGGACATGGCGTTCCCACGCCTCAACAACCTCTCGTACTGGTTGTACCTCTTCGGCGGTTCGACCATGTTGTTCGGGTTCTTCACCGCCAGCGGAGCGGCGGCGTTTGGCTGGACCGGCTATACGCCGCTGTCGACGGCGACGTATTCGCCGGGTCCCGGACCAGACTTGTGGATCGCATCGGTGGCTATGGTCGGTTTCTCCGGGATCTTTACGGCCGTGAACCTCGTGACCACTATCTTCTACCTGCGTGCTCCTGGCATGACGATGTTCCGCATGCCGCTGTTTGTGTGGTCGATGTTGATCACCGGGATTCTGATCCTTATCGCTTTCCCGGTGCTGACGGCCGCGCTGGTAATGTTGTACGCGGACCGTCACTTCGGTGCGCACTTCTTTACTGTGTCAGGTGGTGGCGTGCCGGTGATGTGGCAGAACCTGTTCTGGTTCTTTGGGCATCCTGAGGTGTACATCCTGGCGCTGCCCTTCTTTGGGATGATCTCGGAGCTAGTGCCGGTCTTCTCACGGAAGCCAATCTTCGGCTATAAGGGCATGGTGTTCGCGACGCTCGCGATCGCTGGTCTCTCGACGGGTGTGTGGGCCCACCACATGTTTACGACCGGTACGGTTCTGCTGCCCTTCTTCTCGGCTCTCTCGCTGCTGATCGCGGTGCCGACGGGCATCAAGGTGTTCACTTGGATCGCCACGATGTGGGGTGGTCAAGTCAAGTTCAACACTTCGATGCTGTTTGCGATTGGTTTCATCTTTGCCTTCGTGATGGGCGGCATTTCGGGAGTGATGCTGGCATCGCCGCCGATTGACTTCTACACCCACGACACCTACTTCGTTGTGGCTCACTTCCACCAGGTACTGGTGGGGACGACGGTGTTCGCGATGCTGGCGGGCCTCTACTACTGGTACCCGAAGTTCACGGGCAGGCTTCTCCACGAAGGCTGGGGTAAGGCCAACTTTTGGACGATGTTCGTTGGATTCTGGGTGACGTACATGCCGCAGTATCTGCTCGGTCTGCGGGGTATGCCGCGGTGGGTTGGACAGTACTCGCCGTCGTTTACCTTTCTGAATCGGGTGTCGACAGTCGGAGCCTACATTCTGGGTCTGGGTGCACTGCTGCTGCTGGTGAACCTCTACGTGTCGTGGAGGTATCCGATCGAGGCCGGGGATAACCCGTGGGACGGTCACACGCTCGAATGGGCCACCAGCTCGCCGCCTCCTGCGCACAACTTTCACTCGCTGCCTCCTATCCGTTCGCGCCGGCCGGTCTGGGACATGAACCATCCGGAGTATGCGGACGCGAAGGTCCCGGTTGTGGCTGGAGGTGACGAGAGTGCGCAGTGAGTCTCGGATCTACCTCGGTGTCGGCTCGTTCTTCATCGTCGTTCTGCTGATCTACTTTTTCTGGAGCCACGAGTCCACCGGGTCGGTCCTTCTGCTGGCATCGGCTGGGCTCGGCCTACTACCGGGGCTGTACATTGGCTGGTGGTCGCGGCGCATGGCGCCGCGACCCGAGGACCGGGATGTTGTGGAGCCGGAGGATATCTCGGGTGTGATCGGACAGTTCCCGGAAAACACGATCTTCCCGTTCGTCATCGGGGCAGGTGTTTGGTTCGTAGCGCTCGGGTTTGTCTACGGGGTGTGGCTGGTGATGGTAGGCATCGGCTTCGTGCTTGGTGCGGCCTACGGTGCGACGATGGAGTCGAAGCGAGCTTCCTGGAGTGAGCCAGAGAATGCAGCGTCAGTTCCGAGGCATCACTGAGCAGGTGAGTGGATTCTAGCGGGGCGTCCCTAGGAGCGGAAATTGGTCAAGTAAGGGCCTGCACTTGGTGCGGGCCCTTACTTCTGACTGGTGGAAGCGGACTCAGTGTGTCGCTAGGCGGCTGTTCGCAGTCTTCGAGATTGCGCCGATGTACGGTGGCAGACTTGGTCTTCCAGGACTCAAGGAGGCTGAGCTCACGGGTCGAGGATGGGGTGAGAGCCGGAGGTGGTGCGCCTAGTCGGGTTCTCGCCGATGAAGAATGTACTGGAGCGCTAGGACGAGGCCTGGCGGTTTGGGCCTTGCTCGTCGTCGGCTGGCCCACTTGCTGGCTTCGAGCCCTCCTCAACTCCGCGCTTGAACTCCTGGGTGGCGGTGCCGAGGGAGCGGGCGAGTTTGGGAAGCTTCGAGCCTCCGAAGATGATGAGTGCCACGATGAGCACGACGATGAGGTCGAAGGGCCCGAGAACGTCTGCGAGTAGCATGGGTCTCCTTAGTCTCGACTCCCAGTGTATCGGGAGGTGTGGTCGTGGCGGTGTTCGGACGACTCCTGCTCTCGACCCCGGCTCCAGTAGCGCTCCTGCTGGTGTTCCTGCTGCCGGCACTTGAGTCCTCGGTGTTCCTGGGTTTCGTGTTCCCCGGGGAGACGGCGGTGGTGCTCGGCGGAGTGCTGGCGGCTCAGCATCGCTTCCCGGTGGGGTTGGCCGCGGCGGCTGCAGCCCTTGGTGCGGTACTCGGTGACTCCGCGGGCTACGCCATCGGACGTCGCTTCGGTGAACCGCTGCTTGCCAGGGTGCCCGAGCGGGTGCTGTCTACCCGACAGCGCCGGCGGGTCGTCGAGTTCCTCAAGCGTCGAGGTGCACTTGGGGTCGTGATCGGGCGTTTCACAACCGTGCTGCGCGTGCTGGTTCCCGGTGTCGCTGGGATGGTGGAGATGCCGTACCGGCGCCGTTTCCTCCCGGCCAATCTCGTCGGCGGCGTTGGGTGGGCGGTGCTCTATACGGGTCTCGGGTACGTTGCGGGCCGTCACTACGCGGCGGTGCTGGGCAAGGCGAGCTTGACGAGCACGTTGGTGCTGGTCGGGATCATCGTGGTGTTGCTGGGGCTGTGGGCGTGGCACCACCTGGTGGTGCCACTGCGGGACCGCGCCGCCGAGTGAGGCGAGCTCGGAGGAACGGCGTGAGATACCAGCGTAGCGCTGCATAGTGTGCCCATGGGCGCGAGCGGGGCAGATCTGCGAATGCGAGCGCGCTCCCGAGCACGTCGTGGGCAAGGAGCTCGCCAATCAGGATTCGCTGGACGTGCCAGGCCTCGATAGCCGCAAGGTCTTCTGGCTCGAGCAAGCCTCGGGCCCTCTCACGGCGCAGGATCGCAAGTGCCCCGCGGCGCAGCCGTCGCAGGTCCTTGGACACGCCGTCGGGCGAGTCGCGGTAGAACACAAGCGGTGCGTGCTCAAGGATGACAGGGCCACGAAGCGAGGCGCGAAGCCAGCAGTCCCAGTCCTCGACGCCGTCGAGCGACGGGTCGAAGCCACCGATCGCCCGCAGCACGTCGGCGCGAATGAGGACGGTCGAGGTCTGGAAACGATTGAGCACGAGCAGGTCTCGGTAGGTGAGCCAGCTGCAGGGACGGGTTGCGCGGTCGGCGAGGTCGTCGACCGAGCGAGCCCAGTCGCAGGCCACGATGGCTGCCGTGGGGTGGCGTGTTGCGATCTCGAGCTGGTGCTCGAGCTTGCGCGGGTGCCACCGGTCGTCAGCGTCCAAGAGTGCGATCCACTCGCCCCTCGCGATGGCGATGGCGGTGTTGCGGGCTGCGGATGGACCTGCGTTCGCCTTGCGCAGCACCGTGGTGGCGATGTCGGAGCGGTCGGCGCGCTGTGCGGTGGCGTCGCTCGAGCCGTCGTCGACGACGATCACCTCGAGCGGGGCCACCGTCTGGGCACCGACGCCCTCGAGTGCTTCCTCGATGGTGCGCTCCGCGTTGTAGGCGGCCACGACGACGCTGACCGAGGGGACTCTGGGAACGTCCGTCGAGGCGGCCGGAGATGCGTCCATGGCGCGCGCTAGCCTAGCGGCAGGACTGCTGGGGAGAGAGAGGCTCGCACGTCGGTGATGCAGTTTCGTGAGCTCGTCTCGCTCGTGCCCGGGGCTCGGACCGTCGGTAAGGACGACGTCGAGATCCTGGATGTCACCATGGACTCGCGTTCCGTTCAGCCGGGCGCTCTGTTCTGTGCGACGAAGGGAGCTCGCTTCGACGGTCACGAGTTCATTGGCGACGCGATCGCACGAGGTGCCGTCGCCCTTCTGGTGCAGCGGCCGGTGGAGGCTACGGTGCCGTACGCTGTCGTGCCGTCAGTCCGGCACGCAATCGGACGACTGGTGGCTTCCTTCTTCGGTCACCCCTCCAAGCAGCTCGATCTGATCGGTATCACCGGTACCAACGGCAAGACCACGACGTCGTACTTCATCGAGTCCATCCTGCGTCGAGCTGGACGCAGGCCAGGGTTGATCGGTACCATCGAGGCGCGCTTCGGGGATCTCAACCGGCCCTCGCTCTTTACCACTCCGGAGGCCCCGGAGCTTCACCGGCTGTTGCGCCAGATGGTGGACGACGGCGTCGACAGCGTCGTTATGGAGGTGTCCTCGCACGGCATCGACCAGCACCGCATCGACGGGACCCACTTCCGCATCGGCGTCTTCACAAACCTCTCGCCCGAGCACCTCGACTACCACGGGACGATCGAGCAGTACTACTCGGCCAAGGCACAGCTCTTCCTGCCGGGTCGCACTGAACGCGCGGTCATCGGCACGGATACAGAGTGGGGACAGCGCCTTGCCATGCAGCTGCGGATCCCGCACGTCACCTACGGTCCTGGCGACGATGCTGACTACCAAGTCACCGAGATCGTCTTCGACGACGTCGGCACGTCGTTCGTGTTGCTCGTTGGGTCGCGTCGTAGGCGGCTACGCGTTCCGATCTACGGTCGTCACAACGCGTACAACGCAGCGGCAGCGGTCGCAGTCGCGGAGCTCCTCGGTGTCGACGAGGCTGCGATCGAAGCTGGTCTTGCAGAGTGCCACCAGGTGGCGGGGCGGTTCCAGCGCATCGACGAGGGGCAGCCCTTCAACGTCGTCGTCGACTACGCGCACACGCCGGACTCGATCCGAGCACTGATCCAGACGGCACGCGCACTCTCCCCGTCAGGGCGGGTGATCCTCGTCGCGGGTGCCCGAGGGCGTCGAGACCGGCTCAAGCGCCCTGAGCTCGGGCGTGCCGCTGCGACCGCCGACCTTGCCATTCTCACCGCGGACAATCCAGGTGACGAGGATCCTGGTGAGATCGTCGCACAGCTACTCGCTGGTACCCTCGACGTCCTCAACAAGCACATCCTGGTAGAGCTCGATCGTCGCAGGGCCATCGAGCTCGCGATCCAAACAGCGGCCCCTAACGACACGGTGCTCATCGTGGGCCGTGGTCACGAGCAGACGTTCCGTCGGGGAGGTGAGGTTTTCAACCTCGACGATCGGGATGCGGCCCGCGAGGCCATCCGCTCGCGTACGGATGCCTCGACGAGCCCGGTGAGCCGCTGAGCCAGGATCTACCGGGGCAAGGGATCCACCGGGGAGCGCAGCTACAGCACAGCCGCTCGTGCCCAGCTAAGGCAGTCGGATGCTAGGTTCGACTGGTCGTCGGGAGGAGCCGAGAAGCGCCGCTCGAGCGCGTTCTGAGCTTCGGGCGCCGGCTGCGTTAACCACCGGGCGGCTCACCTGGCTGCATGGAGCCCGCTAGCCCGCACGCTGGGTCTGGTGTGTTCGCTAGATGGCATGTGGAGTAGAGGCCGCCAGGCCTCTCACAGGCCTCAGCGCCCCCGGCAGGATTCGAACCTGCGCACCCGGCTCCGGAGGCCGGCGCTCTATCCCCTGAGCTACGGGGGCCCGCGTGGCGTCGCTTGAGGCCGAGTGTACTCGGCAGCAAGGACGAGCTGGCCCTGGTGCAGTCGGTAGGCTGGCTGCGCTGCATCAACGCAGCTGAGGGTCGAGACGAGCGTCGACGAGGGAGAGCGCAGGGTGACGACGGCGGCTTGGCTCCACCGGATCCTGGCGGAGGCGGTGGGCGAGGAGATGCGGGCTCGCGGCATCGATGAGCCACCCGAGGTCCCGCGGCTTGAGGAGCCACGAGACCCCCAGCACGGTGAGTTCGCCTCCACGGTTGCGTTGGAGCTGGCCAGGCTGGCCAGGACCGCCCCCCGCGAGCTGGCGTCGGCCATTGTTGCTCGGCTCGAGCCCGTGGTGGCCGAACGCGTCGCGGCGATCGAGGTCGCTGGACCTGGGTTCATCAACTTCCACCTGCACCCCCGGGAGCTGATGGAGGATGTCCAGGCGCTTGGGCGCGACCTCGACGCCGCCCTCGCGCTCGACGTAGGCCACGGCGAGCGGGTGCTCGTGGAGTTCGTCTCGGCCAACCCGACGGGACCCCTCCACATCGGCAACGGGTGGCTGAGCATCTACGGCGACGCGCTCGCGCGGCTGCTGGCCCACGCCGGGTACCAGGTGACGCGCGAGTACTACGTCAATGACACTGGTGGCCAGATTCGCACCTTGGGTGCATCAGTGCTCGCGGCTCGTCGCGGGGAAACCATCCCTGAGGGCGGGTACCGAGGGGCCTACATCTACAAGCTCGCCCAGAGCTACGACGGACCCGATGACGAGCGAGCAGCGGGGTCCTGGGCCGTTCCGAGGATCCTCGCGATGATCCGTGAGGCCCTGGAGGGACTCAGCATCACCTTCGACTCCTGGTATTCTCAAGCCGCCATCGAGGAGGGAGGGCTCGTCGAGCAGGTGGTCGAGGAGCTCGCCGCCCGCGGGGCGGTTTACGAGCACGAGGGTGCGCTCTGGTTCGCGGCCCAGCGCTTCGGCGATACCCGTGATCGAGTGCTGCGCAAGTCCAACGGCGACTACACCTATCTTGCCGGCGACATCGCCTACCACTACGACAAGCTCGTCGTTCGTGGCTTCGACCGCGCCATAGACGTCTTCGGGGCAGACCACCACGGTCAGGTTGCGAGCTTGCACGCAGCGATGGCGGCGTTGGGTATCGACGCTGGTCGACTCGAGATCCGGCTCGGCCAGATGGTGTCGCTGCTCGAGGGCGGGGAGGCGGTCAAGTTCTCCAAGCGAGCGGGCACCGCGATCCCGCTCTCCCAGCTCGTCGACGAGCTGGGAGCGGACGCGACGCGCCTGCTCGCCCTCTCGTCGTCGATCGATCGGGCCGCGCAGATCGACCTCGAGGTCGCTCGCTCGCAATCGAGTGAGAACCCCGTCTACTACATCCAGTACGCGCACGCCCGCATCAGCGCGCTGCGGCGCCAAGCAGCCGCCAAGGGCGTCGCCATCGATCTCGACGCTGACCTGACGGTGCTCGCGCATCCACGAGAGCTCGAGCTTGCCAAGGAACTCCTGCGGCTGCCGGAGGTGCTTGAGGTGGCAGTCCGGGAGCGCGCTCCCCACCGGGTGGTCTCCTGGCTGCTCGAAGCCGCGGGAGCATTCCACGGCTTCTACCACGATTGCCCCATTCTCGCAGAGGTGGAGCTCGATCGTCGTGCTGCTCGTCTACGTCTTGCCGACACCACCGGCCGCGTGCTCGAACGCGCCCTGGGTCTCATAGGCGTGCACGCGGTCGAGGAGATGTGAGGTGAGCACGAGCCTTGGGGTGCTGCCCCGCGAGCTCGTGTCCTCGGGCGTCGACCTCACCGCCGATGGCGAGCTCTGCGTTCAGGGAGTGCGCGTGAGCGAGCTCGCAGATGCCTTCGGCACGCCACTGCTCGTCTACGACGAGGACGAGATTCGGCGCCGCTTCGCGGAGCTTGCCGCCGTCCTCGAGGGCGCACGGGTTACCTACGCTTCCAAGGCCTTCTCGGCGATCGCGATGGCTCGCATCGCGGCGGAGCTCGGCGCGTGGTGGGACGCCGCCTCCGAAGGTGAGCTCGAAGCGGCGTTGCGCGGCGGGGTGCCAGGGGCGCGCGTGGTGCTCCACGGTAACAACAAGTCCGTTGGGGAGCTCGACCGGGCACAGACCGCCGGGGTCGGGCGGATCGTCGTCGACGCACTCGAGGACGTCGAGCGGTTGGTGGCGCTCGGGGCGACCGGGCGCCCGGTATGGCTGCGGGTCGTGCCCGGCATCGAGGCGCACACGCACGCCTACATCCGCACGGGTCAGATCGACACGAAGTTCGGTCTGCAGCTCGTCGATGGGTCGGCCGAGCGGGCCTTGCGAGCGGCGCGCGCAGCGGGCCTCGAGGTGGTTGGGGTGCATGCCCACATCGGGTCGCAGATCTTCGACCTGGCGCCATTTCGAGGATTGGTCGAGGTGCTCGCAGGCCTCCGAGAGCGTTGGGGGCTCGAGGAGATGAGCGTGGGTGGTGGACTCGGGGTGCCCTATGTTCGCTCCGAGCGCGCACCAAGCCTGCAGGCCTGGGGGGCATTCCTCGTCGAGGCGCTGCGTTCCCTCGGGGTGGATCCGGCGACGGCCTTCGTGGAACCAGGCCGCGCCCTCGTGGCAACGGCTGGCCTGACCGTCTACCGCATCGGGGTCGTCAAGCGCATCCCCGGCGTGCGGACCTACGTTGCGGTCGATGGTGGGATGTCGGACAACCCTCGCCCGGTGCTCTACGGCTCCGGCTACGAGGCTGTCGCCGCCGAGCGGCTGCTTGCGCCCCACGACACCCCGATGCGCGTCGTCGGCAAGCACTGCGAGTCGGGAGACGTCCTCGTCGACGAGGCGTTGCTGCCACGAGATCTCGCCCCTGGCGAGCTCCTCGTGACCCCGGTCACCGGCGCGTACGGCTACGCGATGGGGTCGAACTACAACCGTCTGCCACGTCCGGCCGTCGTGATGCTCCGAGGCGGTGAGCCTCGCCTGATCGTGCGCCGCGAGACGCTCGATGACCTGTTCAAGGCGGAGGTCGTCTGATGAAGCTTGCGTTGCTGGGCTGCGGCGTGGTCGGCTCCAGCCTCGTTCGGCTGCTCGATCGAGACGCCACTCTCCTCGAGCGCCGTCTCGGGGAACCTCTCGAGCTTGCGGCCATCGTGGTACGGGACCCGTCCCGGCCCCGGGACCCCTGGGTACCAGCGCACCTGTTGACGAGCGACCTCGAGCGTGCCATTACCGACTCGAGCGTCGACGTGGTCGTCGAGGTGATGGGGTCGCCGCCGGTGGCGTTGGTCGCGCTCGAGCAGGCGTTGCGACACGGCAAGTCGGTGGTGACGGCGAACAAGGACGTCATCGCCGACCACCTGGACACGCTGGAGGCGCTCGCGGAGGCGAATCGCGTTGACCTGCTCTTCGAGGCAGCAGTAGCCGGCGGGGTCCCACTCATCCGTGTCCTGCGCACGTCGCTCTTTGGGGAACGACTGTGGTCGGTGCAGGGCATCGTCAACGGCACCTCGAACTACGTGCTCACGCGCATGGCAGAGGAGGGTATCGAGCTCGGCGCGGCCGTGGAGGAAGCGATCAGGCTTGGGTACGCCGAGGCCGATCCCACGAGGGATCTCAATGGCGCTGACGCTGCGGCGAAGGCAGCCATCCTGGCCTCGCTGGCCTTCGAGTGCAGCGTACGAGCTGACGACGTGCGAACCGAGGGCGTGCTCGGCGTCTCGGCAGCCGACATGCACTTCGCTGCGGCCAACCACCGCGTTATCAAGCTGATCGCCTCGGCTCGGCGCGTGCAGCAGCCCGGCGGTGAGGCGCTCTGCGTCGAGGTGTTTCCCGCGATGGTCCCGCGCGAGCATCCGCTCGCCGGCGTGCGAGACGCCGCGAACGCGATCTTCGTCGAGGGTCAAGCGGTCGGCGAGCTGCTGTTCATGGGTCCCGGGGCTGGAGGCCTACCAACAGCCGCCGCCGTGCTGGCCGATATCCTCGAAGCGGCGCAGAACCGTCGGGCCGGTCGGTTCGCCGTCGGTGTGGGGCGAGAGCGGCCTCGGTTCCTCGATGCCGGGTGGGTCGTCGGTCGCTTCGCACTCTCGCTCGTGGTGCGCGACGCAGCGGGGGTGCTGGCCCGGGTCGCGGAGGTCTTCGGTGACGAGGGTGTCTCGATCGCCCAGGTTGAGCAGCTGGCGGCCGGCGAGGGCGAGGCGCACCTCATGCTCGTTACCCACGAGACGACGCTGTCGGCACTGGTGGCGGTCGAACAGCGCCTCGCCAAGCTCGGCGACGTCGTGCGGCGAGATCAGCGCTACCGGGTCCTATAAGGGAGGCGCCGTGAGGGGGTACGGGTTGCGGACGGGCTGGCCAGGCATCGTCGAGGCCTACCGTGATCGGCTGGCGCTCGTCGAGGGTGCTGCCGTGGTCTCCCTGGGCGAGGGAGCGACGCCGCTGCGCTTCGCGCCGAGGCTCTCCGAGCGCGTAGGCGCCTCGGTGTACCTGAAGCTCGAAGGTTTCAACCCCACCGGTTCGTTCAAGGACCGGGGGATGGCGCTCGCGGTTACGAATGCTCGGGCTCGCGGAGCGTCCGCCGTCATCTGCGCCTCGACGGGCAACACGTCGGCAGCGGCCGCTGCGTATGCCGCTGCGGCCGGTCTGACCAGCATCGTCGTGGTGCCGCGCGACGGTATCGCGCGCGGCAAGCTCGCCCAGGCGTTGCTCTACGGGGCCAGGGTCATCGCTATCGACGGCACCTTCGACGACGCGCTGCGCGCGGTGCGGGAACTTGCCGCCTCCTACGACGTCGCACTCGTGAACTCTGTCAACCCCGATCGCCTCGAGGGCCAAAAGACCGGCGCCTTCGAGGTGGTCGAACAGCTGGGGGATGCGCCGACCGTGCACGTGATGCCGGTCGGCAACGGCGGTAACATCAGCGCCTACTGGCAGGGCTACCGCGAGGAGGCTGCTCGAGCAACGGCGAGTCACCTGCCCAGGATGGTGGGCGTCCAGGCCAGCGGAGCGGCACCGCTCGTCGAGGGACATCCGGTCGAGCATCCCCGCACCGTCGCGAGCGCGATTCGCATCGGTAATCCCGCGTCGTGGACGCGGGCGCTGGACGCAGTGACAAGCTCCGCAGGTCAGGTGCTGGCGGTGTCGGACGAGGAGATCCTGAGCGCCTATATACTGCTGGCAAGAGAGGAGTCGGTCTTCTGTGAGCCTGCTTCGGCGGCTTCGGTGGCCGGCTTGCTGCGGTTGCAGCTCGAGCCCTCAGCGACGGTTGTGTGCATCCTCACAGGGCACGGTTTGAAGGATCCCGACACCGCGTTGGACGTTGCTCCGCGCCCATTGCCGTCGTCGCCCGTGCCTCGTGAGATCGCCGCGGTGGCAGGGCTGGGGTGAGATGAGCGTGCGGCCGAGTCTCCTCGTGACCAGGAAGGGATTGTTCCCATGGTAAGTTCCAGCGACCTGTTGGGGGACCTCGAAGGCCTCGACCGCGACACGCTGCTTGGGCTTGCACGGGCTCGTGGCCTCAAGGTCTCGTCGCGCTCGCGCAAGGCCGAGATCATCGCGGCGTTGCGAGGCGAGGGGGCGGGCGGAGCTAGTGCCACCGCACGCACCCAGGAGGTCGCGAGCCCTCGCGCGCCTCGCCCCCAGACTGCCGAGCTGTTCGAGCCGTCACCACTCGAAGCGTCCGGGCATGAGAACGGGGTGGCAGCGGAGGGAAGTGGTGCGTCTACCCCTGCTCCTCGTCGGGGCCGGCGGCGCTCGTCGGGGTCCGCGAGTACAGCGATATCCGAGCACACCCCAGCCCCCGAGCTCAACGAGGCTGATCGCCTGGCGGTGGACCTTGCGCGACTCCTACCTCCGATCGCCGTGGATGCGGCCGGTACGCGTCCGGGAACCGAAACGCTCGAGGATGTGGGTGCCTCCCCCGCGGCACCACCAGCCTCGGAACCGGTGGCGCCGCGTAGCCAGGAAACGAGCGAGCAGGCGGCAGAGATCCCCCGAGCCGACGGTCGTCGCGAGGAGCCGAACTCGCGCCGTTCCCGCCGTCGCCGCGGCAAGGACCGCGGCGAGCGTGGGTCGGAAGCTGAGACCCTCCAGGTGCAAGAGCTCATCGACGTCTTTGGTGTCCTTGATCTGCGGGACGAGGGCTACGGGTTCCTGCGAGCTAACGGCCGACTGAGCTCCCCACGCGACGCGTACGTCCCCGCCTCGATGGTTCGCAAGTTCGGGCTGCGCAAGGGCGATTTCGTCGAGGGCCAGGCGCGAGCCAACGCTCAGAACGAGAAGTACCCCGCGCTCATGCGCATCGAGAGTGTGTTCGGGATGTCCATCGAGGAGGCCCGCAAGCGCCCGCGTTTCGAGGACTTGACACCGCTGTTTCCCGATGAGCGCCTGCGGCTTGAGAACGCTGACGACCCGCTTGAGCTCACGCCGCGCATCATCGACCTCATCGCACCGATCGGCAAGGGCCAGCGCGGGCTCATCGTTTCCCCTCCGAAGGCCGGCAAGACCACGATCATGAAGCAGATCGCGCACGCGATCGAACGCAACAATCCTGAGGTCACCCTCTTCGTCCTCCTGGTTGACGAGCGGCCCGAGGAGGTCACCGACATGCGGCGATCGGTGAAGGGCGAGGTTATCGCCTCGACCTTCGACCGGCCGGCCGAGGAGCACACGCAGGTCGCTGAGCTCGTGATCGAGCGAGCCAAGCGCCTGGTCGAGCTCGGTCGTGACGTAGTGATCATCCTCGATGGCATCACGCGCCTGGCGCGCGCCTACAACCTGGCGCAGCCGGCGAGCGGCCGCATCATGTCGGGTGGTGTCGATTCGGGCGCGCTCTACCCGCCGAAGAAGTTCTTCGGGGCCGCGCGCAACGTGGAGGAGGGAGGCTCACTCACCATCCTCGCGACCGCCCTCGTGGAGACCGGCTCGAAGATGGACGAGGTGATCTTCGAGGAGTTCAAGGGCACCGGGAACATGGAGTTGCGCCTCGACCGGCGCATGGCTGAGCGCCGCCTGTTCCCCGCAATCGATGTCAACGCCTCCTCGACGCGCCACGAGGAGCTCCTCTTCACGCGCGAGGAGCTCGCCCAGGTGTGGAAGCTACGGCGAGTGCTCGGTGCGATCAGCCAGGACGGCACGCCTGCTGCCGGCCTCGAGCTGCTCATCGACAAGATTCGCACGACCCGTTCCAACGCGGAGTTCCTCGCGGAGATCGCGCGCAGTCCGGGCATCTAGCATGCGTGCGCTCGATCGTGACGCGCAGGGGCGTTGGTGAACGACGAAGGAGTCAGCATGAGAGAAGGCATCCATCCCCAGTACGTGCTCGCCACGGTGCGGTGCTCGTGTGGCAACACGTTCCAGACCCGCTCGACCAAGCCGGAGCTGCACATCGAGCTGTGCAACCAGTGCCACCCGTTCTACACCGGGCGCCAGAAGCTCGTCGACACCGGTGGCCGTGTGGAGCGGTTCCAGCGGCGCTACGGTGAGCGCGCACGACGAGCGCAGCAGGCGCGCTGAGCTGGCGCGCACGATCGCGTTGCACCTTGCTCCCGCGGGGACCTGGGTCGACTACGGGGGAGCGTTGAACGTCGCGGCCGTGCGCCGCGACGGCGCGGGCCTCAGTATCGTCGCCGATGGGGCGTCCGCTGCTCTCGGAGCTTGGTTGCGCCTGCGGGCGGAGACCATCGCGAGGATCGTTGTCCTCGAGCCCTCGGAGGCGTTCGCACGTCTGGCGGCTGCTCTTCGGGGCACACCCACGCAGCTCGGCGTGATCGCACCGGGCTCGATCGAACCAGTCGAGCCGTGGCGACCCCGGTGCAGAACGCGCCCAGCACGCGACGATGCCTGGCTTGACGCTCTTGAGGCCCACGTTGGCCAGGTGGGTGAGCCCACGCGAGCGGTGTACGAGGACGCCGAGCTCGTCGAGGTCGGGGGTATCCCGGTCGGGGGGTGGTGGCGAGGTGCAAAGGTCGTGGGCGTGGACGGTCGCGACTGGCTGCTCCGTGCCGAGCAACACCTCGACGACGCGCAGCTGCTGGCCCAGGCGGCAGAGCTGACGGCTCGGCTGTGCAATCCCGCGGATCCGCGTGCGCGTAGCGTGGTCGATCCGAGCCGTTTCCTGGGGCGCCGTCTGCGAGCGCAGGCGCGCCGGGACGCGCCGCTTGAGCCGCTTGAGCCGGAGCCTGCCGGCGGGCCGGGGTCGCGCGCCTTCGCGCTCGGGCCGGAGGGCGTGCTCTGGGGGTTCGGCCGAGGTGTCGATCCGTGGTTGGCGGTGGAGGCGAGGGCGCTCGCAGGTCCGAGTGGGTTGGTCCGGCTCGTCGTCGCTGGCGATGTGGCCGTGGCGCGTCGCTTCGCGGCTGCCTTCGAGCCGATGGAGGTGAGCGAGGGGTGAGCTCCTACGATCGCTACGGCCACTTCGAGGAGGAGTACGAGCGGGTTCTCGAGCAGCTCGCCGATCCGACGATCTTTCAGGACCAACGACGTGCGCGTGAGCTCGCGCGGCGCCACAAGGAGCTCGAGGCTATCGTGCGCGCGCTGGCTCGGGCGCGGAGCCTCGAGGAGGACCTTGAGGCAGCCCGTGAGCTCTACCGCGGCGCATCCCCGGCCGAGCGTGAGGAGCTGCGCGAGGAGCTCGATGAGCTCGAGGCAGCGCTCGCGCGTGCCGACGAGGAGCTCGAGCTGCTGCTGCTGCCAAGCGACCCAAACGACGGTCGTAACGTCATCCTGGAGATTCGGGGCGCCGAAGGGGGCGAGGAGGCGAACCTCTTCGCCAAGGATCTGGCGACGATGTATGAACGATGGGCGGATCGCCGTGGCTGGAAGGTCGAGGTGCTCCAGCGCACCCTGTCGGACCTGGGCGGCTACGACGACGTCACGCTGCTGGTGCGCGGGGAGGACGCCTGGAAGCGGCTCAAGCACGAGGCGGGACCCCACCGTGTCCAGCGCGTGCCCGTCACGGAGGCACAAGGGCGCATCCACACCTCTTCGGCCACGGTGACCGTCTTGCCCGAGGCCGACGAGATCGAGGTCACCATCGACCCGGCCGACCTGCGCATCGACGTCTACCGCTCGACCGGGCCTGGGGGCCAATCGGTGAACACGACCGATTCCGCAGTGCGCATCACGCACCTGCCGACCGGGATCGTGGTTGCGATGCAAGACGAGAAGAGCCAGATCCAGAACCGGGCCAAGGCGCTGCAGGTCCTGCGAGCGCGGTTGCTCAAGCTCGAACAGGATCGGCGTCAGGAAGAGCTGACCCGCACTCGCAAGGCTCAGATCGGCTCCGGCGGTCGTGCGGAGAAGATCCGGACCTACAACTTCAAGGAGAACCGGGTGACCGACCACCGCATCGGCCTTACCCTCTACCGTCTCGACCAGATCCTCCAGGGTGATCTCGACGAGATCTCGGACGCACTCCTGCTCCACGAACGGGAGGAGCAGCTGCGCTCGCTCCACGATGGCTGAGACGCGAGGCGAGCTCCGACCCGTCGAGCGTCGCTGGCTCGAGGAGGCAGCCAGACGCCGCGCGGAGCGTGCGCACATCGGCGTCGAGGTGGTGCTGGCCAGCATGCGGCGGCGACTGGCTCGAGGGGAACCGCTGCAGTACGTGCTCGGTTGGTGGTCATTTCGAGGTCACGAACTCGCAGTGGATCGACGCGCCTTGATTCCCCGGTTCGAGACCGAGCAGCTCGTGGAGCTGGTGCTGGCTCGCAGCGCCCCTGGGGCCACCGTCGTCGACGTGGGGACCGGTAGTGGGGCGATCGCGATCGCTCTCGCGCTGGAGCGCCCGGACCTCACCGTCATCGCGACCGACCTTGCGCCCGGGGCGCTCGCGCTCGCGCGCGAGAACGCGCGAGCCTTGGGCGCAAGGCTCCGGATCTATCGGATGCGCTGGCTCGACGGGCTCGCGTCGGCCTCTGTCGACGTGGTGGTCTCGAACCCGCCCTACGTGAGCGAGTGGGAGTGGGCCACGCTGGATCCGCTGGTTCGCGAGCACGAGCCGCGCGGGGCGCTCGTGGCAGGATTGCGGGGTACCGAGGGCGCGTGCGCGGTGCTCGACGGGGCGCGACGGGTCCTGCGCCAGGGTGGCTTCGTCGCGCTCGAGGTCGGCGCTGGCCAAGCGCCGTACGTCCTCGAGCATGCGCGGCGTCGCGGGTACCGCGACCCTACGAGCTCCCTCGACCTCGCAGGAATCGAGCGCTTCGTGACCGCGCAGTGGGGAGGTATGGATGCGCTTTGAGTGGTTCGATGGGCGGAGCGTGAACGAGGCCGAGGCGCTGGCGGTGGTTGGGGCAGCACTCGACGAGGGCAAGGTCGTGCTTATGCCGACCGACACGGTGCCGGGGCTCGTGGCCAGCGCGCTGCGTGCCGATGGCGTGGAGCGCATCGCGCAGTTGAAGGGCAGGAGCGTGCTCCAGCCTCCTCCGGTGCTCGTCGCCAGTCTTGAGGAGGCGCTCACGTGGTGCCACCCCCGGCGCCACGAGGTGCTCGTCAAGCTCGCGACGCTGTGGCCTGGGCCGCTTTCGGTCGTGGTTGAGGCACCGAGGCTGGCGCGAACCGTGAACCCGGGTGGCGTCACGGTCGCCCTCAGGGTGCCCGACCTTGCGTGGCTGCGAGAGCTTGCCCAGCATCGACCGCTCGCGGCGTCCTCTGCGAATCCCCACGGGCAGCCGACCGCGCCGACGCCGAGGGCAGCGTTAGCTGCGTTGGCATCGCGCGTGGACGTGGGAGAGCTCGGTCTTGCCGGTGTGCTCGATGCGGTTGGAGGCGAAGCCACCGCGCCGTCGACGATCGTTGAGGTCGTCGACGAGCGACCACGGGTGGTGCGCGAAGGCGCCCTGGGCCTCGAGGTTCTTGCTCGCTGTCTGGGGGCTGACCTCGACACTCTGCGTCGGCCAGCGGGTGCGTGAGCGTCGGCCTAGGATGGTCCCTTGAGGAGGGATGGCCATGGGCGTGCTCGACGTCGAGGATCCGGAGCTTGCCGAGCTCATTAAGCGCGAAGAGGCTCGCCAGCGCACCACGCTGCAGCTGATCGCGTCCGAGAACTTCACCTCGAGGGCAGTGCTCGAGGCAACCGGGAGCGTGCTGACGAACAAGTACGCCGAGGGTTACCCACGCCGTCGCTACTACGGGGGCAACGCGGTCGTCGACGAGGTGGAGAGCCTCGCCATCGAGCGCGCACGGCAGCTCTTTCGGGCGCCGTGGGCCAACGTGCAGCCGCACGCGGGTGCCAACGCCAACGCTGCCGTCTACCTCGGCCTCCTCGATCCCGGTGACACCGTCCTCGCGATGCGCCTTGATCAGGGTGGGCATCTAACACACGGATCACCAGTCAACTTCTCGGGTCGGCTCTACCACTTCGTTGGCTACGGGGTGCGGGCCGAGGATCCCAACCGTGAGTGGCTCGACCTCCACCAGCTCGCGAGCTTGGCGCGCGAGCATCGGCCGCGTCTGATCGTCGTGGGGGCGACAGCGTACCCGCGCGTGATCGACGTCACGCCGATCCGTGAGATCGCTGACGAGGTGGGAGCGCGCATCCTGTTCGATGCTGCGCACGTGGCGGGCCTCATCGCTGCTGGTGTCTACCCGAACCCGCTCATGACGAGCGACGGTCGGCGGGGAGCCGATGTGGTTACCTTCACGACGCACAAGACGCTCAGGGGACCACGCGGCGCTGCCATCGTGGGTTGGGAGGACGTGGCCAAGGCCATTGACAAGGCGGTGTTCCCGGGTCTGCAGGGCGGACCCCTCGAGCACGTCATCGCCGCCAAGGCCGTCGCGTTCAAGGAGGCGATGGCGCCACGCTTCGCCGAGTACGGCGAGCGCGTCGTCCAGAACGCTAGGGTGCTCGCTGCCGCACTGGAGGCCGAGGGATTCCGCATGGTCTCGGGCGGTACCGATGTGCACCTGCTCCTCGTCGACCTGCGAGACTTTGACCCCGAGCTTGATGGCAAGACCGCGCAGGATCTCCTCGACGCCGCTGGGATCACCCTCAACCGTAACCAGATTCCCTTCGATCCTCGAACCCCGTTCGTGACGTCGGGGTTGCGGCTAGGCACGGCGGCGGTGACTTCGGCAGGGATGCACGGCGAGGAGATGAAGCAGGTCGCCGCGTTCATCGGTAGAGTCCTTAGGGACCGAACCGAGGCGACGATCGCCAGGGTGCGTCGCGACGTCGCCGAGCTCTGTGCGGCCTTCCCCCCCCCTGGCCTCGAGCGTTGATGCCCTACGTCATCGTTGCTGCGCTCGCGGCGGTGGTGACGGCCTTAGCCGTGCCCCTGGTTCGAGTGCTGGCGCTGCGGATCGGAGCGGTGGACCAGCCCGGGGGGCGCCACGTCCACACGCGAGCAACGCCGACGCTGGGTGGGCTCGCGATGCTGGTGGGAGTGGGGGCCGGCCTCCTCATCGCGGCCCAGCTCAAGGCGTTCAATCCGGTCTACTTCGACTCGACCGAGCCACTGGCAGTAGGGATCGCTGGTGCGGTGATCTGCCTACTGGGAGCTGCCGATGACATCTGGGACCTCTCGGCGCCTGCCAAGGTTGCAAGCCAGGTGCTGGCCGCGAGCATCCTCTGGTTCTTCGGGGTCACCATGTTCTGGTTCAAGGTGCCTTTTGCAGGGATCGTCGTGCTGGCCCCGTCGATGCTGCCGCTGCTCACCGCGGTCTGGGTCGTGGCGATGACCAACGCCATCAACCTCATCGATGGGCTTGATGGCTTGGCGGCGGGGATCGTGGCGATCGCCTCGATCGCCTTCGGCATCTACAGCGTGCACCTCCAGTCCTTAGGTCAGCTACCGGCTTCCTCGCTCGGTCCGCTCGTCGCCTCCATCACGGCCGGCGTCGCTCTCGGCTTCTTGCCCTGGAACTTCAACCCCGCTCGGATCTTCATGGGCGACGCTGGCGCGATGCTCCTCGGCTTGCTGCTAGCGGCTGCGACCTCGGTGGTGGGGGGTCGGACCGTCAACGTCTCCGATCAAACCTTCTTCTTCTTCGCGCCCCTCGCGATCCCCTTCGTCATCCTTGGCGTGCCGATGACGGACATGGTGCTCGCCATCGTTCGACGGGCCCGCCACCACCAGAGCGTCGCGACACCTGACACGCGACACCTGCACCATCGTCTGCGAGAGATGGGCCACGGTCCTCGACGCGCGGTGGCGATCCTGTGGGCTTGGACGGCAGTGCTGTCGGCTTTTGCGCTCGTGCCATCGTTCGTGCCCTCGTTGGACGCGGAGTTGCCCATCGCGGTGGTGGCCGCAGGCGTGCTCCTGTTCACCGTGTTCCACCCCGATCTGCGTCGGCGCTCTGACGTGTCCTAGCCCCCGAAACCTAGGAGCAGGAGTGGTAGGTGAGTTTGGTATACCCGCGAGGGTTCGCGGGGGCGGTGTACGTGCTGCCGGGTGATAGCATGAGCGAGGCTGTGGCCGAGGTGCGCGGGGAGAGGTCGGAGTGAAGCGTGGATCGAGCGCGCGTGCGCTGATCGCTGGCGCTGGTGAGGCGTTGGCCCGACTCATCGAGTCGTTTGGCACGCTCGTGCTGGTCGTGCTCATCGCCTTCTGGTTGGCGCACGCAACTCACGACGTCCTTCTCGGCTACCTCATCGGCGGCCTCGGTTCGCTGGGTGCGATCCTGTCGCTGATCTACCGCTCTCGCGAGGGACTCGACCGTGCGCTCAAGCAGGTGGCCATGACCCAATCGGCGCCAAAGCATGCACGCGGTCGTGCTCAGGTACTCGAGGCCTCCCTTGAGCTCTCGCCGGACGTCGTCGAAGCAGCTCGCCACCTCGGAGACGGGGAGCATCACGGGGCATGACATCCAACGCGCACCCGGAGTCGCGAATCGCGCTCGGGTTCCTTGCCAAGCTAGGCCTCGTCGCCCCTCTCGCGCTGCTCGGCGGAGGCCTCGTTGACGGCGTCGCTGGAGTGCTGACGGCGGCGTTGGCGTTAGTGGGCCTGGTTGGCAACTTCCTCGTCATGCTCCTTGCCTTTCGCGAGGGGAGCCGCTTTGGCATGGGCGGCCTCATGGTTGCTGCATTCGTCGCGCTGCTTGCGGGGCTGGCGCTGCTGACGGCGCTCACGCTGCCTTTCGTTCATGCCTCGTGGATGCGCCTTGGAGTGTTCGCGGTGGTGGTTATCGGCGGCTACCTCGGCGCGGTACTCCTCACGGCGCGAGAAGTAGCTCGCAGGGCCGAAGTGCTGCAAGTTCGCCCATGGAGGATTCCACGATGATGCTTGCGGGCATCAGCTTCCCTCCCATCGCGGAGGTGCTCAACTGGCGTCCGATCGCGTTCGCAGGTACGCCCTACATGTTCAACAAGATCGCGGTCCTCACGCTCGCGTCGGCCGCGATCACGCTGGTGCTGTTCTGGCTTGCTGGTAGGCGCGCCGAGCTGGTACCCCACGGTCTGCAGAACCTGGTGGAGTCGGCCGTGGAGTTCGTGCGCAACACCATCGTGCTCGACGTGATGGGGCCAGAGGGTCTGGCGTGGCTGCCGTGGCTCGTTGGCCTGTTCTTCTTCATCCTGTTCAACAACCTCTTCGAAGTCGTGCCGTTCATCCAGATGCCCGCGACCGCGCGCACGAGCGTCACGATCCCGCTAGCGGTGATCAGTTACGTCACGTTCATCGCCGTGGGGATTCGGCGTCAGGGCTTCGTGCACTACTTCCGTAGTGCCCTGGTGCCTCGGGGCGTGCCCGCGGTGTTGCTCATCCTGCTGGTACCGATCGAGCTGCTGTCGACGTTCATCGTCCGGCCCTTTGCGCTCGCGATCCGGTTGTTCGGCAACATGCTGGCTGGGCACCTGCTTCTCATCACATTCGCGGTCATCTCCGAGGCGCTGTTCGTCAAGTCGATCGCGCTGGTTGCGCTCCCGCTGCCGGCCGCGATGCTGGTGGTGGTTACCGGCTACGAGATCTTCGTCGGCTTCCTCCAGGCGTTCATCTTCACCATTTTGACCGCGGTGTACATAGGGGAGGCGATGGGCGCCGAGCACTAGCATGCTCGCGGCGTTCGCGAGGCGGGCTTACGGGTCGGCGTCAGCAGTTCCCGGACAAGGTGGGTCCGGGTGTTGGGAACAAGAGAGGGAGAGCATGCACAACGTCGTTGCCACGGTGATCGCGGCAGCTTCCAGCGTGAACCTGCGCAAGGGTCTCGCAGAGCTGGGTTCGGGTTTGGCGTATGGCTTGGCGGCCTTGGGCCCGGGTATCGGTATCGGCATCATCTTCGGCCAGGCGGTGTCCGCGATCGCTCGACAGCCGGAGACTGCTGGAGCTGTGCGTTCGCTGGCGTTCATCGGCTTCGCGCTGGCTGAGGCCCTGGCGCTCATCGGTTTCGTCGTCTTCGTCTTGCTGAAGTACACGGGTTAGGCGATGATCACCGCCGTCGTAACGCAGTCGCCGAACCCGATTCTCCCCAGCACGGGAGAGATCGTCTGGTCGGTGATCTCCTTCGTCATCCTGCTGGTCGTGCTGGCCAAGGTTGCGTTCCCGCCGGTAGCGCGGATGATGGCGCAGCGATCCGAGCGGATCCGCTCTGACCTGGAGGCGGCGGACGCGGCGCGTCGCGAGGCCGAGGCCCTGCGAGCCCAGCGCGAGCAGGAGCTGGCCTCGGCCAGGGAGGACGCCCGTCGCATTCTTGACGAGGCGCGACGAACCGCTGAAGCACTCCGTGAGGAGATTCTGCAGCGGGCTCGGGAGGAGGCGGCCGCAGTGCGCGCGCAGGTCGAGTCGCAGCTGGCTGCGGAGCGTACCCAGGTCGTGCGGGCGCTGCGCCAGGAGGTTGGTGACCTCGCCGTCGAGCTTGCCGCCAAGATCATTCAGAGCGAGCTCGAGCGTTCGACAACTGATCCGCTCGTCGCAGCGTTCCTTCGAGAGGTGGAGCCCTCGAACTGATGCGTGAGCTGGTGAAGGGCTTCGCCTTGGGGATCCGTGACCTTGCCCGCGAGGCAGGCGTACTCGAGGATCTCATCGCGCAGGCACAGATGCTGGCGGCGCTCGTGGAGCGCTCAGAACTGCTGGCCGCAGCCCTTGACGATCGGGCGGCCGCGGTGGAACGCAGGATTGGGATCCTTGCGGACCTCCTGCGCGAGCGCGTGCACATCCTCCTGTGGCGTCAGCTCGAGGAGCTGGTTATCGATGAGACCCCGGGTGAGGTGGCTCACGCGATTGGTGAGCTGCCCCAGGTCTTCGCGACCACCGGCGTCATCGAAGCCGAGGCCGACTTCGCGACGGTTCGCAGGGTCCAGGGCTACGCGCGTGCGATCTTCGAGACCGTGCTCGACGCTGGGGAGCTCGAGCCCGTCCTGGCGGAGCTGCGCAGCGTCCTCGAGCTAGTGCAAAGCTCGAGGGAGCTCGAGCGGCTGCTGTCGGGCTACGTCGGGGGTCGCTCGGTGCGGCTGCGTGTCGTTGACGAGCTCATCGTGCCGAAGGTAAGCGTGCGGGCCGCGCAGGTCGTTCGAGCCGCGGTGGCCACGAGCGCGGTACGGCCGATCGAGCGGGTGCTCGAGCGCTTGGTGGCCTACGCAGCGGAGCTCCTCGATCGCAGCGTCGCTGTCGTTCGCACCGCGAGGGAACTTGAGCCCGAGGAGGCTCAGGCGGTCCGCGAGAAGCTCCAGCAGCTGGCGCGGCGGTCGGTGGAGGTCGATTGGGTGGTGGACGAGGCCCTCGTCGGCGGCATCGTTGCGATCATCGGCGACCGTCAGTGGGATCGAAGCGTGCGTCGCCAGCTCGAGCAGGCCCGCCGCTTGGTTGGTGCGTGAAGGAGTCGGGTCCATGCAGCACTTTGATATCTCAGCCGAGGAGATCGCCGAGGTCGTCCGTCGACGACTCGAAGAGTATGCGCCGCAGGACACCGGCGAGGAGATTGGCCGTGTCCTGCAGGTCTTCGACGGCATCGCCCTCGTGTCGGGTTTGCCATCGGTGGCGGTCAACGAGATGCTCACCTTCGAGGACGGCACGGTCGGGCTGGCGCTCAACCTCGACGAGGAGGCCATCGGCGCGGTGATTCTCGGCGAGGTCGGGGACATCCGAGAAGGTCAGATCGTCCGCTCGACCGGGGAGATCCTCTCGGTGCCCGTTGGGGATGCGCTGCTCGGCCGCGTGGTGGACCCGCTGGGCCGGCCGCTGGACGGCCTCGGTCCCATCGAGACCACGGAGCGTCGCCGGCTCGAGATCCAGGCCCCCGGCATCACGAAGCGCCAGCCGGTGAACCAGCCGCTGCAGACCGGTATCAAGGCCATCGACACGCTGGTGCCGATCGGTAGGGGCCAGCGCGAGCTCATCATCGGTGACCGCAAGACTGGCAAGACGACCATTGCCCTCGACACCATCATCAACCAGCGGGGCCAAGGCGTCAAGTGCATCTACGTGGCGGTCGGCCAGAAGGGTACCAGCGTCGCGAGCGTGGTAGAGACCCTCCGGGCGTCCGGCGCCCTCGAGTACACCGTCGTCGTGTCGGCGCCGGCCTCCGAGCCCGCACCGTTCAAGTACCTCGCTCCGTACGCGGGGTGCGCCATGGGTCAGCACTGGATGGAGCACGGCGAGGACGCGCTCATTGTCTACGACGACCTCTCGAAGCAGGCCGACGCCTACCGAGAGCTCTCGTTGCTGTTGCGCCGACCCCCGGGGCGCGAGGCCTACCCAGGCGACATTTTCTACCTGCACTCGCGACTTCTCGAGCGAGCTGCTCGTCTCTCCGAGGAGCTGGGTGGGGGGTCGTTGACGGCGCTGCCGATCATCGAGACGAAGGCAGGCGACATCTCAGCCTACATCCCGACCAACGTCATCTCGATTACCGACGGCCAGATCTTCTTAGATGCCGACTTGTTCTACTCGGGCGTGCGACCTGCTATCGACGTGGGCGCCTCGGTCTCGCGCGTGGGCGGTGCGGCGCAGACCAAGGCCATGAAGGAAGTCGCGGGGTCGCTCCGGCTTGAGCTTGCGCAGTTCCGCGAGCTTGAGGCCTTCGCGACCTTCGGCTCCGAGCTCGACAAGGTGGCCCAGGCCCAGCTCGATCGAGGCTATCGGTTGACGGAGATTCTCAAGCAACCCCAGGGCGCGCCGGTGCCGCTGGAGGAGCAGGTGGTCTCGATCTACGCAGGCACCTCGGGCGCCGTCGACGACGTTGCGGTTGGCGATGTGGTTGAGTTCGTCAACGCGCTGCTCGGGTACCTGCGGGCGCAGCACCCCGAGCTGCTCGCGGAGATCCGCGAGAGCAAGCGGCTACCCGAGCGTGAGCGGCTCGACATGGCCATCAAGTCGTTCAAAGCGCTTCATCAGGGGTCATAGCTCGGTGGCAGGGGGCAAGGAGCGTGCGCTGCGGGCGCAGATCCGCAGCATCAACTCGACGAAAAAGATCATGAAGGCGATGGAGCTCATCGCCGCTTCCCGCATCCTCAAGGCCTTTGGGAGGATCGGTCAGGCCCGCCCGTACTACCGCGAGCTGTCGGAGCTGGCGAGATCGCTCGTGGCCGCCCAGCCTGGGCTGCGCTCGCCGCTGCTGAATCCCGGATCGGCTCCTCGGGCGGTGGTCGTCGTCACCGCTGATCGCGGGCTCTGCGGCGCGTACAACGCCAACGTGATTCGAGCCTTTGAGCAGCTTCGACGAAGTCAGGTCCCGCAGGTCGTGGTCGGGGTCGGACGCAAGTTCGGTGCATGGGCGCGGTTCCACGGGGTTACCCCGACGACCCAGGTCGATCACGTGACCCACCAGCCGACCTATGAGCACGCGCTGCTCATCGGCGTTCCACTGGTGGCCATGCTCGAGGAGGGGAGCATCGGGGGGATCGACGTGATCTCGAACCGCTTCTACTCCCTGGCGAACCAGCGAACCGAAGTGACCTCGCTGGCCCCGGTGACGCGGGAGGATCTGCTTGAGGGCACGGAGTCGCGCTCGGAGGTCGAGAGCGACCCCGACCTGCCCGAGGTGACTGAAGCCGTCCTGCGCGACCTCGTGGTGGCCGAGCTCTTCGGCTTGCTGTTGGAGGCTTCCGCCGCTGAGCATGCCGCGCGTCAGCGGGCCATGCAGACGGCGACGGAGAACGCGAACCAGCTGGTTCGCACCCTGACGAGAGCGATGAACCGAGCCCGCCAGGATGCCATCACCACGGAGATCTCTGAGATCGTCGGTGGCGCCGAGGCGCTGGCGCAGACAGAGGCAGCCAAGAAGGAAGAGGTGAGCTGAGATGGCGAATGGCCAGGCTGGACTGGGCCGCGTGGTGTCCGTCGCCGGCCCGGTGGTCGACGTGGAGTTCCCGCTGGACGAACTCCCCGAGATCCACACTGCGCTCGAGATGGACGCCGAGGTCGACGGCGAGACCGTGACGATCACCGCCGAGGTGGCTCGCCAGCTGGGCGAGGGTCGGGTGCGGTGCATCTGTCTCAAGCCCACCGACGGCCTGCGCCGAGGCGTACCGGTGCGCAACCTGGGCCGGGGGCTTGCGGTGCCGGTTGGCGAGGGGGTTCTCGGCCACGTGTTCAACGTGCTCGGCGAGCCGCTCGACAGTCCGGAGCTGACCGGTATCGAGGATCGCTGGGAGATCCACCGTCATGCTCCCACCCTGGAGGACCTCGAGCCGAAGGCGCAGATGTTCGAGACTGGCATCAAGGTCATCGACCTGCTCGAGCCCTACGTTCAGGGTGGCAAGGTCGGCCTGTTCGGTGGCGCCGGCGTGGGCAAGACCGTGCTCATCATGGAGATGATCAACCGGGTGGCCCAGCAGCACGGTGGCGTCTCCGTCTTCGCGGGCGTTGGTGAGCGCACTCGCGAGGGAACCGACCTGTGGCTCGAGATGCAGGAGTCGGGGGTGATCTCGAAGGCTGCCCTCGTCTACGGCCAGATGGATGAACCCCCGGGCGTACGGCTGCGAGTGGGACTGTCTGCGCTCACGATGGCCGAGTACTTCCGTGACGTAAAGGATCAGGACGTCCTCCTCTTCATCGACAACATCTTCCGCTTCGTGCAGGCCGGCTCGGAGGTATCCGCGCTGCTCGGTCGTCTTCCCTCCGCAGTGGGTTACCAGCCGACCCTTGCTGACGAGATGGGCGAGCTCCAGGAGCGCATCACCTCCACGAGGCGCCGCTCGATCACGTCGCTCCAGGCGGTCTACGTCCCTGCGGATGACTACACCGACCCAGCGCCGTTCACGACCTTCACGTTTCTCGACGCGACGACGGAGCTGTCGCGACAGATCGCTTCGCTGGGCATCTACCCGGCCGTGGATCCCCTCGCGTCTACCTCGAACATCCTCGATCCGACCATCGTCGGGGAGCGCCACTACCGGGTGGCCCGCGAGGTGCAGCGGATCCTCCAGCGCTACAAGGATCTCCAAGACATCATCGCCATCCTCGGTCTCGACGAGCTCTCCGAGGAGGACAAGGTGGTCGTGGCGCGCGCCCGTCGCATCCAGCGGTTCCTCTCGCAGCCGTTCTTCGTGGCCGAGGTGTTCACGGGGCTCAAGGGCAAGTACGTGCCCATTGCCGAGACCATCGAGTCGTTCGAGACCATCGTGCGCGGTGATCTCGATCAGGTTCCCGAGCAGGCGTTCCTCAACGCGGGCAGCATCGAGGACGTCTGGGCGAAGGCCAAGGAGCTCGCCTAATGCGGCCCACTTTCGAGCTCGTCATCGCGACTGCTGAGGAGGTCGTTTTCGAGGGAGCTGCCGAGGAGTTGGTGCTCCGGGTCCCGAGTGGGGACATCGCGTTCCTTGCCAACCACGGTCGCTTCGTTGGCGAGGTCGAGGTGGGTATCGCCCGAGTGAGTTTGGCGGACGACACCGTCGAGGAGGTGATCCTCGACGGTGGTCTCGTCCGAGTCGGCAACAACCAGGTCGTCGTGCTGGCCCGCGGGGCCGAGTTCGTGCGTGACCTGGACGCTGCGGTGATCGAGCGACGTCGGCGACGGCTGGCGGAGCTGCAGGGGCAGCTCGACGACGCGTTCCTCGAGCCGGTGCGCGAGGGACTAGCGCTGCGCGAGACGAAGCTTGGCGTCTAGGTCAGCGCATGCCACGCGTGCGCGTCGCTGTCGCGGTCACGCTCTCCAAGCCGCAGTCGGAGCGCGTGGATGCGCTGCGCCGAGCGCTCGGATCCATGGCGGTCGATCGCATCGTGCCGCACATCACGCTGGTGCCCCCCCACGAGCGCGACCCAGCGGAGCTCGCTGCGCTGCTCGCGAGGGTTGCCGAGGTTGCCTCGACGGCGAGTTTCGAGGGGATCGAGCTGCAGGGTGTCGGCGTGTTTCGCAACCGGCGAGCCGTCGCCTACCTAGGCGTGCAAGATCCCTCGTCCAAGCTCGCAACGCTTGCGGGGGCGCTGGGCTGGCCTGCTTCTCGCGCCTTCGTGCCTCATGTGACCCTCGTCGAGGGGGCGAGCGCAACCTGGCTTGAGGGACTTGTCGAGCGAGCAGCGGGTTTCGTCGAGCCCCTCGAGGCCAGCGCGCTGAGTGTGCTGCTCGCTCGTAGGCGGGACCCTCGCCGCACCTGGCGGCCAGTCATGGCGGTCCGGCTGGGGGAAAGCTGGATGGTGGGCCGGTCGCACCTGCGCGTGCGTATCGCGATGAGTGACGGAGCCTGGCGGGTGGGGCTCACCCAGCGTCCGCAGCGCAGCGCCTTCGCGTTCCTCGACGACGAGGTGATCGGCGTCGTCAGCGCCGAGCGTCGGAGCGACGCAGCTTGGCTCCTCGACGACGCGCGCATCTTCGACCCGGGCCTTCGGGGCTGGGGTGTGGGGGGAGCCCTTGTCGAGGCGCTGGCTCGCTCGCTCGCACCGGCCCTGCTAGTCGCGCCCGAAGGGACGTCACTGCTCGCATCCCGCGGGGCACTGCGGCTGGGGTCAATCGTCGCGCGCGGTGTCGGTCTTGGTCAGGAGACGAGCTGGATCGCCCTCAGCTTGCTGAGCTGATGGGATGCGCGCACCCGACGGATGGTCCCGGAGCGCGAGCGCATCACGATGGAGTGGGTGTTGACCCTGCCACCGACGACGCGCACGCCCTGGAGGAGCTCGGAGTCGGTGATGCCCGTGCCGGCGAAAAAAACGTTGTCCGAGTTGACGAGGTCCTCGGTGGCGTAGATGCGATCGAGGTCGTAGCCCTCGCCGAGCGCACGGGTGCGCTCGGACTCTGTGCGCGGCCAGAGCCGGGCCTGGAGCTGGCCGCCAAGGCAGCGCAGGGCCGCCGCGGCCAGGACCGCCTCCGGCGAGCCTCCGACGCCCATGAGGAGGTCCACGTCGCTCTCAGGTATAGCCGTGAGGATGGCGGCGGACACGTCCCCGTCGCCGATGAGCCGAACCCGGGCGCCTGCGGCTCGCACCTCCTCGATGAGCGCGGCGTGGCGTTCGCGATCGAGAATTGCGACCGTGATGTCGCGTGGGGAGACCCCACGGACCTTGGCAAGGGCCTCGATGTTGTCGCGCGGCGTCGCCTCGAGCGACACAGCCCCGACCCCATCGGGACCAACCGCTAGCTTGTCCATGTAGACGATCGGCCCGGGAAAGAACATCGAACCGCGGGTTGCCACCGCGATGACGCTCATCGCACCCCAGCGCCCCATCGCCGTCGGAGTCGTCCCCTCGATAGGGTCCACCGCGACGTCGACCTCGGGTCCCGAGCCGTCGCCGATCAGCTCCCCGTTGTAGAGCATGGGAGCGTGGTCCTTCTCCCCCTCGCCGATGATCACGGTGCCCCGCATCGGCACTGTTGCGAGCATCGAGCGCATGGCGTTGACGGCCGCGCCATCCGCGGCCTCCTTCTGTCCGCGCCCGACCCACGTGCTCGCAGCGAGTGCGGCAGCCTCGGTGACGCGAACGAGGTCAAGGGCGAGGTTTCGATCTGGAGCGGTCGAGTCGTGGTCCACGCTGCAACGCTAGCACGGTGCGCATCCCGCCTCTCGGTAGGCCAGTGGGGGAGCGAGGCTTGGCGCGGACTGGTGGTTTGGCTACACTCGGGCCATGGCACACCCCTCCGACTGGGAGCGAAGCTACGAGAGCGTGCCGAAGCGTCACGACCAGTTCACGACGCTCTCGGGCATCCCACTCGCTCCCCTCTACGGCCGTCACGGTGCGATCGACGTCGGCACTGGCGAGGCCGACCCCGATGAGGAGCTCCCCGGGCAGTATCCCTACACGCGGGGTATCTACGCCTCCGGCTACCGCACCAAGCTCTGGACCATGCGCATGTTCGCGGGCTACTCCACCGCGACGGAGACGAACGAGCGCTTCCGAGCGCTGCTCGCCAACGGCGGTACGGGGCTCTCGGTCGCGTTCGACTTGCCGACCCTGATGGGGCGCGACTCGGACGATCCTCGCTCGCTCGGTGAGGTCGGCAAGTGCGGCGTGGCCATCGACACCGTCGAGGACATGCGCGAGCTCTTCGCCGGCATCGACCTTGGCGCGATCACCACCTCGATGACGATCAATGCCCCGGCTGCCTTCATCCTGGCTGCGTTCATCGTGGTGGCGGAGGAGAACGGTGTGCTTCGCTCCAAGTTGGCAGGCACGCTCCAGAACGACATCCTCAAGGAGTACCAAGCCCAGAAGGAGTACTACTTCCCACCGCGACCCTCAATGCGGCTGGTCCGCGACACGCTGACGTTCTGCGCAGCGGAGATGCCAAAGTTGCATCCGATCTCGATCTCCGGCTACCACATCCGCGAGGCTGGCGCGACCGCAGCGGAGGAGCTGGCCTTCACGCTCGCTAACGGCTTCGCCTACGTCGAGCTCGGCCTCGGTGCTGGGCTCGACGTGGATGCCTTCGCCCCGCAGCTGTCCTTCTTCTTCAACGCCCACATCGACTTCTTCGAGGAAATCGCGAAGTACCGCGCCGCTAGGCGGCTCTGGGCGCGATGGATGCGGGAGCGCTACGGGGCGCGGGATCCCCGCTCCTGGCAGCTGCGTTTCCACACGCAGACGGCAGGGGTGTCGCTCACGGCTCAGCAGCCCGAGGTCAACATCGTGCGGACCGCGATCGAGGCGCTCGCCGGCGTGCTCGGGGGGACGCAGAGCCTGCACACCAACTCGATGGACGAGGTGCTCTCACTCCCCACTGAGCGGGCGGCACGGATCGCGCTGCGCACTCAGCAGGTCATCGCCTACGAGACTGGCGTTGCTAACGTCGTCGATCCCCTTGGCGGCTCCTACTTCCTCGAGGCGCTCACCGACGAGTTGGAGCAACGTGCCGAGGCCATCTTCGCCGAGATCGAGCGCCTGGGCGGCGGCTCGATGCTTGAAGGAGCCTTTGTCGGCATCGACGACGGCTACTACCAGGGTCGCATCGCTGACTCCGCCTACGAGCTCGAGAAGCGGATTAACGCCAAGGAGCGCATCATCGTCGGCGTGAACGACTTCACCGTCGGCAACGAGGAGGACCAGATCCCGATCCTTCTCATCGGGCCGGAGGTCGAGCAGCGTCAGGTGGAGCGCCTGCGCGCGGTACGCGAACGCCGCGACGAACGCGCCTGGCGCGAGGCAATCGAGGGGCTCGTGCGCACTGCGCGTGATCCCGAGGCGAACCTCATGCCGGCGCTCATCGAGGCGGCCCGCGCACGGGTGAGCGTGGGGGAGGCGATGGCCGCCCTCGGGGAGGTCTTCGGCCTCTACGAGGAGCCACCTCGGTGACGGCTGCGGCGCTTCGCTTCGCCGACCCGGTCGTAGTCGGCAGCGGGGTTGCCTGGCTCGAACAGCGTGAGGACAAGGTCGTCGTATGTGCCGAGGACGCAGCGCTCGTCGTCGAGGGGGTTGAGCCGGCCTGGGCTCGACCGGGCAACGGCGGGGTGCTGGCGGCCGGTGCGGAGGGATCGCTTTGGGTGCTGGAGCGCTCCGGGGGGCTCCAGCATCTGGACGGTGGCGCGTCGCCCCGACGGGTCCTCGAGCTGCGCGGGGCGCGGCAGGTGACGTCCTCGCCCTCGGGAGGCTTCGTCGTCGTTCGCAGCTCGTCGCTGGCCGTCGTGCTCGATGCGGTGGGGCGGGTGATTCGGGCGTTCTCGCTCGAACCGTTCGGCGAGGTCTACGACGCTGCCGTGGGTGACGATGGCAGCGTCGCGCTGGGGGTCGCCGGTGCGTGGGAGCCCTGGGCGACCGGCTCGGTGGTGGTGCTGGAGGCCACGGGGAGCTTGCGTGTCGCCGTTGGTGGCGGCGGCCACAGCGTGGTGGAGCCGCGCTGGGTCGAGGGCGCGTGGTGGGTCCGGGATGATGAGCTCGGAGCGCACCAGCCGCGACTCTTGGCGGGCGAGAGCACGGCGATCCCCAGTCCCTACGACGTCGGAGAGTATCCGCTTGGGCCGACGCGACGGGGCTACGTCGTTCGAGGCGACCAGGTGATTGGCCTCGTCGCGGCGGTGGAGGCGCCGGCGCTGGTGGTGCGCGAGGGCTCAGGGTGGCGTCCGTGGCGCGACGGTGCGTTCACGTCGCTCAGCTTCGCCGGCGACGAGCTGGTGGGACTGGAACACACCCCTTGGGGCCAGGTGCTCTGGCGGGGCAGCACGGTGCTGGCGCGCGTTGAGCGTGACCCGGGTGTCCTCGCAATCAAGCCGCTGACGGCATTGGGGCTCGGCTCACACGGGATCGCGGTCGTGCCACCTGCGCCGCGAGGCGTGTGCCTGGCGATCCACGGTGGACCGATCGAACAGGTGGGCTGGCCGATCCCTGAGAAGTGGCTTGCGGCTGCTCGCCGGGGCTACCTGGTGGTGGCGCCCGACTATCGGGGTTCCTACGGCTATGGTCGTGCCTTTCGCGAGCAGCTCGTCGGCGGGTGGGGCGAGCAGGAGGTGGCTGAGCTCGCCGAGCTCGTGGCGGCACTGCGAGGCCTGGTGGCCGGTCCGGTGGTAGGTGTGGGCTCGTCGTCGGCCGGGTGGACCCTGCTGCAGCTGGCCCTTCGGGAGCCCGACGCGCTGGATGCGCTCAGCCTGGTGAACCCGGTGCTCGACGCATCGTCGCTGCCGGACGTCGCGTGGCTGGTGGCGCCGAGTTCGCGCGAGCGGGCGGCACAGCGCTTCGCCAGACGCATTCCCGTGCTCATTACCCATGGCCTCGCCGACGCGGTGGTGCCTGCCGAGCAGAGTCGGCGCTTTGCGGAGCGGACTGGCGACGACCTCGAGGTGCAGCTTGTCACGCCCCCCAGCGAGGGCCACAGCCTCGGCTCCGCAGCGAGCGCGGCCGATGTGGCGCGTTTCGAGGCACTGCTCCTCGGGTTAGCGAGCGGCAGACGCTAGCGCGGCCAGTGCCCGTGCCGTGATGGCCTTGAGCTCCTCGAGGTGCTGCACCGAGGCCTGTTCGCTCGCGGCTGCCTCGAGAATGCCAACGGCCAGCCGTGCGAGGTGGCCGGCTGGTTGCGCTCCTTGTGCCTCGTAGAGCGCTGCGAGCGGCCGTGCGAGCTCGGTGTAGAGCTCCTGGCTACGGCTCACGGCGAGGTCGGCGCGCTGGGCGGTGGTGCGCGTCGCGAGCCTGCGCAGCAGCTCGAACTCAACGCGTGGCTCGGGGCAGAGGACGAGGTCGACGATTGCCGAGAACGCCGCGTCGCCCTCGTTGGAGGCCACCACGTCCTCGAGCGCCTTGGCGAGCTCGGCTACCTCCTGCTCCGCCAGCGCGATGTAGAGGTGGGTCTCGGAGGGGAAGTAGAGGTAGACGCTGTTGCGGCGGATGCCCGCCCGAGGCCCGATGTGCTCGAAGCCAACGGAGCGCAGCGACGGATCGAGCAGGCTCGCGCGAGCCGCCTCAAGGAGGCGCTGGCGGCGCAGGTCGTGGTGCTCACGAACAGTCGCTGCTTCGATCCTTGGCATGCCGCCAGTATATCGCCAAAAGCTATTCGCGTATCGCGATAAGCGCGGTATCAGGTTGGTGTGCAGGTCGGTGCGTTGTCCGAGTCTCGTACTAGGACCAGCCCATGGTCGCGATCCACCGTGAGGGACTCCGGGAGGAGGCCTCGGGTCTCGTAGCGGGCGCGTCGGGGACGAGACGGTCTCCTGTTGCGGCGCCTCGGGCTCGACGGCGTCGTCGCCTCGAGCGCATCACGCTCGGGCTCCTTGTCGCTGCGGGAGGCTTGGGCGTCGTCGCGGGGCTGTCACGGCCGGTAGCGCCCGAGCGCGTGGTAACCGTCGTCGTGCGGCCAGGCGAGGGTCTGGTCCAAGTGGTTGGCGACCTCGAGCCCACTGCGAACGTGGAGCTGCGGGCCTGGCAGCTCGCTCGTTCGCTCAAAGGTCGCGTACCGCTCCCCGGCGCGGTGCTGCGCGTGCGCGTCGACGACGCGGGCTCCTGGTCGGCGTCGTGCCTTACGCGCTGCGCACCGTGAGCAGCAGCTTGCCGCGCTTGCCGGCCTGGGAGAACGCCTCGTAGGCTGCCGCGGCCTGCGCGAGGGGCCAGGTACCGTGGACGTGGACGCGCAGGCTGCCTTCGGCGAGCGCAGGCAGGAGCCGGTGCGCGACGACGTTCGCGAGATGGGCCTTCTCGTGAATGGGCCGAGCACGCAGCGTGGAGCCACGCACGATGCCACGCACCCCCATGAGCGTGCGCAGCGAGAACTCGAGCGAGCCTCCGCTACCCGTGCCGATTACGATGATGCGCCCGTTGGTCGCGAGCCTGCCGAGGGCGTGCTCGAGGCTTGCTGCGCCGAGGAGCTCGAGCACGATGTCGAAGGGACCCGCGTCGTGGAGCTCGTTCAGCGTGAGCACCTCGTGGGCGCCGAGCGCGTACGCCTCGGCGTCGCGGGTGTGGTCGCGCACGAGCGCACTCACGCGAGCTCCCGCGATGCGCGCGATCTGGACGGCGACCGATCCCACGCCCCCCAGCGCTCCAGTTACGAGTACGCGATCGCCGATGACAAGACCTCCCTGGAGGATCAAGGCATCGAGTGCCGTGAAGGCGGCTTCGGGAAAGCCGCCGGCTACGACGAGATCCACCTCGGGCGGCACCGGCACGAGCGTGGCGGCATCCACCACCACGTACTCGGCCTGCGCGCCGCCAGCGGTGATACCCATGACGCGATCGCCGACGCGCACCTCCGTCGTTGCCGGCCCAACCGCGTCCACGATCCCGGCGAACTCGAGGCCGAGGCGCTCGGGGTCCCAGCCGGGCGGTGGGGGGTAGTGGCCGCGAGCCTGGAGGATGTCGGCGGCGTTGATGCCAGCCGAGACCACGGCAACGCGGGCCTCGTGGCGGCCTGGCTTGGGGTCGGCTACGGTTGCGACGGAGACGGCGTGGTCGCGAGCAATTACAGCTTGCACTATGCCCAGGGTAGCTGCGTGGTCTGGATGAGGAGGCAGCGTGGACGACGAGGTTCGCATCGAGCACGACACCATGGGGGACGTCACCGTGCCGGCGTGGGCGCACTGGGGCGCCCAGACGCAGCGGGCAATTGAGAACTTCCCGGTGTCCGGTCAGCGTCTCTGGCCGGCGGTGATCCACGCGCTCGCGCTCATCAAGTGGTCGGCGGCGCTGGAGAACCGCGAGCGCGGGGTGTTGGCGCCCCGTCTTGCCGAGGCTATCGCCGAGGCCGCTGACGAGGTGGCACAGGGTGCGCACGACGAGCACTTCCCTGTCGACGTGTACCAGACCGGGTCGGGGACGTCGACGAACATGAACGTCAACGAGGTGGTGGCGAGGTTGGCCTCGTTGAAGCTCGGCGAGGTGGTCTCGCCCAACGACGACGTCAACGCCTCCCAATCCTCCAACGACACCTTCCCAACCGCCCTGCATCTGGCAATCCTGCTCGCCTGCCGCGACGAGCTCCTGCCGGCGCTTGAGCGTCTGGCGAGCTCCCTCGGTGCTCGCGCCGAGGCGTTCGCCGACGTCGTCAAGGCTGGTCGCACCCATCTCATGGACGCGACCCCCATCACGTTGGGGCAGGAGTTCTCGGGGTACGCGTCACAGGTGGTGCGGGCGCGCTCGCGACTCGTTGCCGCGCTCCCCGAGGTGGAGGAGGTGCCGCTCGGCGGGACCGCTGTCGGGACCGGGCTGAACGCTCCTCGCGGATTCGCCAAGGCGGTGCTCGCGAGGATCGCCGAGCGCACCGGGCTCGCGGTCCGCGAGGCTGAGAACCACTTCGAGGTGCACGGTGCCCGCGACGGCGTGGTCGCGGTGTCGGGGGCGCTCAAGGCGCTCGCGGTTGCGCTGTATCGGGTCGCCAACGACCTGCGCTGGATGGGTTCCGGTCCTCGCTGCGGTCTAGCCGAGATCCACCTGCCGGACCTGCAGCCCGGGTCGTCGATCATGCCTGGCAAGGTGAACCCAGTGATCCCCGAGTCGGTGACCCAGGTCGTAGCTCGCGTCGTCGGTAACGACGCCACGATCGCGTTCGCTGGTGCTGCTGGCTCGATCTTCGAGCTCAACGTCATGCAGCCGGTGATGGCGCACGCAGCCCTCGAGAGCATCCACCTGCTGGCGAGCGCGGCGCGCCTGCTCGCGGAGCGCTGCGTCGACGGCATCGAGGCCGACGTCGAGCGCTGTCGACTCTATGCGCTCTCGACGCCCGCGATCGCGACGGCCCTCAATCCTTACATCGGCTACGCCAAGGCGGCCGACCTCGTTAAGCGCGCCATCAAGGAGCGTCGTGATCTGCGCTCGCTGGTCCTCGAGGAGGGGTTGCTCGACGAGGCTACCGTCGATCGGGCCCTCGACGTCATGGCGATGACGCGCGGCGGCATCCAGCGCTCGTGATGGACCTGCTCGAGGCGCTGCGAGCGCTCGCGGGCTGGGACCTTGCGCAGCGCGACGGCCTTGATGCCTTCGCCGTCGTCGTGGCGGAGGCGAATCCCCGCCCGCAGGAGCTCGCGAGTGGGCTGCGGTTGCTCGTCGAGCGAGGTGACGTCGGGGCTGAGGTGCTCGTGCTCGCGAACCGCGTCCTCGGCTCGGTGGACCAGCGGGCCGAGGCGCAGCGAGCGGCCGGCGAGCTGCTTGAGCACCTCGGCGCCTGCGACCTCCACGAGGGCTCGGGCCTCGAGGTGGCGGTGTCGCCGAGGCTGCTCGTGCGCCGGGGACAGGGACCGGTGCGCGTGGACACCTGCACGTGGCGCATCCTGCCCGACGAGCTCGCTGCCTGGCTCGGGCATCGGCGCCGCTGGGCCGTGGTGGGCCGCACCCACCAGGTCGTCTTCGTGGAGGGACGCAGGCTGCTCGAGGTCGGGTGGCCCTGGCCTGCCCTGGCCCCGAGCCTGCGCAGCATCCTCGCAGGGGAGGGGAGCAATGCCGAGGCGACGAGAGGGGATCCGCCTGGATCCCGAGGAGCAGCTCGCGCTTCTCGAGGAGGGTCGTATCCTCGTGCTGGCTAGCCACAACCCGAGCGGCGACATCCACCTCGTGCCGCTGTGGTACGTGGTGCGGGAGGGGGTGCCGTGGTGCTGGAGCTACGCGAGGGCGCAGAAGATCCGCAACCTAGAGCGGGATCCGCGGGTGAGTGCGCTCGTGGAACTGGGCGATCGCTACGACGAGCTTCGGGGGCTGCTGATCCTCGGCCGTGCTCGGCTTGAGCGTGACCCGGCCGTGGTGCGCGCGCTGGGTGAGGAGCTGCTCGCACGCTACGGCATGCCCGCGCCGGCGCAGGCCGAGGCCATGCTGGCATCCGCGACCAAGCGCGTGGCGCTCGCCATTGAGCCTGAGCGCACTGTGAGCTGGGATCACCGCAAGCTTGGTGGTCGCTACTGAGCTGGTCGAGAAGCTGTTGGCCGTGGCCTCGGTGGCACCCCCAGCCTCGCTTGTCCGATCGCAACCCGCAGCGCGCCGAGGGCGGGCCTGTCTGTGTGGGGTAGCGCCTCTCGGCAGGTCGTCTGCCGCCTGGGTGCCACCAGTGGCGTCCGGCCTTCCACGGGTCGTGCGTGAGGCGACGGTGTGCACGATGCGAGACGGCGGTGTCGGTGCGCCACGGTCGCGTCGCCGGGCGGCATGCTTGGCCGGCGGGTAGCGAGGGCGTTGGCTAGCATGGGCGCATGGGTGCTGTCGTTCGGTTTGCGATGAACGGCCACGAGGCCCAGGGTTACCTTGCCGAGCCTGTGGCCGGTCAGGGTCCGGGTGTAGTGGTGATCCAGGAGTGGTGGGGCGTGAACGACCACATCAAGGACGTGGTCGACCGCTTCGCGGCGGAGGGCTTCACCGCGCTGGCCCCTGACCTCTACGACGGTCGCGTGGTGCAGGAACCCGACGAGGCCGCGAAGGCGATGATGGCACTTGCGCTCGGGGAGACCTCGAAGCGGATGGTGGGGGCGGTGCGCGAGCTGGAGCGCCGTACTGGCCGCGAGGGCGTCGGTGTGGTTGGTTTCTGCATGGGCGGCGGTCTGGCCTACGTGCTGGCGGCCGAGGATCCTGAGCACGTGCGCGCCCTCGTGCCGTTCTACGGGGTGATCCCGTGGGAGGGTGCGGAGCCAGACTACGGCCGGATCCAGGCGGCGATCCAGGGCCACTACGCCGAGCACGATGACTTCGCCTCACCGGAGCGAGTGCGCGCGCTCGAGCAGCGGCTGGCCGAGCTGGGCAAGCAGGTGGAGTTCTTCATCTACCCGGGGACCCACCACGCGTTCTTCAACGACACCCGGCCTGAGGTCTACGACCAGCTGGCTGCGCGGCAGGCGTGGGATCGCACTATCGCCTTCCTCCGGGAGCAGCTGACCTGACCGTAGGCGGCCCCGGCATAGCGCGCTTGCGGCACGCTGTGGTGAAGGGCGTTGACGCCCCGGTGCGCTGTGCGCTCCTCGTCGAGGCGCCCGACGGTCTCGGGTACGGTCAGGCCGAGCCGGTCTTAGCGAACTGGCGACGCCGTCCCCTCGGGGATGGGCGCTGGGAGCTAACGTACGCAATCGGGGCCCCGGGGCTGGGCTGGCTCGTGGCCTGGGTGCTCAAGCGCCTCGTTGGTGGTCGGGGGCGGCTGCTGCGGGCACTTCTGCCTCCGGGGATCTTCCCGCCAGGTGCGCTGCGCACGGTGGCAGCGGTCTTCTGGGCGAGCGCCGTCGTCGCCTACTGCGGAACGCTGCTCGGCCAGACCCTTGCGTTCGCCGCCCCCACTCTACATGCCAGTCCGTTCGCCCAGGGGTTGGGCTCGAGCTTGGTGCGCGTTGACGTACTCGCGGCCTTCCCGCTCGCGCGGCTCGCCGATCGCGTCGGGCGGTGGCAGGTACTGCGGCTCGCGCTCGTGGTTGCGGTGATGGCGACGGCGCTTGGGGGGCTGGCGCCGAGCTTCGACGTGCTCGTGGCTACGCAGATCCTGGCACGGGCGGGCGCGACGACGGCAGTCCTGCTCGCCAACGTCATCGTCGCCGAGGTCGTTCACGCCCAGGGGAGGGCGTGGACAATGGGGTTCCTCGTGCTGGCTACGGCGGCGGGAGCCGCGGTGTGCGCGGTGGCGGTGGCAGGGCTCGGCGTGGCTCCGCAGGCATGGCGGCTTCTCTTCCTCCTCGCCATAGTCGGTCTCGCACTGCTTGGCACGCTGCGGGGGCTTGCGGAACCCGCTCGCTTCATTGCCGCGGGCACGCTGCGGCTGCGGGAGCTCCTTGCACCGGAGCACCGTGGCCGTCTTGTTCTCGTGAGCGTCGCGGCGATCTTGTTCAACCTCTTTGCTCTTCCAGCCAGCCAGTTCCGCAACCAATTCCTCCGCGTCGACCGTCACTTCGCTGCCTGGCAGATCTCGCTCTTTACGGTTGGAGCCAACCTGCCCTCGGGGATCGGGCTCGCAGCAGGGTCGCGGCTCGCGGAGACCCGGGGTCGGCGCCTCCTCGCAAGCGTCGGGCTCGCCGGGGGTGCGGTGCTGCTTGCGGGCGCGTATCTCTCGAGTGGGGCCGTGCTGGTGGTGCTCTACGCCCTTGGCGAGGCGGTGGGAACGATGGCGGTGCCGGCGCTCGCCGTCTTCGGCCCCGAGCTCTTCCCGACTCGTCTGCGCTCGGGGGCCAATGGTGTCGTGGCGGTGGCCTCCAGGGTGGGCACGATCGTGGGCCTGCTCGCCGTGGGGACCGCAGCGAGCGAGGGCTTCGGCTATGGCCGCCCCATCGCTGCGCTCGCGATCGCACCGCTGCTGCTTGCCCTGCTCGTATGGTGGCGCTTCCCTGAGACCCGAGCTCGCTCTCTCGAAGACCTCAATCCCGAGGATCGTCCGCCATTGGCCGCGAGTGGGCACGGCGAGTAGGTTGGTCGCGGTCGAGGAAGGAGGCAGCGTGCGGGCGTGGCGCGTCGAGCAGGCGGACGCCCTACGGGGCCGTATCCAGCTCCAAGGGGCGAAGAACTCGGTGCTCAAGCTCATGGCGGCCACCTTGCTTGCAGAGGGCCGGCACCGGCTTGAGAACGTGCCAGCGATCAGCGACGTGGACGTGATGGTGGAGCTGCTCGAGGCGGTCGGTGCGCGTGTGGCGCGTCCGGAGCCGCACGTGCTCGAGATCAACGTCCCGGCGGCGAGCGAGCTGGCGAGCGAGCCGCCTGCCGAGCTCGTCGGGCGGATTCGGGCCTCGGTGGTGCTGCTCGCGCCGCTCCTCGCGCGCACAGGGTCGGTGCGTCTCGCGCCGCCAGGCGGGGACGACTTCGGATCGCGTCCGATCGACGTCCACCTGGATGCGCTCGAGCGCCTGGGCGGCGTTGTATCGATGGATACGGATGCGGTCCTCGTGAAAGGGAGCCCTCTCGTGGGCCAGCGCGTGGTGCTCGAGTTCCCCTCGCACACGGGTACGGACACCGCGTTACTAGCAAGCGTCCTCGCGCACGGCGAGACGATCATCGAGAACGCCGCCCGCGAGCCCGAGGTCGTCGACCTCTGTGCCGCCTTGACCGCGATGGGGGCGCGCATCGAAGGCCAAGGCACCTCACGCATCCGAGTCCTCGGGGTACCGCGGTTGGTACCGATGCGGCACCGCATCATCGGGGATCGAGTAGTCGCGGCCACGTACCTTGCGTGCCTCGGCATGACGGGGGGCGAGCTCGAGGTGGTCGGCGTGGATCCCGGGGTGCTCGAGATCCTGTTGCGTAAGCTCGCGCGGCTCGGTTTCGAGATCGACACCGACACCTCAGCACAGCGGATCTCGGCGGCGGTGCGGGGACGGCTACGAGCAGGGGACATCCAGACACTGCCGTACCCTGGGGTCGCGACCGACTACAAGCCCATGCTGGTCGCGATGCTCACCAAAGCCGACGGCGTCTCGGTCGTCAGCGAGAACCTCTACAGCGGCCGCTTTCGCTACCTGGATGAGCTGCGCAGCTTCGGGGCCGACATCATCTCGGAGGGTCACCACGTCGTGATACGGGGAGTTGAGCGGCTCCACGGCGCCACCACGGTCGCCCATGACATCCGAGCCGGCGCAGCGCTCGTCGTTGCGGCGCTGGGCGCGGAGGGCTCGAGCACCATCCTCGGCGTCGACCACATCGAGCGCGGCTACGACGACCTGGCGGGGACCCTGCGCAGCCTAGGGGCTGTGATTCGGACGGACGCGAAGCGATGAGCGAACTCGACGAGCTCCTCGCAGCGGCTCGCAGCGGTGACAAGCGCTCGCTCGCGCGGCTCATCTCGGCGGTGGAGCGCAGCGTTGCGCAGGATCGCCCCCTCGGGATCGCCGAGCTCGCCTCGGCCCGCTCCAGCCTCGTCGTTGGTGTCACTGGAGCTCCTGGTGCTGGCAAGTCCACGCTGGTCGATCGGTTGATCGGCGCGTGGCGCGCGACGGGTCGTCGCATCGGGATCGTCGCGGTGGATCCAAGCTCGCCGTTCTCGGGAGGGGCAATCCTCGGCGATCGGGTGCGGATGCAGAGTCACACCCAGGACGAGGGTGTCTTCATCCGCTCAGTCGCCACGCGTGGCGCGCTGGGTGGGCTCGCGAGAGCGGTGCCAGCCATCGTGGCGCTCTACGGGGCGGTGGGCTTCGACCTTGTCGTTATCGAGACGGTCGGCGTCGGGCAGGTCGAGGTTGAGATCGTGCAGCAGGCCGACGTCACCGTGGTCGTCATGACGCCAGGGTGGGGTGACTCGATCCAGGCCAACAAGGCCGGGATTATGGAGATCGGCGACATCTTCGTTATCAACAAGGCCGATCGTCCCGGGCTGGCCGAGACCCGCCGCGACGTGCTCTCGATGCTGGAGCTCGGACATCGCGACCCCAAGCCCTTGGTCGTGGAGACCGTGGCGACGACGGGACAGGGCTGCGAGGAGCTCGCGCGCCTCGTGCTCGAGCGGGGCGAGGAGCTGCGGGAACGAGGCGTGCTTGCCGAGCGGCTGGTGCGTCGTCGGCGTTTGGCACTCCAGGACGCCTTGGCTCGCCGGGTGGTGGAGCTTGCCAACCAGCGTGCAAGCGACGTCGTCGAGGGGGTCGAGGCTGGCCGCATCGACGTCGAGGAGGGTGTTGTCGAGGTGCTGGGGCGACTCGGCCTCGACCACGAGGCAGCGGGGAGGAGCGATGGCGCAGTTCGTGCACGTCACGCGTGACGAGGAGGGGATCGCCCTCGTCAGGCTCGATCGTCCCAAGGCGAACGCCCTCTCCTCGGCGGTGCTGACCGAGCTCGCCCAGGCCGCCCGCAAGCTCGCCGAGGACCTGCCCCGCGCCGTCGTGGTGACCGGGGGGGACCGGATCTTCGCGGCCGGCGCCGACATCGCGGAGTTCGCTGCCGGCCGCGTAGGGTGGGAGACGGCGGCTGCGTTCCACGCCGCCCTCGGCGCCTTCGAGGTACTGCCCCGCGTCGTGATCGCCGCGATCGAGGGCTACGCGCTGGGCGGGGGACTCGAGCTTGCGCTCGCGTGCGACCTGCGGGTGGCCAGCCGCTCGGCCAAGCTCGGCCTGCCCGAGATCACGCTCGGCCTCATTCCGGGCGGGGGCGGTACCCAGCGCCTGCCGCGGCTCGTCGGGCTCGCGCTCGCGCGTCGGATGGTGCTGACCGGCGAGCCGCTCGGGGCCGAGGAGGCGCGAGCGGCGGGACTCGTCGACCGCGTCGTCGAGCCGGGGAGTGCGACCTCGGAGGCGCTCGCGTGGGCGCGCTCCTTCGCGCATGGCCCGCTGGTGGCACAGGGGTTCGCCAAGGTTGCGCTCAACCAGGGCACCCAGGGCTCGCTCCAGGAGGGACTCGCGCTCGAGCAGGCGCTCTTTGCGAACGTGTTCGCGACCCAGGATGCAGCGACGGGGGTGCGCTCGTTCCTCGAGCACGGACCCGGCCAGGCCGTCTTCGAAGGGCGCTGACGTGGCCGAGCGGCGCCTGGTGTCGATCCTGCAGGCCGAGGAACACCCTGCCTGGTACCAGCAGGCGGTGTTCTACGAGGTCCTCGTGCGCGGCTTCTACGACGCGAGCGGGGATGGGGTCGGCGATCTGCGCGGGCTCATCGAGAAGCTCGACTACCTGGAGTGGCTCGGCATCGACTGCCTCTGGCTGCTGCCGTTCTACGAGTCGCCCCTGCGCGACGGGGGCTACGACGTCGCCGACTTCTACAAGGTGCACCCGGACCTCGGCAGCCTCGACGACCTCATCGAGTTGCTGCGGGAGGCCCACTTGCGGGGCATGCGGGTGATCGCCGACCTGGTGCTGAACCACACCAGCGATCAGCACCCTTGGTTCCTCGAGTCGCGCTCCTCACGCGACAACCCCAAGGCCGACTGGTACGTCTGGTCAGACACGGACGATCGTTATCGGGACGCTCCCATCATCTTCCTGGACACTGAGACCTCGAACTGGGCGTGGGCGCCGGAGCGCGAGCAGTGCTACTGGCATCGCTTCTTCTCGCACCAGCCCGACCTCAACTACGAGACCCCCGAGGTCCAGGAGGCCATGCTGGACGTCGTGCGCTACTGGCTCTCGGTGGGCTTCGACGGCTTCCGGCTCGACGCGGTGCCCTACCTCTTCGAGGCCGAGGGCACGCGCTGCGAGAACCTGCCCGGCACGCACACGTTCCTCAAGCGGATCCGGGCGCTCGTGGACCGCGAGTTCCCCGAGGCGGTGCTCCTGGCAGAGGCGAACCAGACCCCTGAGCGCGTGGTGGAGTACTTCGGCAACGGCGACGAGTGCCACATGTGCTTCCACTTCCCCCTCATGCCCAGGCTCTTCATGGGCGTCAAGCAGGAGTCGGCCCGTCCCATCCAGGACACGATCATCGCGACCCCACCGATCCCTCCGCGTTGTCAGTGGGGGATCTTCCTGCGCAACCACGACGAGCTCACCCTTGAGATGATCTCCGAGGAGGAGCGCGCGTTCCTCTGGGCGGCGTTCGCCTCGGATCCGATCGCTCGGCGCAACGTGGGCATCGGGCGCCGGCTCGCTCCCCTCATCGAGAACGACCGGCGGGTGGCCGAGCTGCTCTACGCCTTGCTGCTGTCGCTGCCGGGATCGCCGATCATCTACTACGGCGACGAGATCCTCATGGGCGACAACGTCTACCTTGGCGACCGCGACTCGGTGCGTACCCCAATGCAGTGGTCGCCAGACCGCAACGGTGGTTTCTCGCGGGCGGACCCCCAGCGCCTCTACCTCGCACCCATCAACGATCCGGTCTACGGCTACCAGGTCGTCAACGTGGAGTCGCAGATGCGCAACCCCTCCTCGTTCCTGCGGTGGCTGCGCGAGCTGCTGCTCGCTCGTCGGCAGGAGGCGGTCTTCGGGGAAGGCTCCTTCGGGCTACGCGAGGTCGACAACCCCGCGATCCTTGCCTTCCTGCGGGCCAGTGCCAACGGCGATCGCGTCGTCGCGTGCGTGAACAACCTCTCCTCCCGTGCGCAGCCGTGCGCGCTCGACCTCGGCGGCTACGAGGGGTTCGTGCCGGTGGAGCTGCTTGGCATGACGCCGTTTCCGGCCGTGCCGGCCGACGGCCGCTACCCGCTGACGCTGGCACCGTACGGCTTCCTCTGGTTCGAGCTCTCCGAGCCGTGACCCGCCTAAGTGGGAGCGTGTTGGTACACTCGGCGCATGTCTGCCAGAACTCGCTCCATGCTGCGCCGCTCGTGCCTGTCGGTGCCGGGATCCTCGGATCGCTTCATCGCCAAGGCGCTTGAGATCCCCGCTGACATGACCTTCCTCGACCTTGAGGACTCGGTGGCACCCGGTGAGAAGGTCGCAGCACGCCAACGGGTCGCAACGGCGATCCGTGAGCTGCCCTGGGACGAACGCATCCTGTGCGTGCGCGTGAACGCCTGGGACACCCCCCTCACCCTGCGCGACGTTATCGAGGTCGTGACGGGAGCGGGCCCGCGGCTCGACGAGATCATGCTCCCCAAAGTGCAGGGTCCTGAGCAGGTCGTGGCTCTCGACCTGATCCTCGGCCAGCTGGAGGCGGAACTCGGCCTGGATCCCGGCCACATCGGTATCGAGGCCCAGATCGAGACGACCCGTGGACTCATCAACGTCGAGGCAATCGCGATGGCAAGCCCGCGGCTCGAGGCGCTCGTGTTCGGGCCTGCCGACTTCGCTGCGTCGATGGAGATGCCGGTCCTCACCGGCGGGGTCGAGATCGACGAGTACCCCGGCGACCACTTCCACTACGTGTTCTCGAAGATCCTCATGGCTGCGCGGACCGCCGGCATCCAGGTCATCGATGGCCCCTACCTCAAGGTACACGACCTCGAGGGACTGCGTCGCTACGCGAAGCGCTCGGCCGTCCTCGGCTACGACGGCAAGTGGGCGATCCACCCTTCGCAGGTCGAGGTCCTCAACGACGTCTACAAGCCCTCCCAGGAGCTATTCGACCGTGCGGTTGCGATCCTCGATGCCTACGATCGGGCGACGTCGGAGGATCGGCGCGGTGCGGTGATGTTCGGCGACGAGATGATCGATGAGGCGAGCCGCAAGATGGCCCTCAAGTTCGCGACGCGCGGCCGCAAGGCTGGCATGGTGCCCTCCGCGGGCCCTGAGGGTGCTTAGGGCCCGTAGGCTGGTGGGCGGAGTGGAGGCCGCAGGCTGGGCCATGGGTAGCTGGCTAGTGTCCGTGGCCTTGGTGATGGCGAGCTAGCTCGCATGTGCCGCGACTCGCCGCGCGTACCCAACCACTCTGAGGTGTTCCCATCGTGTTGTCGTGCGCTCGTGCGGGATGCCAGATGAGGGTATGCAAACACGTAGCCTGGTACCCGAAGGTCACCATGCCACGCCCTACCATGAGAGACTGCATTCTCGAGTACCTCGCAGCACGTCCGAACGAGGTTGCGTTTTTGCGAAGCGAGTTCAACGGGTGTGGGAAGCGCTCGGGGTGGATCGCGCGCTGCGCAAGCTCGTCGAGGACGAGGTGCTGGTGCGCGGCGGGTACGGCATCTACGTGCGGGCCAAGCGTGTCGAGCTCTTCGGCAAGGAGTACCTCGCCACCGTGACGATGTTCGACGAGTGGTATCCCGAGGTCCTCGCCAAGCTCGGCGCGAGCTGGGAGGTCGACAGCGCGACGAAGGCCTACAACGAGGGCCGCACCACCCAGGTCCCAACCTGGACGGCGGTCTATGTGGGTCGCCAGCGTATCACGCGCCGGATTGCGTTCGGGAAGGCGGTGCTCCAGTATGAGAGGGTCGCACCGGCAGCTCGAGCGTGGGTGCGATCGGTGCGAAGACGATGAGCTCCACCTTGATCTAGGGCGGCAGAGTCTCGGCGCGGTTCACAACGCGCGAGGCATACGCGAAGCGCCCGTGGATGTAGCTGTTGTTGTCGAGCCCGTAGCTCGCCGTCGAGCGGGAACCCGGCCTCGTCCATGGCGCGGGTGAGGTCGTCCTTGAGTGCTGAGGGGAACTTGCGCTGCTTCGTCTTGCTCGCTAGCTCCGGCAGCACCACCCGGAAGCGAATGTCCTCGCTCATGCGGTCGATGAGCTGGTGTGCTTGGGAGAGAGCCGTACCGCCGCAGAAGATGAGGCGTGCGCCACGCTCACGGCCGACGCGCGCAAGGACCGCGATCGCCTCGGCGACGAGGTAGTCCTTCTCGAAGAACTCAGGTCGCAGCGGCAGTTGGGCGCTTTCGCGTGCGCGGACGATTGCCTCCCACGTCGAGTCGTCCAGCCCCTGCTCGAGCGCGTGCTCGAGCAGGGGCTGGACCCGCACCGTGAGCCCGTCGAGGTGCTCAACGTCGTCGACACGCTCGCCGACAAGGTGGTGGGCTACCTGCGCCGCACCGCCGCCGACCGGGCTGGCTGCGGCCTCGGCGACTACGACGACCGCTCGTGCGCCACCTCTACGACCTGCACGCGATCACGACGCGCTCCGGCGAGCGCGAGGCGCTCGTCGCCCAGGTGGCCCCGCTCCTTGCCGAGACCGTCGAGCGCGACCGTGCCTCCTACGGCAACCAGTTCCCGGCCTTCGCCGAGAACCCGCGAGCTGTGCTCGAGGCGGAGCTTGCCCACCTCAGCGACGACGAGGCGCGCGATCGCGACCGGCGCTTCTGCGAGGGCATGCTCATCGCAGAGCAACCGAGCCTCGAGGCGGTGGTGGCGAGCTTTGGTGGGTTCGCCACGGCGCTCTTCGAGCACGGGCTCACGGCGTGTCAGCAGCCTGTGGTGCTCGCCGAGCGGCCGACGCTATGAGCACCACGGGCCTAAGGGTAGTACGTCGCAAATGAGAGCTCAACGCGGACGTGGAGGTTCGTGCGATCGTGGAGGCAGTAGCGGTCCAAAGAGCTCCTCGAGGAGGAATCTGGTTCTCGCGGGCAACGGTCGGCCGGGATAGACCTCCTCGAGCAGCGCAACTCCATCAGCCGCGGTTGTGAAGCCGCAGAGTTCGTAGAGGAGTTTGATGTCCTCGACATCTTGGTCTACTCGCGAGGCCAGTAGCTTCATCGCCAGGAGGTGGCTGGGCGACGCAACGGCAACCGTCAAGCTGGGTCGTCGGAGGATGAGCCTCGCGTCAGGATCGCGCCCAGGAAGGAACGCCTCCGCGCCATCATCGAGCCAGTCCTCCGGCAGGCCGAGCTCCCCGGCTACGGTAGCCGCAGCCTCTCGAACGACGCGTGCTGGCTGGAAGACAGCATCGACATCCCTTGTGATTCGTCGAGCCTCGTACGCCAGCGCAAGAGCTCTCCCACCAACGACATAGATCTCGGCAACGACGCCTCGGTGCTCGAGTTCGTCGGCAAGACGGCTGAGTGCGTCACGGATGAGCGCTGCGTTGCAACGCGATGCCGGCTCAGACACTATCGAACGCCCCCGCGTTGACGAACACGCCGTGGCGCTTCAGCTCGACGGGACTGTCGCGCAGCGCCATCGCCTCGTAGCCGGGCAAGCCGGCTACGAACCACCACGGCTCGACGTAGCGCGCAGGCTCGGTCGTCCACGACGGGGCGACAATCCCCGCCTCGTTGCAGAGCAACTCGACGACGCCCGCGAGCGCAGCGTCGAAGCGTGCATCACCGCACAGGGGCGGTGGATCCGCCACGAGCCACGCCTTGCCCGGGTTCGAGGAACCTCGCACGTCATCCACGAAGTCGAGCACCTCGCGCCATGCAGCACGCTCGCCCTCGGTGGCGAGGAGTTCCGCAATGGCGCGTGCCACCTCCGCTGCGGGCCTAGCACCTCGGCGCACCTGTGGACGTACGACGAGCTGAAGATCGAACCCGGCTGCGCCAAGGATCCGTCGAAGCGTGCTGATCCGAGGCTCGCGCTGCCCGGACTCGTAACTGGCCAAGGTTGACTGCGAGGTGCCGCCAACACGCGCCAACTCCTCTTGCGTCATACCAGCCTGCTTGCGAGACGCGCGAAGCAAGGCTGCCACCTCACTTGCTCGCACACGGAGCAAGTATATCTCATCAGCTATATCGCTTCTGTGCCGGCCTGGGCTGCGTCGACGGACGTGGTGCGCTGAGCCGAGCCGCCTCGAGCCCCTGGGAGGTGCTGGCGGTAGCGGCGGCCACCGTGTGATCCTTCGTGAGCAAGCAAGCTCAGCAAGGAGTCACCACGATGGCCACCACCTCCTCCTCTGGATCTCGTCGCGCTCGTGCGCGAGCACGTGGCTGAAGCTCACCCCGACGTGTTGCGCTCGCTCATCGAGACCTTCCCCGAGGCGCTCATGGGTGCCGAGGTCGATGCGCTCTGCGGCGCTGCCTACCACAAGCCCCGAGCGCACAAATCGGCGCAACGGGTATCGCAGCCGTCCTTCGCGATACGAGGCTCGGCACCACCCGAGCTCAAAGATCCCAATGAACCACCCCGGGTTCCGTGCACACTCCGTTACGTGTGAACGGTCTCGGACTCGGCCGCTCGGCGGCCAGAGTACTCCTGCTCCACCTCGACCGGCCAACGTCGGCCGAAGTGGAGCAGGAGCCTGCGCGTGTCGTAGCAGTACACCTAAGGCCGAGGTCACCTCCTCGAGGTCCGTGAGGCTGGCTAGAGGCCCGCGCGCACAGGGTGAGCCGGGGCGCAGGCACTCGGTTGTGTCAAGACCGATCGTGGTCTCGGCGAGCGCGTTGTCGTAGGCGTCCCCGACGGAGCCGATCGAGGCCACCATGCCCGCCAGCAGGAGCGATGCACCACCGTGCAGCGCCGTGTAGGCAGAGCCTGCATCCCAAGTGGTGGATCGTGCGTCCGGTACGGGGGTGTCCCTCGCGTGCTCGTCGGCCCTCGGCCATGCGCAGGGCACGCTCGATGGGTCGGGTGTCATGGCGAAGGGAGCAGGCCCATCCCACGATGGTGCC
>Ga0209012_1000448_pt1 | contig 58824 bp, 57 predicted proteins | sample RS3BMetagenome_FD_184735 | JGI IMG/M metagenome (GOLD analysis project Ga0209012, IMG submission 184735) | Ferric oxide microbial mat and aquatic microbial communities from Rainbow Spring, Yellowstone National Park, USA - RS3B (SPAdes) (version 3) ... | reverse complement strand
GTCAACTCCAACGGCTCAAGAATCGGACTTGGCATCGCGCCTCCCATCGTCGCTTACGACGACAAGAAACGCGAAAGCGGAAGCAGAAATTCCTAACTCACCAACTATTTATGACTCAGGTCACTAGGGCGTGCGTCGGTCCGGTGCGGCCGGCTGGAGGCCGGCCACCCACTCGTCGGCGGTGACCACCGAGGCCTGGCGGGGGAAGACCTTGTCCAGCAGGACCCGGTGGACCTCGGGATCGGCGTCCGCACACCCGTCGGCCAGGACGGTGAGTCCGTAGTCCAGGTCGGCCGCCTGCCGCAGCGTCGACAGCACGACACCGCTGGTGGCGATGCCGCAGAGCACCAGCGACGTCGCCCCGAGCGAGCGCAGGACGACCTCGAGGTCGCTCCCCGTGAACGCGGACACCCGCTTCTTGACGACGACGACGTCGGCCCCGACCGGCCCCACGGCCGGGTGCACCTGGGTGGCCGGGTCGTCCAGGCCCATGGGCGCCGCCGCCGCCAGCGCCGAGAACGCCCGGTTGCGCGGGCTGATCTCCACCAGGTCGGGCCGGAACGCCACCCGCACGTGCACGACGGGGATCCCGTGGGCCCGGGCGGCCGCCGTGGCGCCGGCCAGGGTGGTGAGCAGGGCGTCGGCCGAGTCGGGGACCCGGGCCACGATCCCGTTCTGGACGTCCATCACCAGCAGTGCCGTGTCGCTCATCCTCCTGTTGTAGCGGCTCGGGCGTGCCGTCGGGACATCGGGCACCACCGGGACCCCGGCGCCCCGGCGCCGCGGCGCACGGTGCTGGCAGACTGCTCCCATGACCCCGACCGACGCCCCCACCGCCACCGTCCCCGTCGTCCTGGTCCACGGCAACCCCGAGACCGACGCCGTGTGGCAGCCGGTCGTCGAGCTCCTCGACCGCCCCGACGTCCACCGGCTCCGCCTCCCGGGCTTCGGCTGTCCCGTGCCCGACGGCTTCGACGCCACCAAGGAGGCCTACGTCGCCTGGCTGGTCGGCGCCCTGGAGGCGCTGGGCCGGCCGGTGCACCTGGTGGGGCACGACTGGGGCGGCGCCCTCACCGTCCGGGTGGCCGAGACCCGGCCGGACCTGCTCGTGTCGTGGTGCTCGGACGCCGTCGGGCTCTTCCACCCCGACTACGTCTGGCACGACCTGGCCCGGGTGTGGCAGACACCGGGCGAGGGCGAGGCGGCCGTGGCCGCCATGTCGGAGCTGGACACCGACGACGCCGTGGCCGGGTTCGAGGCGCTGGGGATCCCGAGGCCCCAGGCCGCCGCCTTCGTGGCCGCCCTCGACGACCGCATGGGCGCCTGCGTGCTGACGCTCTACCGTTCGGCCGTGCCCGAGCGCATGGCCCCGTGGCTGGCCGCCGTCGGCGACGCCGCCCGGCGCCCGGGCCTGGCCGTGCGGGCCACCGGCGACCCCTACACGGGGGACGAGCGGCTCGTGACCGGGGCGGCGGCATCGGCCGGCGCCGAGGTGGTCACCCTCGAGGGACTCGGCCACTGGTGGATGCTGCAGGACCCGGCACGGGCGGCCGACGTGCTGACGTCCTGGTTCCGGCGCCACGAGGCGTAGGCACCCCCACCGGGCCCGCCGCGCCGGGGGAGGGCGACCCGACGGGTCCCGAGCCCGCCGCGGGTCAGTCGGCGTCCAGGCTGACGTTGAACATCCAGCGGATCCCGAACCGGTCGAGGGTGACGCCCCACAGCGAGCCCCAGGGCATCGGGTCCAGCCCCACCGTGTCCGATCCGCCCGCGGACAGCGCGGCGAAGAGGCGCTCGGTCTCGGCCTTGGTGTCCGGCTCGAGGTTGAGGGTGGTGTTGTTGCCGATCCGCCGCGTCTGGCCCATCGACTCGAGCATGTCGGTCCCCATCAGGACGTGGCCGGCCAGGATCGGCAGCTCGACGTGCATGACCTTGGACAGCTCCCCGTCGGGCAGCGGCGGCGCGTCGGGCGGCGCCGGCATGTCACCCATGCGCAGGACCGGCACGGAGAACGCGGTGCCGAACACCGAGGCGTAGAAGTCGAACGCCTCCTCGGTGTTCCCCGGGAAGTTCAGGTAGGTGCTCACTCGGCTCATGGGCCATGCCTCCCGATCGTCGGAACGCCGGGTGGACGGCGCCGCACCATCATGCACCCGTCGGTCGGCGCCCGCCCGGGCGACCGGCGGCGGGCGGCGCTGCGGGGGGCACTGCGGGCGGCGCTGCGGGGGGGGCACTGCGGGGGCCGGACAGGGCCCGGTGCCCTCAGTCCGGCAGGATGCCCGTGGCCGACGTAGCCACGAAGGTGGCGACCAGGCGCTGGTCCTCCACCATCGCCCGGCGGTACGCGTCCCAGTCGTCGTGCTCGCCGTTGGCCCGCCGGTAGTAGTCGACGAGCCGGTCCACCACGGCGTCGTGGGGATCGGCGGCGACGTCGCTCAGCTCCACGTGACCGTCGAATCCGGCCCATACGAAGACGTCGTCGCTCGGGACGAAGAGCGCGGCCCGGGGGTCACGCCGCAGGTTCCTCGTCTTGGCCCGGGTGGCGGTCAGCGACATCGTGAACCGGTCGCCGTCGGCGAGGTAGAAGACGACCGACTGCTGGGGCCGTCCGTCGCTGCGGAGCGTGGTCAGCAGTGCGGTGCTGCGCCCGGCCGCGTAGGCGAGTGCGCGCTCGAGTTCCATGGCCGTACTCTACGGCGCACTCCCGCCGGCGCCGCCGCTCCGCCCCTGCGGCTCCCCTGCGGACGTTCCACCGGGTGGGCGGGACGACGGTCCGTCCGTCCAGCCGAACTCGGCGCGCCTCGCCGCGGGGACGAGGTCGAGATACGGGTCCGGGTGCTCGTCGATGTACCGGCGCACGTAGGGGTAGTGCGGGAGCACGGCCAGGCCCCGGCGCCGGGCGTCGTCGAGGGTCCGGCCGATCAGCCGGGCGGCCAGGCCCCGCCCGCCGTGGTCGGGGTCCACCTCGGTGTGGACGAGGTCCAGGACACCGCCCGCCATCCGGTAGGTGACGAACCCCACCTCGCCGCCGTCCTCGGTGATCACGTAGCGGCTGCGTCCGGGGTCGTCGTGGACGTCGACGGTCACCGGGGGCCCGTCCGTCCCGTCACCCGGGGACCCGTGCGTCCCGTCGTCGTGGTCACGTCCACCCGTCGTCGTGGTCACGTCCACCCGTCGTCGTGGTCACGTCCACCCGTCGTCGTGGTCACGTCGCCGACCGCATCGGGTCGGTGCTCCCGTCGGGGTCCACGAGCCGGAGGATCCGCTCGTTGGCTTCGCGGAGGGCCCGCAGCTGGGGGCGCGTCAGGGGCTCGAGGACCAGCTCGCGCACGGCCGCCACGTGTCCGGGGGCCGACGCCTCGACCACCCGGCGACCCGCCGCCGTCAGGACGGCCCGGATGCACCGACCGTCGTCCGGGTCGGGCCCGCGCACCAGGTAGCCACGGGCCTCCAGGTGGCGGGCGGCGTGGGAGAGCCGCGACGGGGACGCGTTCGTCACCGAGGCCAGGTGGCTCATCCGGAGGGTGGCGTCCGGCTGCTCGGACAGCATGGCCAGGATCGTGTACTCGAACAGACGGAGGCCCGACTCGCGCTCCAACCGGGCGTCCAGGATCGGGGGCAGCTTCGTCATCACCCGCAGGAGGCTCAGCCACGTCCCGCGCTCGTCCTCGTCGAGCCAGCGGGTCCGGCGCCGGCCGCCGGCGGGTGCCGTCGCGGGTGCCGTCGAGGGCGCCGTCGAGGGCGCCGGTGGTGGCGCCGGTGGTGGCGGCGCCGACCCGTCCGCACCCGTCCCGACCGCAACCATCCGTCCGCCCTAGCTGTTTGAGAGTTCAAGCGAATGTGCTACTATTTACTTGCACACACAATTATCTGCACCCGGGGGCCGGGGCCGACGACCGTCGGCTGAGGACCGTCGGCCGACGACCGTCGGCCGGAGCACACGGCTCCGCGGGAGGTGCCAGAGAGGAAGGACGCGCCATGGCCTCACCGATGCTCGCCACCGACCCCGGGGCGGCGTTCGACGCCTTCCTCGCCGACACGGCGCCCTCGAGTCTCGACCGACCGGAGTGGTCCCCGCACGGCGGACCGCTGCCCGCCCTCTACCTCGGCCACGGGGCACCCCCGCTGTTCGACGATCCGCTGTGGATCGGCGAGCTGTTCGCCTGGGCGCAGGCGCTGCCGACGCCTCGGGCGGTACTCATGATCAGCGCCCACTGGGAGCACGCCCCGCTCCGCATCTCCGCCACCGGGGCCGGGGTCCCACTGGTCTACGACTTCGCCGGGTTCGCCCCCCGGTACAGCACCATGACCTACCCGACACCCGACGCGTCCTGGCTGGCCGGGCGCATCCGGGCCGTGCTGCCCGCCGACGAACCGGTGGAACAGGACCGGGTCCGCGGGCTCGACCACGGGGCCTGGGTTCCCCTCAAGGTCATGTACCCCTACGCCGACGTGCCCGTGCTCCAGCTGAGCATCCCCACCCACGACCCGGCACGCCTCCTCGAGCTGGGCGACCGCCTCCGGCCCCTGCGCGACGAAGGCGTGCTGATCGTCGGGTCCGGGTTCCTGACCCACGGTCTCCCCTTCCTGACCAGGGAGGCCTTCGTCCACAACGTGGTCCCCACCTGGTCGGCGGAGTTCGACCACTGGGCCGCCGAGGCCCTCGACGCCGGGGACCTCGACGCCCTCGCCGGCTACCGCGACCACGCGCCGGGAATGCCGTACGCCCATCCGACGGTTGAACACTTCGTACCCCTGTTCGTCACCCTCGGGGCGGCGGCCAGGCCGGACGGCCCGGTCCGGACGGTCGTCGAGGGCTTCCAGTTCGGCCTGGCGAAGCGATCGTTCCAGGTCGCCTGACCACGTCGGGGCGCCCGACGGGAGGAGACGGCAACGTGCACGACGACAGCGGCCCGACGGACCTGGTGGCGGGAACCGGCACACCGCCGTCGGCACCGGGGGGCCGGCGACGTCCGGCATCGTGGCGCGGTCCGGTTGCACCGCGGAGTCCGGATGCACGGCGAGGTCCGGCGGCGTGGCGCCGTCCGGCCGGGATCACCGTCGGGGCGGCCGGCGTCGCCCTGTACAACTGGTGGGTCGTCGTGGGCCTGCACAGCCACCTGATGACCTCACCCGACGAGCTGTTCAGCGACCTGGAGGCCACCGGCCGCCCGGATGCGTCGCTGCTCCAGGGCCTGGACCTGGCCGCCGGGCTCGTCCTGATCGCGGCGCTGCTCCTGCGGGGCCGCGAGGGGCCGGACGGGGCCCGCGCCGAGTGGCCCTGGCTCGTCGGGTTCGCCACCGCGGGCGCCGTCGGTGGGCACTTCGCCTACGCCTGCCCCGAGGGGATCAGCGCCTCGTGCCGCTCCGCCGAGTGGCGGCTCGCGCTCCCGCCCCACCACTATGTCCACGTGCTCGCCGGCATCGTGGAATTCGCCACGGCGACCGTCGCCGTCTATCTGGCCTGGCAGCGCACCCGGGCCGTCGAACGCCCGACCACCCGTGCCGTCCGCTGGACGGGCCGGACCCTGGTGGCCGCCTACCCCCTGCTCGGCCTCGCCTACCTGACCGACCGGATGGGTGCCTTCGTCGAGCCCGTCTTCTTCCTCAGCTTCTCGGTGATGGTCCTCGTCGAGCTGGCCGAGCCGGTCCCCGGCGGGACCCGGGCCACCGGCGCCCCCCGGACCGCGCCGGCGCAGGCCGGCGCCGGTTCCGGCTCCGGCGGGCACACCCCCCGGCGACCGCTGGACGGACCGCCCGCCGGAACGGAGGGACCCGTGATCCCGACGGGGACGCCCGGTCCGCGGGCCGTCACGTGTTCCGCCCGGCGGGGATCCGGGCACCGTTCCGGTGGGTGAGCCCGCGGGCGTCCGGATCACCGAAGGCCGGGCCGCCCGGGTCGGGTCGTTGCCCGTGCGGCGGACGCTTCCCACCCGTGGGCGGCGCACGGTGGGACCCTGGTGCTTCGTCGACCACATGGGTCCGACCCCGTCCGGCCCCGGGGGCGGGGTCTCGGTCCCGCCGCACCCACACCTGGGCCTGCAGACCGTCACCTGGCTGTTCGACGGCGCGGTGCTCCACCGCGACAGCCTCGGCTCGGAACAGCTGATCCGACCCGGGCAGCTCAACCTGATGACGGCGGGCGCCGGGATCGCCCACGCCGAGGAGGACCCGGGTGGCGGCGACGGCGGCCGGGTCCACGGGATGCAGCTGTGGGTCGCCCAGCCCGAAGCCACCCGCGGGGAGGCACCGGCGTTCGAACACCACCGGGACCTCCCGGAGGTCGACGTCGACCACGGCACGGCCACCGTGCTGGTCGGAGCGTTCGCCGGTGCCGCCTCCCCCGCCCGGCGCGACACCGAACACGTCGGCGTCGAACTCGACCTCCGCCCCGGCACCTCCGTGCTGCCGGTCGAGCCGTCCCACGAGCACGCACTGGTCGTCGCCGAGGGCGAGCCCTCGGTCGACGGCGTCCGCGTCACCCCGGGGCGGCTGGCCTACGTGGATCCGGGTGCCGAGGAGCTGGTCCTCACCTCAGCGACGCCGGCGGTGGCCCTGCTGATCGGCGGCGTCCCGTTCGACGAGGACCTGGTCCTGTGGTGGAACTTCGCGGCCAGGACCCGCGACGAACTGGCCGACGCCTACCGCGGCTGGACGCGGGGCGACGAGCGGTTCGGCGGCGTGGCCTCCGCTCTGCCCCGGGTGGTCGTCGCTCCGCCCCCCTGGCTCGGGGACGCCTGAGCCGCGACGGGACGGCCCGCCCCCGGGACGGTGCGGTCCCGGCTAGTGGTGTTCGCCGTGGTCGTGTCCGGCGTGGTCGCCGTGGTCGTGTCCGGCGTGGTCGTGGTCGTGTCCGGCGTGGTCGCCGTGATCGTGGTCGCGTCCGGCGTGGTCGTGCTGCCCGGACGCGATCTCGCGGTGCACCTCCTCCATGTCCAGGGCCACCGCCTGCGAGATCAGGTCCTCGAGCGCCTCGCCGGGCAGCGCACCGGGTTGGCTGAACACGATGACCTGCTCGCGCAGGATCATCAGCGTCGGGATCGACTGGATCCCGAACGAGCCGGCGAGCTCCTGCTGGGCCTCGGTGTCGATCTTGCCGAAGACCAGGTCCGGATGGTCCATCGCGGCCTGCTCGAAGATCGGACCGAACGTGCGGCACGGACCGCACCACGAGGCCCAGAAGTCGACCAGGACGGTGTCGTTCGTCGACACCACCTCGGCGAAGTTCTCCTTCGTCAGTTCCACGGTTCCCATCGTGTGCTCCCTTCCGAGCTGTAGCAGGTGGTCAACCCCGGTGGGTCGCCGCCTATTTCGCACCCGCCGTCCGGGCGGCCGGCGGTCGGCTGGCCCGCACCACCGTGTCGACGGCCTCCCGTGGGCCGTCCTCGGTCTCCACGACCCGGACCGCCTGGTCGGCCCGGCGCACCGTGAGGCCCGCGGACCCGGCCGCGTCCACGACGTCGGCCACGTCGTAGAGCACGTCCTCGGACGGGGGACCACCGAACCCCCGGACCAGGTTGTCCCGGTCGTGGGCCACGACCACGAGCGTCCCGCCGGGTGCCACCGCCGCGGCCGCCTTGGCCAGCGCAGCGCTCCGCTCGGGTCGGGGCAGCTGCAGGTAGCACATCACCACCAGGTCCACGCCCCCGGCGGGGGCCTCCCACTCGTCGACGGACGCCAGCTCCCACGTGACCTCGACGCCCCGGGACGCGGCCAGACGGGCTCCCTTGGCCAGTCCCTCGGCCGAGAAGTCGACGCCGGTGACCGACCAGCCCTGCTCCGCCAGCCACACGGCGTTGCGACCCTCTCCACAGGCGAGATCGACCGCCGTACCGGGGGTCAGCCCCTCGGACTCGGCCACCACGAACTGGTTGGGCGTCGCCGTCCACACCAGTTCGGCACCGCGGTACCGCTCGTCCCAGTGCCGACGGTCCATCTACGCAGCATACCCCGCCGGGTACCTCGGCCATCCCACGGTGCATCCGGTGACGGGACCGGACGCCGGACGGACGACCGCCCGCGGCTGCCGGGATCCCGGTGGTCCCGGCCTCGGGGTCAGTTGATCTTGACGAGGTCGACGATGAAGATCAGCGTGTCGTTCGCGGCGATCCCGGGACCGGGGGACGAGGAGCCGTAGGCGAGCGCCGGAGGGATGATCAGCTCGCGGCGGCCACCGACCTGCATGCCGACCACACCCTGGTCCCAGCCGGCGATGACCTGTCCCTGGCCGAGCGTGAACTGGAACGGCTGGTTCCGGCTCCACGAGGCGTCAAACACCTTGCCCGTCGAGTAGGCGACTCCGACGTACTGGACCGTGACCTGGTCCCCGGCCTTGGCGGCCGGACCCGTTCCGACGATGAGGTCCTTCGACTCGAGCTGGGTCGGCGGCGCACCGGGCGGGACCGTGATCGTCGGCTCGGTGCCGAAGGTCCCGGCCGCCGACGGGTCGGCGATGGTGCCGATCGAGGCGGGCGCGGAGCTGGCGCTCGGAGCCGCCGTCGTGGAGGGGCTCGCGGTCGAACTCGAGCAGGCGGCGAGCCCGAGGCCCGATGCGACCAGGGCGACGAGGGACCAGGTACGGACGCGGGTCATGGGACGGGATTCCTTTCAGTCGTGTCGAGCCGGGCCCGCAGCAGCGGCCGATCCGATGGCCAAACGGTACTCGCCCCCGTCGAGCAGCGGGGGCTCGGCCCGGTCGGGGCGTGCAACGGGTGGGAGCGCTCCAGCCGGCGGTGGGTGGCCCGGACCGGGCGCGGAACAGCGTGGCACACCATGTAACACCTCGGCACACCGTGGTCCACCGTGGATACCCATGGATGACCGTGACCGATACAACCCCCTGTCACCATGTGCCGATGCTCCTCGACCGACTGGCCCGGCTCGCCGACGGACTCCGCACCGCGGTGGCCGAGCTCGACCCCGAACGACTGAGCGGCTCCGACGCCGCCCGCCTCCTCGAGGCGTTCGCCGAGGTGGAGCGGCTGGCGTCGGCCGGCCGGCTGCTGTCCGCCCGCCGGGTCGAGTCCTCCAACGTGTGGCGCCGGTCGGGGCACCGGTCGGCCGCCGCCCATGTCGCCGAGGCGACGGGCACGGGCATCGGTCCGGCGCTCACCGCGCTCGAGACCGCCCGCCACCTCGGGTCACTCCCGGCCACCGACGAGGCCGTACGCCAGGGCCGGCTCTCCGAGACCCAGGTGAAGGAGATCGCCGGTGCCGCCATCCTCCGACCCGAGGCGGAGCAGGCTCTGGTGGACGCCGCCGGCCAGCAGCCGCTCAGCGTGCTGAAGCTGCGCTGCAAGCGGGTCCGCGCCGCGGGGCGGGATCCCCGCACCTCCTACGAGGCGGTCCGGCGCTCGCGCTACTTCCGCAATTGGATCGAGGACTCGGGCGCCGTGCGCTTCGACGCCCGGCTCACGCCCGACGAGGGGGCGCGCCTGCTGACCTCCGTCGAGGCCGAGACGACCCGCCTGGTCGCCGCCGCACGACGGGCCGGGGCGGACGAGCCGCGCCGGGCGCTGGCCGCGGACGCGCTCGTCGGGCTGGCCTGTGGCCGGTCCGTCTGGGATCCGGGACGATCCGCCCCTGGAGCGGCCGGTCCCCGGCCGGCCCGGCGCGGACCCGCCGGTGCGGCGGACGGCGGACCGGTGCGACGGGGTCGTCCCAGCCTGCCGGACCCGCCGGGTGGAACCTCCGAACCGACCTCGGTGATCCACGTCCGGGTGGACCACGCCGCCCTGGTCCGCGGTCGGGTCGAGGGGGACGAGCTCTGCGAGATCCCGGGCGTCGGGCCCATCCCGGTCGAGGTGGCCCGGCGCCTGGCCGTCGACTCGTTCCTCAACGTCCTGGTGACCGACGGAGTCGACGTGACTACGGTGGCCCGGGCCGGCCGCACGATCCCGGTGGCGCTGCGCCGGGCCCTCGAGGAGCGGGACCCCGAGTGCGTGGTGCCCGGGTGCGACACCCGCGAGCGCCTGGAGATCGACCACCTGGTGCCCTTCGCCGACGGGGGCGAGGTGAGCCTCGCCAACCTCGCCCGGCTGTGCCACTGGCACCACTACCTGAAGACGCACCACGGACACCGGCTCCAGCGGAACGAGGACGACTCCGGGGATCCGACGGAGCGTTGGCGGTGGATCGCTCCCGACGAGCCACCGGTGGTCCCCCGCCGCATCCGCCGCTCGGGCTGAACGCCGCCCACCGTCCGGTCCGCCTGGGATGGACCGCCGTCGTCGCCGTCTGCACCGTGACCGGCGCGGTCGGCGCGGTCGGCGTGGTCGTGACGCCTATGTCCCGAGGTCCGTCCCGATGTCGGTTCCCACGTCCATCCCGAGGTCCGCCGTCGGCGTCCGGTCCCGGGCGACGGCGGATTCCGTGGTGCCGTCGCCGCCACCGTGCTCGGACAGCCACTGCGCCTCGGCCCGCAGGGCGAGCTCCCGGAGCGGCAATCCCGTCCGTCGCGCACCCGCGGCGACGTCGTCGTGCTCGGCCTTCGCCCGGCCCGCACCGACCTTGACCCGGATGAGCTGGCCGGCCACGACGACCGACTCGACAGTCCGCGCCGCCGGCCACCGCTGGGCGGACGTCATCCGCACCCCGAGCGATCCGGTGGTCGCCCGCAGCACGGCGCGCACCCCGGGCACCCGCACCGGGTCGCACAGCACCTGCACCACGTGACCCGGCCGACCCTTCTTCATCACCACCGGTGTCACCCACGCGTCATGGGCTCCCGACTCGAGGAGGGTGGCCACCGCATGGGCCAGCTGCTCGCCGGTCACGTCGTCCACCGTGACCTCGAGCACCGCCACGGGCTGTCCGGCGTCGGACTCCGGGTCCCCCGCCCGCGTCCCCGGGGTCCCGGTCCGACTCCCGAGGACGACCTGCGTGCAGTTGGGCAGCTCCTCGAGTTCCCGGGCTCCGGCACCGAACCCTTGGGCGGCGATCTCCATGGCCGGCATCGGACCGAAGCCCGACGACAGCGCGGCCAGCAGCGCCGCCCCGGTCGGCGTCGTCAGCTCGACCGGCAGGTCACGCCCCCAGGTCGGTACGCCCTGCAGCAGTCCCACGACGGCCGGCGCCGGGTTCGGGAGCATGCCGTGGGCCGCACGCACCATCCCCGTCCCCGTGGCCACCGCACTGGACCGCACCTCGTCGACGCCCAGCAGTTCGAGCGCGGCCGCCGTGCCCACGACGTCGATGATCGTGTCGTGCCCACCCACCTCGTGGAAGTGGACCTGGTCCACCGGGCGCCGGTGGAGCCCGGCCTCGACCTCGGCCAGCGCGGCGAAGGTGGCGAGCGACCGCGCCGCCACCCGGGCCGGCAGGCGCGCCTCCTCCACGAGCCCCACGATGTGGGCGTAGGTGCGCACCACCACGTGGTCCCGGACCGTGACGATGGCCCGGCTGGCCGCGATCCCCCCACGGAGCACCGGCTCGACGTCGAGGGCCCAGCCGCCGAAGGGGAGCCGCTCGAGCAGCGCCACCACCTCGTCGAGCTCGGCACCGGCGTCGAGGAGGCTCCCGAGCGCCATGTCCCCGGCGATACCGGCGAAGCAGTGGAACCAGGCGACGGTCCGGGTGCCGACCGGGGTCGCGGACGTGGGCGACGTCGACCCCCCCGGACCCGATGTCACGGGAGCATCCTGGCCACGGCACACGCCGCGCCGAAGCCGTTGTCGATCCCGACGACGGTGATGCCGGCCGCGCACGACGAGTGCATGGCCAGCAGCGCGGTCACGCCCTCGAGAGCGGCGCCGTACCCGGTGCTGGTGGGCACGGCCACCACCGGTGCCGGCGTGATCCCGCCCACCAGGCTGGCGAGCGCGCCCTCCATGCCCGCCACGACCACGACGGCATCGGTCTCGGCCAGCTCGTCGGCCGATGCCAGGAGCCGGTGGACGCCGGCGACGCCGCAGTCGGCCAGCAGCGTGGGCCGGATCCCGAGGGCCACCAGGGTCGCCTCGCACTCCCGGGCGACCGGCAGGTCGGAGGTCCCCGCCGTGATCACGAGGGTCCGGGACAGGCGGGGCGGAGCGGCCCGCCAGACCAGGGTAGACAGCTCGCCGCGTGCGCGGTCGGCACCGGTGGCTCTGCCCGTCACCGTGCGGGTGGCACCGGGGTGGTCGGCGAGGGCGACGGCGGCCTGCCCCTCGTCGGCCCGGGTGAGGATCACCGGCGAACCGGATCCTCCCGACAGCAGCTCGCCGACGATGGCCGAGCACTCGCCCTCCGTCTTCCCCTGCCCGTAGACGGCCTCGGGGAGCCCCTGCCGCAACGACCGGTGGTGGTCCACCTTGGCGAATCCCAGGTCGGCGAAGGGGAGGCGACGGAGGCGGAGCACCGCGTCGTCCGGGGAGCACGCCCCCGAACGGACGTCGTCCAGGAGGCGCTGCAGCGCGAGTTCGTCCATGATGTTCACTATCCTGCCTGTCCATGGCCCATGACGCACCTCCGGAGCCGCCGGGCGCGTCGGGTGCGTCAGGCCCGTCGGGTGCGTCGGGCGCGTCGGTCCTGACCATCGGATTCCTGGGGCCCGAGGGAACCTTCACCGAGGAGGCCCTGCTGTCCGAGCCCGCCTACGCCGGGGCGGACGTGACCCCGATGGCCTCGCTCGTCGACGTCCTGGAGTCCGTGCGCGGCGGGACGGTGGATCTCGGGTTCATCCCGCTCGAGAACGCCATCGAGGGGACCGTCCGGGACATCATCGACAGCCTGGTGTTCGACTTCGACCTGCGGATCCAGCGCGAGGTCGTCCTCGACATCCACCTGCACCTCATGGCCGCGCCCGGTACGCAACTCCACGACATCGAACGCGTGGCGTCGATCCCGGTGGCCACCGCCCAGTGCCGGCGGTTCCTCAGCGAGACGCTCCCCCGGGCCGAGGCGGTTCCAACGAACTCGACGGCCGATGCGGCACGGCTGCTCGGCCAGGGCGACCCGGCGCTCACCGACCGGCCCACCGCCGCCATCGCCCCCCGGTTGGCGGCACGACTCTACGGCCTCGAGATCCTGGCCGAGCGGGTGGAGGACCACCCCGACAACCAGACCCGGTTCATCGCGGTGGCGCGGTCCGGCGTCCCGGCGCCGACGGGCCACGACCGGACGAGCATCGCCTGCTTCCAGAGCGCGGACCACCCGGGGAGCCTGTACGCCATCCTCGGCCACTTCGCGGCGCGCAACATCAACCTGTCGAAGCTGGAGTCGCGGCCGACGAAGCAGGCGCTCGGCGACTACTGCTTCATCATCGACTTCGAGGGCCACGTGGCCGACGCCATGGTGGCGGACTGCCTCCGGGACCTCCATTCCGAGCTGGCCGGGGTGAAGTTCCTCGGCTCGTATCCGGCATCGGGCGCGGCGGGGCCGGCCATCCGGGCCGAGGTCGACGAGTCCCGGCGCCGGGCCGGCGAATGGCTCGACGCCATCCAGTCCGAGATCGCCCCGGGCTGACGGGCCGACGGGCTCCGGCCAGGGGGTCCGCCACGGGATCCCCCACGGGGTCCGCCACGACTGGCGACCAGGGACATCTGGCTCGCTGTCACGCTGACGGCAGCCCGCCGTCGGCGTCGTCGCCGGGGCCCCTGCGGGAATGCTGACCGGGTCCGCCGCCGGGTCCGCCGCCGGGTCCGCCGTCGCCGTCGACCTCGACGGTCCTCGGCCGGCCGACCAGCAGGACGCCCACGAGGGCGACCACGGGTACCGCGGGCGCCACCGACGACTGTGCCGTGAGCACGGCACCGGCCAGGACGGCACCGGCGAAGGCGGCGGCGAGGACGGCCAGATCGGGCCACTCCACCTGGGACCGGCCGCCACCGGCCAGGGCCATGACCGCGCCGGTCAGGGTGCCGGTCAGGTAGGTCGTCGAGCGTCCGTTCCCGGTCGAGACCCGCATCGTCGCGCTCTGCAGTCCCATGGCGGTCGCGGCCAGCACGACCAGTGCCAGCTGCCCCGATGTCGAGTGCCGGACCCGGACCAGTTCCCAGCCGATGGCGAACACGACCACCAGGCCCAGCTCGACGGCGACCAGCGCGCGCAGTCTCCGGGTCCAGGCGGGTGCGGCGGGCGCGTCGACACCCCGGGTCGCCCGGGCGCCGACGGTCACCCCCAGGACGAAGCCCCCGATGGCGACCAGGGCATGGGTCGCCAGTCCCCCGTCGCGGGTCCCGGCCCCGAGACCCAGCAGCACGAGGTTGCCCGTCATGACGCTGGCGAAGACACCACCGAGGGCGAGGAATCCGAGCGCGTCGAGCGCGCCGGAGGTCACGGCGAGGAGCACGACGAGGGCGTGGTGCCGCCGTGGCGACACGGGGCCGGCGGGACGGGTCGGTGAGGGATGCTCCATGGGTGCAGCCATCTTCCCCCGACGTCGGCGGCGGGCCGGTGACCCGACCACCGGGCGCGTCGGCCGGAGCGCGCCCGGACGGCGAGGGGCCGGGCTCCGGCGCAGCCCGCGACGGCGGCGGGGTCCGATCGGGAGGGTCTGGTCGGGCCGGGTCCGATCAGGGTCCGCGGCTACCCTGGCCACCGCGAGGAGGGATGGCAGAGCGGACAAATGCGCGGCTCTTGAAAAGCCGTGAGGTGCAAGCCTCCGTGGGTTCGAATCCCACTCCCTCCGCTGTGTGATGTCTCAAGACATCGGCAAGAAGTGAACCCACGGCCGGAGGACGGGGACCGCCGATGGCCATGGTTCCGCCGACCGCGCCGTATCACTCATGCTGCCCCCGGGACCACCACCACCCGGCCACGCAGGCCTCCCCGCTCGAGCGCGGCGTAGGCCTCGGTCACGTCGGCCAGGGCGAACTGCTCGGTGTCGATGACCAGGTGGCCGGAGTCGGCCAGGGCCAGGACGTCCTCCACGTCGGAGCGCGACGAACCCTGGAACGTGAAGATCTCTGCGTCGCGGGGCAGGCCCCCGTACCAGGGACGACGGAAGCTGCCCATGCCCGCCCCGACCAACCCGTAGGCACCCGTCGGGCGGACCGCGGCGACCCCGGCGGCGATCGTCTCGTCGACGCCCACGAAGTCGAGGACGGTGGCAGCTCCCCCGCCGGACAGCTCGAGCAGGTTCGGCACGGTGTCGCGGTCGACGCCGGCCACCACGTCGTCCGCACCGAGCGCGGTCGCCACCTCGAGCCGGGCCGGGTCGCTGTCGACGGCCACGACCCGAACGGGCGACAGCGCCTTGAGGAACTGCACGGCGAAGGCCCCGAGACCGCCCGCTCCGATGACGACGGCCGTGGCCCCGGGGACGAGCCTCGGAAGCGTGCGCCGGACGGCGTGGTAGGAGGTGGCGCCGGCGTCGGTCAACGGCCCGGCCAGGACCGGGTCGACGGACGTCAACGGGAGAACGTCCCCGGCCGACTCGGCCAGAACGAACTCGGCCAGGCCGCCGTCGCGGCCGTAGCCCCTGCCGACCAGGCCGCCCGCACAGGCGCTGTCCTGGCCCCGGGTGCAGTACCAGCACGAGCCGCACGACGCCGGCGAGCGCAGGGCGACGGCCGCTCCCACCGCGGGTCCGACCACACCTGCCCCCAGTTCGGCCACCCAGCCGCCGACCTCGTGACCCAGCGTGAACGGCATCGACCAGCCCAGCGCCTCACCGATCTCGGCGGGCAGCTCCCCCATGGTGAAGTCGGAGTGGCACAGGCCGTTCCCCGCCACGCGCACCAGGACCTGCCCCGGTCCGGGGCGGGGCACCGGGACCTCCACCAGCCGGGGCGGCTCGCCCCAGGCAACCAGGCGGTAGGCCTGCATCGACTCGCTCATCGGTCCTCCTCGGCACCCGTGGTCGACCGGTCGTGTCGCCCTGCGAAACCCTACGGGTTCGGTGGTCGCCGGGTGTGCGTACCGCCCGTCCGGACCCGGACCGCCGCCCGCCGTGGGCCCGCGGACGTCCGCAGCCGGCCGGGGCCCCTCCGGTTCAGCAGCCGGGAAGGGCGTACCCGGCGGTCTTCCCCTCCGCCCCCAGCAGCCACGTCGTGGCGCCGGCCGTCGCCGCCGGGCCGACTCCCGACGGGTAGGCGAAGATCACGACCCGGGCCGACGTGGTACCCGGCACCGCCTTGGCCCACTCGGCCACCGGCTCGTACTGCCAGGCCGCGTCGTCCACCCGGGCCGCCGGTCGCCAACCCTGGGCCGCCAGGGCCGATCCGACGGCGTCGACCACCGACGGGCCCGACCGTGTCGTGGTGAAGACGGCGAAGACCTCCACACCGCTCCAGCCGGCGCGTCCGGCCGGGTTGTCGGGGCAGGCCGCCGACCACGTCGCGTCGCGACCGCGGACCGAGACGACCACCGATCCGGGGGGGCACGTCCCGGGCCACCGGCCGCAGTGCCTCCAGGGCGGTTCCACCGGGATCCCCGCCGGGCCGACCCGAACGGATCACGGCCCCCAAGGTGGCGACGGCGACGACGGCGACCAGTAGCGAGACGCCGGCCACCCGAAACCGTCCGGCCCGGGATGACCACCGGGTCGAACGGGACACCGGCGCGAGGCGGACCTCGACCCCGCCGGATCGGTCCTGCGAACCGGGGCGGTCGTCCCGCCGGGACCGTCCCGGTCGTCGTCCCGGGCCCCCGTCCCGTCACTCGCCATCGGGCGATCCTAGGACCGGCCCCGTCCCCGGGCATGTCCGAGCACCAGTCCCATCCCCTGGCGGGCCCGAGCACCAGTCCCATCCCCTGGCATGTCCGAGCACCGGCCCCATCCCCGGCGTGCCAATGCGCCGGCCCCATCCCCGGGCATGACCGAGCGCCGGCCGCTTCCCCCGGCAGGCCCGTGCGCCGGCCCCATCCCCCGGCGTGTCCGTGCGCCGGCCGCTTCCCCCGGCAGGCCCGTGCCCCCGCCGGCTGGCTGGACGGCAAGCCGGCCGACCGGCCGGCCGGCCGCCGCGTAACAACGGCGTAACAACACGTGTTGCCGACGGAACAACCCTGCAAAGGACCCTGGTCGGGGCTGACCTCCGGCGCGACCGTGTCGTGGTGGCTCCTGCGGACCTGTCCGGAGCCGCAACGGACGACGACCCGACAGGAGGCCCCATGGCCGACCTTCTCTACATCCTCGTGCTCATCGGCTTCTTCGCGCTGATGGTCCTCTTCGTCCGCCTGTGCGAGCACATCGTGGGCCCGGACGACGGCGCCGCCCCCGACGTCGCCGGGGACCGACCGGTAACCGCCGGGGAGGTCACGGCATGACGGGCTACGACAACCTGGTCGGCCTGATCGTCTCGATCGCGGTCACCGCCTTCCTGGTCTACGCCCTCTTCGCCCCCGAAAAGCTCTGATGGTCCAGAACGAACTCGAGGTCGTCGTCCTCGTCGTCCTGCTGGCGATCTCGACGCCGCTCCTCGGCTCGTACATGGCCAGGGTCTTCCAGAACGGGAAGGCGCCGGGCGACCGGGTGTTCCGACCGGTGGAGCGGCTGGTCTACCGGGTCACCGGCGTGAACGAGGCCGGCGAGCAGCGCTGGACCACCTACGCGCTCTCCCTGCTGGCCTTCTCGTTCGTCTCCGTCCTCGTCCTCTACGGGATGCAGCGGCTCCAGGGCCACCTCCCCCTCAACCCGGACCACCTGGCCGCCGTCCCCCCGGCCCTGTCGTTCAACACCGCGGTCAGCTTCCTCACCAACACCAACTGGCAGAACTACGCCGGTGAGACCACCATGACCCAGTTCACCCAGATGGCGGGCCTGGCGGTGCAGAACTTCGTGTCGGCGGCCGCCGGGATCGCCGTGGCCGTGGCACTCATCCGCGGCCTGACCCGGAAGCAGTCGACCACCCTCGGGAACTTCTGGGTCGACCTCACCCGGATCGTGGTCCGCATCCTCCTCCCGATCGCCGCCGTGGCCGCTGTCGTCCTGATCGCCCAGGGGGCGGAGCAGAACCTCCACGCCACCCACCTGGTGACCACGGTCGCCGGCCAGCACCAGGGGATCCCCGGAGGCCCCGTGGCCTCGCAGGAGGCCATCAAGCAGCTCGGGACCAACGGCGGCGGCTACTTCAACGCCAACGCCGGCCATCCCTTCGAGAACCCGACGGGCCTGACCAACCTGCTCCTGAACTGGCTGCTGCTCAGCATCCCCTTCGCACTGGCGTGGACCTTCGGCAAGATGGCGAAGGACCGCAGGCAGGGCCTCGCCGTCCTCGGTGCCATGGCGGGACTGTTCGCCGTCGGTGCCCTGCTGGTGATGCCGCTCGAGGCCGCCGGGAACATCCACGTCACCCAGGCCCACGTCTCCCCGGCGATCACCTCCACCTCGCCGGGCGGGAACATGGAGGGCAAGGAGGTGCGCAACGGACCCGTCGTCAGCGCGCTGTTCAACTCCTCGTCGACCGGCACCTCGACGGGGTCGATCAACTCGGCCAACGACAGCTACACCCCGCTCGGTGGGGGGGTGCTCCTCTTCAACATGATGCTCGGCGAGGTCAGCCCGGGGGGCACCGGCTCCGGCCTCTACGGCATGCTGGTCATGGCCATCCTGGCGGTGTTCATCGCCGGGCTGATGGTCGGGCGGACACCGGAGTACCTCGGCAAGAAGATCCAGGCCTCCGAGATGAAGCTGGTGGTCCTCTACCTCCTGTTGGTGCCGTTCGTGATCCTGCTGTTCACGGCCATCTCGGTGGTCATGCCGTCCTCGCTGACCTCGATCCACAACCCGGGACCGCACGGCCTCACCGAGATCACCTACGCCTTCACCTCGGCGTCGAACAACAACGGCTCGGCGTTCGCCGGGCTCAACGGCGACACCACCTGGTACAACACGACGCTCGGCCTCTGCATGCTGATCGGCCGGTTCGCCCTGATGGTGCCGATCCTGGCCATCGCCGGCTCCCTGGGCCGCAAGCAGCGGATCCCGGCGTCCGGGGGCACCCTGCCCACCGGCACGCCGCTCTTCGCCCTGCTGATGGCCGGCATCGCCGTCATCGTCGTCGGCCTCACCTACTTCCCCGTGCTGGCCCTCGGCCCCATCGTCGAGCACCTCGTCGGCAAGTTCTGAGAAGGAGCCGGATGACCTCCACCCTCGACGTACCGGAATCCCCCCGGCAGGAGTCCGCGTCGGACTCGGCCACGCGGCGTTCCGCCACGTTCAACCCCACGATGGTCCGCCGGGCCCTCCTCGACTCGCTCGTCAAGCTCGACCCGCGGCACATGAAGTCCAACCCCGTCATGTTCGTCGTCGAGATCGGCAGCGTGCTCACGACGTTCTACCTGGTCCGCGACTTCGGCTCGTCGTCGCACTCGGAGAACGTCTTCGCCCTCAGCGTCACCGTGTGGCTGTGGTTCACCGTGCTCTTCGCCAACTTCGCCGAGGCGGTGGCCGAGGGCCGGGGCAAGGCCCAGGCCGACACCCTGCGCAGGACACGCGCCGAGACGGTCGCCTTCGTGCAGCACGGCGACGAGGTGGTCGAGGTGCCCTCCAGCCGGCTCCGGATCGGCGACCTGTGCGTGGTGACCCCGGGCCAGCTCATCCCCGGTGACGGGGACATCGTCGAGGGGATCGCCACCGTCGACGAATCGGCGATCACCGGCGAGTCCGCACCGGTGATCCGCGAGTCCGGCGGCGACCGCTCCTCGGTCACCGGCGGCACGCGCGTGCTGTCCGACCGGATCGTGGTGCAGATCACCTCGAAGCCGGGCGAGACCTTCCTCGACCGCATGATCTCCCTGGTCGAGGGGGCGAGCCGGCAGAAGACCCCCAACGAGATCGCCCTGGACATCCTCCTGGCCGGTCTCACCATCGTCTTCCTGTTCACGGTCGTGTCGCTCCAGCCCTTCTCCATCTACTCCGGCGCGCAGCAGCCGATCATCGTGCTCGTCGCACTGCTGATCTGCCTGATCCCGACGACCATCGGCGCCCTCCTGTCCGCCATCGGCATCGCCGGCATGGACCGCCTGGTGCAGCGCAACGTCCTGGCCATGTCCGGGCGGGCCGTGGAGGCCGCCGGGGACGTGTCGACGCTCCTCCTCGACAAGACCGGCACCATCACCTTCGGCAACCGCAGGGCCGACGTGTTCGTGCCCATGCCGGACGTGGAGCAGCACGACCTGGCCGCCGCCGCCATGCTGTCGAGCCTCGCCGACGAGACCCCCGAAGGCCGCTCGATCGTGGAGCTGGCCGAGTCCCACTACGGACAGGAGCACCTGGACGTCCCCCACGCCGAGCTCGTCCCCTTCACCGCGCAGACCCGCATGAGCGGGCTCGACGTCGACGGTCGGTCGATCCGCAAGGGGGCGGCCGACTCGGTCCGCCAGTGGGTGGAGGCCCAGGGGGGCACGGCCCCGGCCGGACTCGCGCCGGTGGTGGAGGCGATCTCCAAGGGTGGTGGGACCCCGCTCGTCGTGGCCGAGGGCCCCCGGGTGCTGGGGGTGATCCACCTGAAGGACGTGGTCAAGCCCGGCATCGCCGACAAGTTCGTCGAGATGCGGAAGATGGGCATCCGTACCGTGATGATCACCGGGGACAACCCGCTGACGGCGGCGGCCATCGCCGCCGAGGCCGGGGTCGACGACTACCTGGCCGAGGCCACCCCCGAGGACAAGATGGCGCTCATCAAGGCCGAGCAGGCCGGCGGGCACCTGGTGGCGATGACCGGGGACGGCACCAACGACGCCCCCGCGCTCGCCCAGGCCGACGTGGGCGTGGCCATGAACAGCGGGACCCAGGCCGCCAAGGAGGCCGGGAACATGGTCGACCTCGATTCCAACCCGACGAAGCTCATCGACATCGTGGAGATCGGCAAGCAGCTCCTCATCACCCGGGGTTCGCTGACCACGTTCTCGATCACCGACGACATCGCCAAGTTCTTCGCCATCATCCCGGCGATGTTCGTCGGCGTGTTCCCCGCCCTCCACACCCTCAACATCATGCACCTGAGCTCGCCCCACAGCGCCATCCTGTCGGCGGTGATCTTCAACGCCCTGATCATCGTGGCGCTGATCCCGCTCGCCCTGCGCGGCGTGAGGTTCCGGGCCAGCGGTGCGTCGGCCGTGCTCCGCCGGAACCTCCTCGTCTACGGACTCGGCGGATTCGTCGTCCCGTTCCTCGGCATCAAACTCATCGACCTGGTCATCACCGCGCTGGGGGTCAAGTGATGCGCCGCCAACTGTCGACCGCCGTGGGCACGGTCGTCGTGATGACCCTCCTGTGCGGCCTCGCCTACGGACTCGCCCTCACCGGCATCGCCCAGGCGGCCTTCGGCCACCGGGCCGACGGGTCCCTCGTCCAGCGGAACGGCAGGGTCGTCGGCTCGTCGCTGATCGGCCAGCCGTTCACCGACCGCAGGGGGAACCCGATCCCCCGGTACTTCCGGAGCCGACCGTCCGATGCGGTGACCTCGTCGTCGACCGGTGGCATCACGGTCAGCGGAGCCTCCAACCTCGGCCCGTCCAACCCCCTCCTCATCGGCTTCGTCCCCGGGGTGAACTCGGTCGGCCTCGACGGCAGGCCGTCCCGGACCAATCCGTTCGCCACCCCGACCGACCCCTTCTGCGTGCCCGTCGACACGTCGTCGAGCGCCACGCCCGTCACCAGTCCCACGCCGGGGAAGACGTACGCTAGGAACAGCGACGGTACCTACGTCTGCGACCCGAACACCGTGCCCGAGCGCGCCATCGCGTACCGCGCCGAATTCGGGCTGGCCGCGGACGCCCCGGTTCCCGTCGACGCGGTGACCGCCTCGGGCTCCGGCCTCGACCCCGAGATCTCGATCGCCAACGCCGATCTCCAGGCGCCGACCGTGGCGCGGGCCCGGCACCTGCCGCTGTCCACCGTGCAGCAGTTGATCACGGCCAACACCACGGGGCGTAGCCTGGGGCTGTTGGGAGACCCCGGAGTGAACGTGTTGAACCTGAACCTCGCGCTCGACCACCTGGGCGCCCGCTGACCGTGGGGCGCCCCGACCTGCACCGGCGACCCGGCGGGTAGGGCGGCATGGCGCGGGGGAAGCTGCGTCTCTACCTCGGGGCGGCGCCGGGCGTGGGCAAGACGTACGCCATGCTCAACGAGGGGTGGCGGCGCAAGGAGCGCGGCACCGACGTCGTGGTCGGCTGGGTCGAGGACCACGGACGGCCGCAGACCGACGCCCAGATCCGGGATCTCCCCGTCTTCCCCCGGCGGACCGTCGAGTACCGGGGACGGCGGTTCGAGGAGATGGACGTGGAGGGGCTCCTGGAACGCAGGCCCGAGCTGGTGCTCGTCGACGAGCTCGCCCACACCAACGTCCCCGGCGCCGGGCACGCCAAGCGGTACGAGGACGTCCAGGACCTGCTGGCGGCCGGGATCAACGTGATCTCCACCGTCAACCTGCAGCATCTCGAGTCGCTCAACGACGTGGTCGAGCGCATCACGGGGGTGGCCCAGCAGGAGACCGTGCCCGATCCCGTCGTCCGCGCCGCCGACCAGATCGAGCTGGTCGACATGGCACCCGAGGCGCTCCGACGTCGCCTGGCCCACGGCAACGTCTACCCGCCGGAGCGGGTCGATGCCGCACTCGGCAACTACTTCCGCACGGGCAACCTCACCGCCCTGCGCGAGCTCGCCCTCCTGTGGGTGGCCGACCGCGTGGACGAGGAGCTCCACCACTACCGGGAGCGCCACGACATCGCCGGGCCGTGGGAGACCAAGGAACGCGTCGTCGTCTCGCTCACCGGGTCCCCCGGCAGCGCCGTGCTCGTCCGGCGGGCGGCCCGGATGGCCATGCGGACCAAGGCCGAGCTCGTCGGGGTCCACGTGCGCACCGACGACGGGCTGTCCGACGCCGGCGTCGAGGGCCTGCGGCGGAACCGCGGTCTGCTCGACGACCTGGGCGGCCGCTACGTGGAGGTGGTCGGCGCCGACGTGGCCCCTGCGCTGGTCCAGGTGGCCCGGGCCGAGAACGCCACCCAGCTGGTGCTCGGGGCCACCCACCGCAGCCGGGTGGTCGAGTTCGTCCGGGGCTCGGTCATCAACTCGGTCATCCGGGCGGCCGGCGGCGCGCTCGACGTCCACGTGATCGCAACCGACTCGGACCACACCGGGGACGGCGACGCCGAGCCACGGTCCGGGGGCGACACCCCGACGACGGCCGCCGGGCCACGCCGGAGCGGCCGGCCACGCCGGAGCGGCCGGCCACGCCGGAGCAGCCGGCGGACGCTGCTGTCGCCCCTGCCGGCCCGCCGGCGGACCGCGGCCGTTCTCCTCGGCGTCCTCGGCTTCCCGCTCCTGACGGTGCTCCTCACCTCGACGGGCTCCCACGCCGACCTGGCGACGGCGCTGAGCTCGTACCTCGTGCTCGTGGTGGCCGTGGCCGCGACCGGCGGGGTGTGGCCCGGCGTCCTGGCCGCCGCCGCCGGGTTCCTCCTGTCCAACTACTACTTCACGCCCCCGGTCCACACGTTCACGATCAGCGACGCCCGGGACGTCCTGGCCCTGGTGATGTTCCTGGTAACCGCCGGCGTCGTGAGCCTCCTGGTCGACGTCGCCGCCCGGCGGACGGCCGCGGCCGTCCAGGCCCGCTCCGACGCCCGCATGCTCGCCCGGATCGCCGGCCGGATGGTGTCCCCCGAGGGGAACCCGCTGCCCGGCCTCCTCGAGGAGCTCGTCGCCGCCTTCCACCAGGAGTCGGCGGCCATCCTGCGCAGGCCGCCCGGGGACCGCCCGGGCGCGCAGGGGGACACGTGGACGACCGTGGCGTCCGCGGGGTCGTCGCCTCCCCGCACCCCGGACGCCGGATCCCTGACCATCCCGCTGACCGGACCCGAGGTCCTGGTCCTCGACGGACCCGGACTGACGGCGGAGGACCGTGACGTCCTCGCCGCGTTCGCGGCGCAGCTGGCCACGGCGCTCGAGAGCGACCGGCTGCACGCCGAGGCGGCGGAGGCCGACTCGCTGGCCCGGGCCAACCAGCTGCGCTCGGCCCTCCTGGCCGCGGTGAGCCACGACCTGCGCACGCCGCTGGCGTCCATCAAGGCGGCGTCGTCGAGCCTGCTTTCCGAACAGCTCGACTTCGGGCCCGACGAGACCGGTGTCCTCCTCCACACCATCGACGACGAGGCCGACCGGCTGAGTTCGCTGGTCGAGAACCTGCTCGACATGAGCCGCCTCGAGACGGGGTCCATGGAGGTGCTCCGGCGTCCCACCGATGTCGGGGGGGTCGTCGACGCCGCCCTCGCCAGCCTCGGTCCCCGCGCCCGGGCCGTGGCCGTGTCCGTCGGCGCCGATCTCCCCACCGTCGAGACCGATCCCGTCCTGGTCGAGCGCGTGGTGGCCAACCTGGTCGACAACGCCCTCCTGCACGGGTCGGGGAGGCCGGTGCGCGTCGAGGCGGGCTCCGTGGCCGGGCGGGTGGACATCCGTGTGGTGGACCACGGCCCGGGCATACCGCCGGTCGACCGCGAGCGCGTCTTCCAGCCCTTCCAGCGTCTCGGCGACACCGACGCACGCTCGGGCGTCGGTCTGGGGCTGGCCGTCTCGCGCGGGTTCACCGAATCGGTGGGTGGCGAGCTCGACCTCGAGGACACGCCGGGCGGAGGCTGCACCATGGTGGTGCGCCTTCCGGCCACGGGCGACCACACCCCGACGATCATCGACGCGGACGTCGACGACGACGTGATCGCCGGCGACTTCCTCGACGACGGCGACGACGACGCCACGGACCATCACGCCGGGCCCGGCACCGCCGACGGCACCGACCCCACGGGTGGCGGCGCCGAGCTTGGCACCGCCGACGGCACCGGCCCCACGGGTGACGGCACCCACCCCACGGGTGACGGCGCCGGCCACGGTGACCGCCGCCCACCGGGCAGCGGGGCGTCGGGTCGACCCGGGGCCGACGGCATCGGGGTGCCCTCGTGACGGGGGCCGTCCCGTCGGCGGCGGGCGGCGGTGACGTGGGGAGCGGCGAAGCGGGCACCCGGATCCTGGTCATCGACGACGACCCGTCGCTGCTCCGGGCGCTCACCATCAGCCTCGGTGCCCGGGGCTACGAGGTCCGGGCGGCCCGGACGGGCGAGGAGGGGCTCGACAAGGTGGCGCACTGGCACCCCGATGCGGTCCTGCTCGACCTCGGGCTCCCGGGGATCGACGGCGTCGAGGTCATCCGGGGCATCCGGGGATGGAGCGAGGTCCCGATCGTCGTGCTGTCCGCCCGCCACCAGTCGACGGGCAAGGTGGAGGCGCTCGACCTCGGCGCCGACGACTACGTGACCAAGCCCTTCGGCATGGACGAGCTCCTGGCCCGGCTGCGGGCGGCGCTCCGGCGCGCACCCGGTGCCGACCAGGACCCGCACGTGGTGGCGGAGGGGTTCACCGTCGACCTCGACACCCGGCGGGTGGTCCGGGACGGGGTCCCGGTCCACCTCACCCCGAAGGAGTGGGGGATCGTGGAGGTCCTGGTCCGGAACCCGGGTCGGCTCGTGTCCCAGCGCCAGCTCCTCCGCGAGGTGTGGGGACCCGGGTACGGCACCGAGACGGAGTACCTGCGGGTCCTGATGGCCCGGGTCCGGCGCAAGCTCGAGGCCGATCACTCCCATCCCCGGCACTTCGTCACGGAGCCGGGGATGGGCTACCGCTTCGAGCCCTGAGCGCGCCACCGGACCCCGCCCCGCCCAGTCGTCGGAACCGGTGGACCGGCCGGGGTGGGGACGAACATCGGGGCCGGCCGGGGGGTAACCTGCTCCCCGTGGCTCTTCCCGTCGTCCGGGGCCGAGCCCCCGCCGTCGACCGATCCGGAGCCCTCATCCACCGTGCCGCACTCCCCCGTCACCCAGGAGCCATCGCCGGCCGCACGCATGCCGGACGCAGCTGCCGTCGGCGCCGACGGGCGCGGCGCCGCGGACGGGTGGGATCTGCCGGGTGCGCCGGTCCGACCGGCCCCCGGCGTCCGGCCCCTCGCCCGCCTGGACCGCGGGGTGCCCGTCACGATCGGCGCGGCAGTCGGATCGTGAACGGCGACGGGCTCGATCCGGGGCCGGACGGGCCCCCACCCGTGACCGGCGAGGGCTCCGTGGCGACGGGGACCCCGGGGCCGGACGCCTCCGCCCCGCTCTCGGCGTCGGACCGGGCGGCCGCGTTCACCACCGGGCGGGTGCCGGTCGACCGCGCCGCCGCCTTCCGGGCCGGTACGACGCCCATCCCCCGCAGGTTCGCCTTCTGGGCGATCATCGGATTCGCCGTACTCGGGATCGGAGGGGTGATCGCCGAGCACGTGGTCGGCAACTCCGGGGTGCAGACCGCCGTCACCACCCCGGTCCCCACGCTCGCCGGGACGGGCGGCTCCGACCCCGCCCAGCAGGCACCGACCGGGCCCACCGTCCCCGCCTCCCCCGCCGCGGTGATCGGCCTCACCCACGTCAGCGGCGGGCCGGCGACGCCGATCGATCTCCGATCGCAGTCCGGCGCACCCTGGTCGTTGGCGGACGTCCGGGGAAGGACCGTGGTGCTCACCTTCCTCAACGCCGAATGCAACGACATCTGCCCGGTGCTCGGCCAGGAGATCACCCAGGCCGACCAGCTCCTCGGTGCGCAGCGGAGCAGCGTCGAGTTCGTCGTGGTCAACACGGACCCGCTCGAGACGTCGCTCTCGGTGACCCCGCCCGCCCTGACCCAGACCGGGCTCGACCACCTGGGCAACGTCACCTTCCTCACCGGCTCGCTTCCCCAGCTCGCCAGCGTCTGGAAGAACTACGGGGTGACGGTGGCCGTCTCGAACACCACCCGCCTGGTGAGCCACAACGACCTCATCTACTTCATCGCCCCGGACGGACGGCTCACCTTGCGCTCCACCCCCTTCGGCAACGAGAGTCCGCAGGGCATCTACAGTCTCGATCCCAGCACCATCCACACCTTCGCGGTCGGGCTCGCGGCAGCCGCGGCCGGCCTCACGGGGAAGACGACATGACCGACGGAACCTCCGATCCATCCGACCGCGCCGGATCCGACGGCCCCGCAGACCCGGTGGAGGGCCAGATCCCGCTCGATCCGTTCACCCTGGAGGGCATCATCGCCCAGGAGCCGGTCCGACCCGTCTGGTACAAGCGGACCTGGGTCCTCGCCGCAGGTGCCGTGGCGGCGGTGATCGTCGCCTCGGTGCTCGTCGACCTGCCGTCGTCGACCACTCCGGCCACCGACACCGCCGACCAGACCACGATCATGAACCAGATCAATTCGGCGGTGGCCGGCTGCTCCTACGCCGTCTCCGAGACGTTCACGATCTACCAGGGGCTGCACGACCACACCCTCAGCCCGTCCAGCAAGTCCCTCACGCCGTCCCTCCTGCGCGACGACCAGACCGCCTGCTCGTTCACCAACAGTTCGATCTTCGACCTGTCCAACGTCCAGGGGACGGGGACCGCAGCCGGAAAGCAGATCACCCAGGTGGTCAACACCGTCACACTCTGGGCCACCTCGGACGCCCTGGGCGCCATCGAGGACATCCAGACCCTCTCCACCAACCCGGGCAACGCCGCGGCGCGGGCGGACCTGGTCAGACGGCAGGTGGCTCTGGACGAGGGTCGGACCCTCGCCCGCAACTACGTACTCACGGCCGACCGCATCCTCAACGCGCATCTGCCGATGCCGGACGTGCCCGCGCTGCCGCACCTCAGCGGTACGTGACCCGCGGGGTCCCGGCCCCGCACCCCATCCGGCACCGCGTCGTGGCAGCTCCGACGCGTCGTGGGCGCTCCGCCGGATGGGGCCGGACCCACCGCGTAGGCCCGGTTCCACCCCGTACCGGCAGCTCCACCGCCCGGGCCCGGCGCCACCGCACCCGGGCCGCCTCCACCACGCAGTGGCAGGCCCGGACCGGATGCTCAGGCGGGACCGGCCGGCCCCCCACCGGCGGTCCGGCCGCGGATCCGCTCGGTGCGCAGCATGCGCTGCATCTCCTCGTCCGGGTCCTCCTCGGACTGCAGCCACCGGATCAGGTTCCCGTAGACCACCGGAACGAACGCACATCCCGAGATCACCACGATCATCACCGTGCCGAGCTGCTGGTCGGCCGCCAGGCTGAGACCGGAACCGGCGTGGTGCACGTAGGCCGGGTACCAGGAGGCGCGGGACATGGCGACCAGGTAGCCCATGACCCAGATGGTCCACATGGAGACCGCCGCCAGGGCCACCCGGCTCGGTCGGGAGAGCCTCGGGACCAGCGGGGGGGACTCGACGAGCTCGAGCCACAGCCCCACCCCGACCGCCCCCAGGGTGACCGCCTCGACCACGACCATCCAGCGATGACGGGCCAGCGCGTCGACGGCCGCCGGTATCCGCCACAGGATGACCCCGGCCATGTAGGCGAGCGCGAACCCCACGGTGCGGATGGACTCGGGATGCCGACGCCGGCCCCGGGCCAGGCGGTCGACCGGCTTGAGCTTCTCGTCCCCGTCCACGGGGACGCCGTCCTCGTCGGTCGGGACCGGGTGCCGGGTGGCGAGTCCGAGGAGTCGCCAGGGGGCACCGAGCACCAGGAGCGCCGGCACGACGACGGCGAGGAGCGTGAACTGGACGGCCTCGACGGACTCGTAGCGGCGGGCCCACGTCGCCACCGGAGGCAGCAGGCAGGCCAGCAGGAGGAGGACGGCGAGCGCGAGCAGCACCGGCGATCCCGAAGGGGCTACCTCCGAGTGCCCGGGTCCGGGCGGCCCGTCGCCGGACGGTGTCGGTGGCTGGGACCGGTCGGACTCGGTCCCGGAGGTCACCGGTCCGTGCGGCGCTGGAAGAACCCCCAGAGCAGAACGGCGAAGAGCGTCCCGAGCGGGATGACCAGAGTCAGTACCTGGGGCCCGATGAATTCATCTGTGCCTATGCTCACTGGCCTCGTGACCTCACTGTCGCTCGATGGGGCAATGGTAGCCGGGCGGCCGGCCCATGATCAACGCTGACGTTCAGATCAGGTAGAAGAAGACCCAGAAGAGTCCGCTGACCAGAGCGGTGAACCCGTAGAAGTAGGTACAGGCCTCCACGTTCGCCCGGAACAGCTGGGCGGACGACCCCGCCGAGACGGCCGGGTCGCCGTCGTCGGAGTCGCGTCGCTTGATCCGCAGGCACAGGACGAGATTCGACTCGAGCCAGAAGGCGGCGCCCAGGAGCAGCATGATGTTCATCACGGCCCAGCCGATGAAGCAGGAGGCATACCCGCTGGAACCCGGGAAGAAGGGCAGCTCGGTGAGCTGCCACACCTGCAGGCCCACGGAGACCAGGATCCCGAGGAGGGCCGTCCAGCCGCTGACCTCCCAGTCGAGGAGGGAACCCTTCCGCATCCGCGACTGCCCGTAGATCACCAGGAGCGCCGAGGCGAGTACGACGGCGAAGATCGCCCAGCCGATGCCGGTGGGTGCGGTGATCCCCTTCGGGCGCCAGAGCTGCTCCGAATTGCTCGACTTCAGGTAGAAGTAGGCGAAGGCCAGTGAGGCGAACAGGAAGGCGAACATCCCGATCAGGAGACGCCCCCCCGTCCAGTAGGAGCCCACCGCTGCCCTCAGCTCGAACTCCCGCTCCTCGGGGGTGTCGCTGAACGGCGCGGCTGTCTTGGCTGTGTCGGTCACCGCTGTCTCTCCACTCATTCGGCTGGCGGTCGGGGATCACCGGCGGGAGTCGCCGTGGCCGGGCCGCCGGCACCTACGAGGACACCGTCCCCCAGGTCGGCGATGGCGGGAGGGTTCTCCTCGCCGTAGTGATACGGGTCGTTCAGGACCACGGGGATGCGCTCGAAGTTGTAGTACGGCACCGGGGTCGGCGTCTGCCATTCCAGGCCGAGCGAGTCCCACGGGTTCTCCGGCGACGGCGTCGGCTTGATGAAGATCGACCAGACGAAGTTGGCCACGAACACCAGGAACGAGGACCCGAGGATGAACGCGCTGATCGAGGAGAAGTCGTTGAGGGCCTGCAGCCGCTGGGCGTACTCGAAGACCCGGCGGGGCTGGCCCAGCAGCCCGATCAGGAACATCGGGAAGAAGGTCAGGTTGAAGAACACGAACATGATCCAGAAGTGGACCTGGCCCAGCTTCTTGTTCATGGTCTTGCCGGTCATCTTGGGGAGCCAGTAGTAGAGGCCGCCGAAGAGGGCGAAGATCAGACCGCCCATGATCGTGTAGTGGAAGTGGGCCAGCACGAAGAAGCTCCCGTGCACCGTCACGTTCACCGGGACGTCGGACAGGAAGACGCCCGTCACGCCACCGATCAGGAAGTTGAAGAAGACGGCCAGGCAGAAGAGCATCGGCACCTCGAGCCGGATCTTGGCCTTGTAGAGGGTCCCCATGCCGACCAGGAAGATGAACCCCGTCGGGATGGAGATCAGCTCGGTGGTGAGCATGAACAGGGGCCGCATGTCCGGGTTGATCCCGCTCTGGAACAGGTGGTGCTGCCACACGAAGAAGGACAGCAGGGCGACACCCACCATGCCCGCGGCGGCCACCTTGTAGGCGAAGAGCGGCTTGCGGGTGAACACCGGGAGCAGTTCGGCCACGATGCCGAAGCCCGGCAGGGCCATGATGTAGACCTCGGGGTGGCCGAAGAACCAGAAGAGGTTCTGCCACAGGAACGAGCTGCCGCCGTGGATGTTGACGTAGAAGGCGGTCTGGGCGACGTGGTCCAGGATGCCGAACAGCCCGGCGGCGAACAGGGTCGGTGTGGCCAGGGTGAGGAGGGCGCAGGTCGCCAGCACGGCCCACACGAAGATCGGGATCCGGCTCCAGGTCATGCCCGGCGCCCGGTAGTTGATGATGGTGACGGCGAGGTTGAATCCGGCGGCCATCATGCCGAGCCCGATGACGGCGAACCCGACGAGGTAGGACATCATGCCGACCGACGCCTGGGTCTGGAGGGGGGCGTAGCCCGTCCAGCCGGTCGGGAACCCGCCGTAGAAGAGCGCCGACAGGATGACCATGTAGCCCGCCGAGAAGATCCAGAAGCTGAACGCCTCGACCCTCGGGAACGCCGTCCGGCGGGCGCCGATCATGAGGGGGACCAGCCAGTTGCCGAACGGCCCGATGACGGCCGAGGTGGCCATCATCATCATCACCGTTCCGTGCTCGCTGACCACCGAGATGTAGGTGCCGGGGCCGAGGATGTGACTGGTCGGCGACAGCAGTTCGGTGCGGATGGCCATCGCCAGGAGTCCCCCGGTGAAGAGGAAGCCCAGGACGCCGATGACGTACTGCAGGCCCACCACCTTGTGGTCGGCCGTGAAACGCAGGTACCGGGTCCAGCTGGTGCTCTCGTACTCGGGCCGGGGCTCGTAGCCGGCCAGCTTGGCGATCGGGTAGTTGAGCGCGCCGATGCCGAGGAGCCAGCCGAGCACGCCACCGAGGAGCCCCGCCGTGACGGGGACGGCGTTGACGCCGGCGGCGCTGACGTTCTGGTAGCCGCTGGTCATCCAGTTCCCGATCCAGTGGCCGAGGAGGTAGCCCCCGACGGCCAGGATCACCGCGGTGCCGAGGTGCTGACTGAACCACCCGGGGCGGGCCGGCAGTCCCTGGAACCCGCCGAGCACGGGCGGTGTCGGGTCCGGGTAGACGACCTCGGATTCACGTTCGGCGGCAAGAGTCATCGTGCGTCCATCAACTTTCTCATCAACCGTTCGTGGTCTTGACAGGGTTGGCGCCGTACACCTCGGCATTGCTGTAGGGATCGACGTTGCTGGGGTAGTAGCCACCGTCCGCACCGTTGGCGTCGGGTACGTAGGTCCACGCGAACGGCGGGAGCAGCTTGGTGTTGGCCGCCGTGCGGACCTCGGTCGCCTTGGCCCAGGATTCGAACTGGTCCTTCGAGACCACCTGGCCGTAGTTGAACATGGCCCCGTGCCACAGGCCGCAGAGCTCGTTGCAGCGGACCGTCACCTTGCCGGTCTCCTGCGTCCGGGCGTAGGCGACGTTGTCCTGGGCCGGATTGGCATCGGCCTTGATGCTCAGCTGGTACGCCCAGAAGCTGTGGATCACGTCCAGCGACGTCACGTGGAAGGCGATGGTCGTGTCGTTGGGCAGCACCAGCTGGGACGTCTCCATCCCACCGAACGTCGGGTACCGGTAGGTGAACTTCCACTGCTGACCGATGACCTGGACGGGCAGGATGCTGGCGGACGCCGGCGTCCAGATCGGGTTGGGACCCTGGCCGCCACCGGACCCGTTGCCGGTGATCAGTTCGACGGTGCCGAAGACGAACAGCCCGAGCACGATGACCGTGGTGGTGACGATCCATGCCACCTGGGCGCCGAGGTTGGTGCGGGCCTGCGGGCCGCCGACCGGCTCGGGTACGCCCGGCCGGGACGCCCGCCAGCTGATGAGGCAGTAGGCGAGGTACACCCATACCGCGATCAGGACGGGCAGGGCGGCCAGGAACAGGACGTTGAAGTCGAACTGGTTGGCCGAGGCGGTGTCGGTCATCGTGCCCGGGGGCACGTGATGTGCGACCAGGGTGTAGAAGAGCACGTCGCCGATGACGGCGAGGATCAGCCAGATGACGACCATCCGCCGCAGGTGGCGCGGCTGACCGGACGCCGCAGGCGCTGCGGGTGCGGCCGGACTCGTCGGCTCGTCGGAGGTGGTGCTCATGCCACCACGCTCAGGAAACCGCCCATGTAGCCGACCGTGCTCATCGGTCCTCCGTTTCCGAAGAGATACCCGGCGCCGCAGGGCACGAAGCACTGCCAGCTGTAGTTGCCAGGTCCGGGTGTGACGAACGAGAACTTCATGGTGTTGTGGTCGAAGTTGGTCGTACAGGGCGCCGATCCGCAGGTGTTGGTGGCGGAGGCCTTCACACCCACCAGCGGGACGCTGAGGCCGAGGGCCGGGACGGTGAAGGTGTGGCCGACGCCGCTGTCACCGGCGTTGGAGTTGTAGACCGAGATCGGCTTTCCGTTGAGGTCCGCCGTGCCGCCGATGGTCCCCTGGACCCGACCGAAGTTCTGGTTGCGCAGGGGGCTGCCGGAGTCGTACTGCAGCACGGTCATGTTGATCCGGGTGTGGGCCGGGAGCTTCCAGATGGTCGTGTGCTGCCACTGGCCCTGCGGGTCCTGGACCAGGTAGGAGACCCAGCCCGGCTGGGATCCGAAGCCGATGGCCGGCACGGTCTGCACGGTCAGGTCGACCGCCCCGTCCGCCGTCTTGGCCCCGGTGAAGTCGACGGTCGCCGGCTGGGGCATCAGGAAGCCGACGACCCCCCAGACCGCGAACCCGATGACGACGACGAGGAGCCCGAGTACCACGGAAACTCTTCCCCCGAATGACATGCGCTGCTCCCCACCTCTGCGGCCCACTGGCCGGTCCGACCGCACACGGGCGCCCTTCGCGCCTTCGCACCACTACATGCTTGCTAAGAAATTGTGAAGAACTGTGAAGGTGCTGTGACAGTACGTTCAGCGATTGCCCGGGTCAAGTATCTTTTGCGGCCGTCGCTCCGGGGTGTTCCCGGCAGCGCACCCGGAAGTCCCCGGAAGTCCCCGGATCCCGCCGGATCCGGCCTGCTCCCCCGACGGGCCTCCGGCCCGGGAGCCCCGGTGCGGCGCACCCGCCCGGTCCCCGGTGCGGCGCACCCGCCCGGTCCCCGGTGTCCCGGGGTCAGCGCCCCTCGCCGGCCTCGACGGTGGACGGACGGAGCTCCAACTGCCCCGCGCCCGTCCGGTGGGTGATCCGGTCCAGCAGGTTGGAGGCGGAGCCCTCCTGGTCGATGGCCCGCTTGATGACCACGATCAGTGCCGGGACCGCCCAGAAGTCACCGCACACCCACAGGATCGCTGCACCGATCTGCTGGTCGGCGAAGGGGGCCAGGGTCACGCCCGGGATGTGGTCGTAGACCGAGTACCAGCTCGACGCCGTCAGGATGCTGAGCGACATGGCCAGCACGAACATGACCGCGTTCGTCCCGAGGATCGCCCCGATCTGCCAGAGGGGCCCGGCCTTCGGCCGCATCGGGTGGGAGGGGATGATCTGGAGCCAGAAGAGGATCCCGGTCACGAAGAAGCTGCCGTGCATCACCCAGATGTGGACGAGTCCGTTGGTCTCGCTGAGGTCGAACAGCGAGGGGACGTGCCAGACCACCATCACGGCGTTGAACGAGAGCAGCGCGAACCACGGATTCCGGATCACCCGGCCCACCGCCCGGAACGTGCCCGACCAGGAACCCAGCAGGAAGAACCTCCCGACGGCCCGCCGGGCCCCGACCGGGAGCGCGAACAGAAGGGGGATCCACGGCGCTCCGAACACGATGAGGATGGGCACGTAGAAGGCGATCAGCAGGTGCTCGATCATGTGGACGAAGAAGTAGCTGCTGGCCCAGTAGTCGACGGGCGACTCCACCGAGACGAGCAGGAGCGCCAGGCCGCCGTAGAAGGCCAGCGAGTTGAGGCGGCGGCGGCGGGTACGGGCGGCCACCGAGCGGGCCCGGAGCCGGGCGAGCCCGATCTCGTGGGCCACCACCAGGACCACCACGACCACGAGGAACGGGTCGAACGACCAGTTGTCGGTGAGGTAGTGCACGGGCGGTCTCCAGATTCCCCTGCGCAGGGGAGGTCGGCCCGACGTTACCCCGGTCCCGGGTGGCGTCGCGGCCTGCGCGGGGACTGCGTCAGCACGCGCTCCCGTGGGGACTCAGCCCGAGCTCCCGTAGGAGATCGGCACCGCGAGACGCTGGCTCCGGGTCCACGCCCCGCCGGTCGACACGTCCACCGTCAGGGTCGAGCCGGACGGGACCAGTGCGCTGTACGCGGCACCCGGCCCCCCGACCACGATGGCCGTCCCGGCCGGGAGCGCGGGCAGGGTCCGCCACGTACCCCCCGGTTCGACGGCGACGGCGCTGCGGTGTCCGGTCGCCCCGACCACGACCACCATCCCGCCGGTGGGGTCGACCGAGGCCGCCACGACCGGGCCCGTGACGTCGCGGGTCGCCGTCACGCTCCAGGTCGCCGCCCCGTCGGTGCTCGTGGCCAGCAGCAGCCGGGTGGACGTCCCGCCCCCGGCGACGACCAGGGCGCTCAGTCCCGCCGGGGTGGCGACGAGACGATCTACCACCAGGGGTCCGGTGACGCCGCTACCCACCACCGGACCGACGGGGACCACCGACGGGCGGGCCGCCGTCGCACCCGACATCCCGATCCGGAAGATCCCGGCCCGGCCACCGGAGGTACAGGTGCCGGCCACCAGGTCGGCCCCCCTCGCCGAGACCGCCACGGCCGTCAGCCGGCCGAGTGCGCACCCGGCAGGCGTCGCCGCGGACGACACCGCCCCCCGGTCGGTGAGGACCGACCATGTCGACAGGTCGCCGGTCGACGCCAGCACTCGGCCTCCGCCGGCGTGCACCAGTGCCAGGCGCTCCGGGCCCGATGCCGCCAGCGAGTCGGCGGTCGCAACCAGGGCCGCCGGGAGGACCCCGGTGGCCCAGGTGGCGGCGGCATCGGTCGTGACGGCCAGAGGCGAGTACGTCAGGTCGAGGGACGCCCCGAACCCGGTCGTCAGGCTGCCGCCGCCGTCCGCTGAGAGCACCAGGCCCCCGTTCGTGGCGACGCCCGGCGGCGTGGTCAGGGACCACGCCGCCGGCGCGCAGGGGGCGGCACCGGCGCAGTCGGGGCCGCCGGGCCGGTACACCAATTCGCCGAAGGTGTTGTTCGGGTCGGCGAGGTGTCCCATGGCCAACGTGGCCCACGACCCCTGGGCGTCCGACACCGCCTGGGCCGGCGGGAAGCCGTCCGACACGGTCGGCGGGGCCGTGGCCGATCCGTCGGCCGATGCCGACCCACAGGCGGCGAGGGCTGCGGCGGCGAGGGTCACGACAAGGGCGAGGAGGCGCGCCGGGCCGGTGGGCCTCACGCTCAGGCGAACCGACGGAGCTGTGCCGTCAGCTCGGCCGAGAACGACGAGTGCAGTGCGGTGTCCGTCTGGGCGCCGGGATTGGAACTGAGCACCACCCGCATCCGGCCTCGGCCGTCGATCACGTACACCAGATCGGGATGGGCCACCATCGCCCCGGCCGGGACGACGAGGGTCTGCACGCCGTAGGCGTTCCACACGGCGTGCAGCGCGGGCAGCGGGCCGGTGACGAAGTGCCAGTTCGGGAGCTGGTCCATCCCCTCCTGGCGGTCGAAGGCCCTCGTGGCCGCGGACGTGGTGAACACGGGGTTGGCCACGACCGCCACCAGCTCGACGTGGGCGGCGTCGGCCCCGAGCATCCGGTCGACCACCTTCAGCTCCTGGGCGATCAGTGGGCAGTCCGAGGTGCACGTCGGGTCCAGGAAGGTGAGGGCGGTCGTATGGCCGGCCAACGAGGCGGGGGTGACGGTGGTCCCGTACTGGTCGGTGAGCGTGAAGGCCGGGGCCGGCGCGTCGACGTAATCCGGCGTTCCGTTGACCGCCGTGGTGAGGATCGGGTCGGCTGTGGCGCTGGTCGACGCCACGGCCATGGGTGCGGCGCCGATCAGCACGACGCCCAACGCGCCCACCGCGGCCAGGCACCGCAGCAGGTAGGAGGGGTGCAGGCGGGCCAGCCGTCCGACGCCCGCCGCCACCGGCACGGGATCCGGCCCGGTCGTGCCGACCCCGGAGGGGACGCCGTCACCGGGCCCGGGTCCCGCTGGTCCGCCGTCGCCGACACCGGCACCGGCCGGCACGGCGACGGTCTCCGCCGCCGCGGTCGGCTCCGGCGAGACCACCGGGGCCCGGGCCGGAAGCCGCACGAGCGCCAGGTAGCCGCCCGCGAAGACCAGGGTCATCGGGATCATCGAATTCGGGTCCGTTCCGACGCCGCCGAAGAAACCGAAGTCCTGGACCAGCACCCAGGTGGCGAGACACAGTGCGGCCCCGACCGCCGCACCGATCCGGACCAGTCGGGGCCGGGCCGTCAGGAAACACGCCCCGATACCGAACAGGAGGGCGACCACGGCGGCGTTGACCGCCCAACCGTGGGACGAGTCGAAGGAGCCGAAGGCCCGCACCCAGGAGGCCGTCACCGAGGGTTGGGATATCTGGGACATCTGGTCGGCCATGGCGGCCACCGATCCCTGCGCCCCTCCGCCGGACGCGGCGCCCGTCCAGAAGCCCCGGCCTGGCCAGGCCTGGAGCACGGCCGCACCCACGAAGTAGACCCCCATCCCCCGGATGACGACTCGCCCGAGCCGGGCCGTCTCCCAGAGCCGGTCGGGCAGGGCCAACAGGACTCCGGCCACCACGTAGAAGAGCGCGGCACCGGGCCATCCGAACAGCCAGCTGGCGCCGTGCCCGAGGACTCCGCCGAACGCCTCGCCGAAGACCCACACCAACAGCCCCCAGCCTGCACTGACGAGTCCCGCCGTCCGGGACCAGCGACCGCGCGGCGCCACCAGGAGGAAGAGTCCGACACCCACCTGGATCCACACCGTGGCGGCGGCCGCCGTGACCGGATGGTCGCTCCAGATCGACACGCCCTGGGCCACGACGTGCTGGATCCACCCGGGTGACGAACCGGCCGCCGGGGTGACCACCTGCGACGGGAGTCCGAGCGGCATGGCGTTCTGGGTCTGGAGCAGGCCGTCGACGATCCACAGGATTCCGAAGGACAGGCGCAGGAGCCGGCGGGCCACCGGCTCCGGATACGCCGAGGTCATGCCGTCCGTCGATTCCGTCCCGCTCGCGCCGTTCCGGTACCGCAGTGTCCGCACCGTGTTCCAAACGATGGCGAGCAACGCTGCCAGGAACACCACGATCAGGAACTGGTGCATCATCGCCGACCGGAACGCGGCGGTGACGGTCGGGTTGTCGGCCGACAGCCCGTTCCCCATGTTCATCGGTGCACCTAGCTTCCTCCGGCACTCCGGGTGCGCTGCCCCGGTGGGCTCGTGCGGCACGGGCCCGGGCCCTGGCCCGATCGGGGCCACTATAGGCCCGGCCGGCAGCTCCCGGTACGCGTCCCGGCCCCGGCGGTGGAGGGTCGAGCCGAGCCCGAGGCCCGGCCCTCGGTCAGGACTCCGTCTCGGACCGGGACGCCTGGAGCTCGCGCTGGTGGGCCTCCCACGCCTCGAGCATCCCTGCGTAGCGGGGGTCGAGCGCCGGACCCGGCCGCGCCGCCCGTCGGCGTCGGATGGCACGGTCCCCGTGGAGGACGTTCCACCACATGTAGACGGCGAAGGCGGCGAACAGCGGCCACTCGAACACGTAGGCCCAGCTGAGGCCGTTCCCACCGAGCGCGCGCCGGACCTCGAACCAGAACGCCACGGCACACAGTGCGAGGCCGAGGACCAGGGTCAGGTGGGCCCGGACGGCCTCGCCACCGGTCAGGCGTCCCGACGGTGCGGTCCGGTCGGTCGCCTCGATCGCTTCCGGGCCGGCGCCGGCCGACGCTTCCTGCCGGGTGCCCTCCGGACCGACCCGTCCCGCGCCCGGACCCGCGTCCGGTGTCCCGGTTCCGCTCATCGCGCCACACTACCGGCGGGCGGAAGGTCGCACGCGGGCCGCCGGGTCCGCACGCAGGTGCTCCGGTCGCCGGGTCCGACCGCGTGGGCCCGACCCCGGGGCGTCACTCCCCGAACAGGAGCCCGTAGTTCGCGCCGTGGCGGAGGTGGTGGCCCCCGTCGACCGGGAACGCCACGCCGGTGATCCACGTCGACTCCGGACCGGCGAGGTAGCGCACGGCGGCGGCAACGTCGTCGACCGTTCCCACCCGGCGGATCGGCATCCCCTCGAGGTAGTCGTCGAGGAGCGGACCCCCCGCGGTGATGAACGACATGAGTTCGTCGTCGATGATGCCCGGCTGGACCGTGTTGACCCGCAGGCCGGTGTGGCCGAGTTCCTCGGCGGCGGACCGGCAGAGCATGTCGATGCCGGCCTTGGCCGCACCGTAGGCCCACAGGTACCGGTGGGGGAAGTGCCCCGCACCCGAGGACATGCCGATGAAGGAGCCGCCCGGGGTCTCGCCGCCGTCGACCCCCTGACCGGTCCCCGCCGCCATCAGCGGGGCGCCGTGCTTCAGGCACAGGAAGGTGCCGATCAGGTTGAGGTCGACCGTGGCGCGCACCGCGTCGACGTCGGCCGCGGCGATCGGGCCCATGTGGAACGACCCGCCGGCATTGGCGAAGAGGATGTCGAGGTGCCCCCGGGGCGCGGCCGCCTCCGCCACGGCGGCGGCGACCTGGTCCTCGACCGTCACGTCCGCCACGACGTAGCGGGCGGTCCCGACCGGGCCGCCGGTGGCCCCGGCGGCGGCCGCCGCGGCCTCGAGCTCGGCCACGGCCGCGACGAGCTTCTCCTCGGTGCGGCCGCAGATGGTGACGTGGGCCCCGTCGCGCACCAGGCGGGTCGCCGTGCCCAGCCCGATCCCGCTCCCTCCCCCCGTGACGAGTGCGCTGTACCCCTCGATGCCGGTCGGTGCTGCGGTGCGTTCGGTCACGGGCGTGCTCCCTGCTCTGTCGGTCCTGGTGGCGGTGTACCGGGTCGGCGGTGTACCGGGCCGGCGGTGTACCGGCCCGACGGCGTTCCCGGCCGGTGGAGTACCGGGCCGGCCGTGTACCGGGCCGGCGGTGTGCCGGGCCGGCGGCCGGACTGGCTACCGTTCGGGTTCCCGGAGCAGCATGCCACCGACCGCCGAGGACGGTACTCCGGGGGGCCCGCCGCCGGCGGGACCCCGTCGGCGACACGAGGGAGTCACGCAGTGAGCAACCGGCAATTCAACCTGGCCGACCTGTTCGAGATCGTCGTGGACACGGTTCCCGACCGCCTCGCCCTCGTGGCCGGCACGGTGCGCCTCACCTACGCCGCGCTGGACGCCCGGGCCAACCGGTTCGCCCACCATCTCACCGGACTCGGACTGGCCACCGGGTCCCACGTGGGGATCCTGGCCCGCAACCGGGCCGAATGGGTCGAGGCGATGGTCGGCTGCTACAAGGCCCGCTGCGTACCCGTCAACCTGAACTACCGCTACGTGGCCCCCGAGCTCCGTTACGTGGTCGACAACGCCGACCTCGAGGTCCTCGTGTACGAGCGTGCGCTCGGGCAGCTCGTGGCGGACGCGCTCGAAGGGACCGCCCCCGCCGGCACCCTGCACCTCGTCGTCGTGGAGGACGGGACGCCCACCACCCCCGACCCGGTCGGGGCGGCGACCGGGCGGGTGCCGGTCCGCTACGAGGACGCCCTGGCCGCGGCTCCGGACGCCCGTGACGGCACGCATCGCTCGCCCGACGACCTCTACGTCCTCTACACCGGGGGCACGACCGGGATGCCCAAGGGCGTGATGTGGCGCCAGGAGGACATCTTCTTCGCCGCCATGGGCGGCGGCGGCTGGGGGGCGGCACCTATCACGACGGCGGACGAGCTCGCCGGCCGGCTCCCGACCGACGAGAGCGGCCGGATCCCCATGCTCGTGGTGGCGCCGCTCATGCACGGCAACGCCCAGTGGGCCATGTGGAACGCCTTCATGATGGCGGGGACCGCGGTGCTCTACACGGAGCACCGCTTCGACGCCGACCGGATCCTGCGGATCATCGGGGAGGAGCGCGTGGTGTCCACGGCCCTGGTGGGGGACGCCATGGCCCGGCCGCTGTCCGAGGCGCTGGCCTCCGCACCCCCCGGGACCTACGACACGTCGACCCTCGCCGTCATCGGCTCGGGTGGGGCGATGCTGTCGACGACGGTCAAGGCCGACCTGGCCGCCCAGCTGCCCGGGGCGATGATCATGGACCGGTTCGGCTCGAGCGAGGCCGGTGCCCAGGGCGCGGTCGAGGTGGGCGCCAGCGGACCGAAGTTCGTGATGAGCGAGGACACGGCCGTCCTCGACGACGACCTCCGTCCGCTGACACCCGGCGACGGGCGGATCGGGCGGCTGGCCCGTTCGGGACGGATCCCCCTCGGGTACTACAAGGACGAGGCCAAGACGGCGGCGACGTTCCCGACCGACGCCGACGGGGTCCGCTGGTCCGTGCCGGGCGACCTCGCGTCCATCGGTCCCGACGGGGTCATCACCGTGCACGGGCGCGGGTCGGCGTCGATCAACTCCGGGGGCGAGAAGATCTTCCCCGAGGAGGTCGAGGCGGCCGTGAAGGCCCATCCCGACGTGTACGACGCCATCGTGGTCGGGCTTCCCGACGAGCGCTTCGGCGAGCGGGTGGCGGCCGTGGTGCGCATGCGGGACGGGGCGCCCCCGCTCGACCTCGAGGCGCTCCAGGACCACTGCCGGAGCCACATCGCCGGGTACAAGCTCCCCCGGGAGCTCCTGCTGGTCGACGAGATCCCGCTGACCGCCGCGGGCAAGCCCGACGCCAAGGCGGCCAGGGCGCGCTTCTGAACGGCCGGGCCGCCGACACGGTCCGCCGTCATCCGACCGCCCGGGCCGGCACGGTGACGTGGTCGACCGTCGCCGCGGCGAGCAGCCCCACCACCGACGCCACGCGGCCGGCGGCGGCGGTCAGCACGGACTCGTCGATCCCGACCGTCCGGCGGAGTCCCGCCTCGGGCCACAGCCCGACGACCCGGGAGGGCACCGGTCGGCCCGGACCGTGCACGCCCGCCACCAGCGCCAGGTAGGCGAGATCGTCGTCCCACCCGTCGCCGGGCGTGCCGCCGGACACCGACACCAGGGCGGGGCCGGGCTGCGCCCGGTCGGCCCCGGACCCGACCGGGCGAGCGGGGGCGGGGTGCACCCGAGCCTCGTAGCGGGCCCTCACGCGCACGGACCCCGGCCCGGGACTCGTCCACAGGTCGTCCGGTCCCCCCACGACGGCCCGGGCGCCGAGGCCGGTCCAGTCGGCTGCGGACCACAGGGGTGTCGCCCAGGTGGCGGCGTCGGCCAGCACCACGGCCCGGGCGCCGGCGTCCAGCCCGGCGTACCAGGGTTCCCAGTGGAAGGTGCGTCGGCCGGTCCGCCGCCACTCGTCGACGGCCTCCTCGGCCAGCGGACGCACGGCCTCGGACGGACCGCGGAACCGCCCTGCCGCGCAGGCCCGCACGGCGGCGAGCCCGAGGGACCGCCGGGCGAAGACCGGCTTCCAGACGAACGCCGGCTCCGGGCGTCCGAGCGTCCCGGGGCACGAACGGGCCCGCCGGAGGACCGGCAGGGTCACCTCGACGAGGGCCCCGGGCGCCATGCCGGCGGCGGCCGCCGCCACCCCGTCGACCAGCGCGGCGCGGACACGCGCCCTGGCGGCGTCGTCCAACGGCGGCGGGCCGGCGTCGGCGGCTCGGGTGCTCATGCCGCACGGCCCTCGGCAACGGGGACGACCCCGTCGGAGGTGTCTTCCGGCCGGTCGGCGGCACCACGCTGCCCCCCGGCGGCGACCAGCGGCGCCACCGCGACGGGCGGGGGAACGGGCGCGTGCACCGGGACGCGACCGGTCCCCACGGAGGGCCCGATCACGGGACGCAGTGCCTCGGCACAGCCCGCGCACCACGGTCGGTGGTCCACCACCGGCACCGCGACGGCGGCCGGACCGGTCAGTGCCCGGATCCCGGACCGGCAGCGCCGGGCGGCGTCGACCAGCAGTTCGGGGGTCACCGGGTCCACGTCGAGCTCGCCGGTGCGGGTGTAGTAGGTCGCCACGGCGAACGGCGGGGTCGTGCTGCGCAGGGTCTCGATCAGGGCGTGGAGGTGCCGGTCGTCGCGCTGTGACGGCCGGCGCGATCCGGAGGTCACGTCGACGAGCGCCACCGAGGCCTCGTCGCCGCCCGGACGTCCGAGGGCGAGGTCGACGTGGGCCACCAGTTCGACGGCACCACCGGCGAGCGGCACCCGGATGCGCTCGTGGGTGCGCGGGAGCCACGCCGGGTCGAGGGCGGGCCACCGGCGACGGAGACCGTCGGCCTGCCGTTCCACCTCCGACCGCAGTTCCGACAGCTCGGTCGGGGCCAGCTGTCCGATCCAGGCGACCAGCGGGGCCCGGTGGTCGTCGACGGCGAGGCCGGCCATGCCGTCGGTGAGGGCGTCCCCGATCGCACCGGTGGTCACCAGCTGACGGAAGAGGACGTCGACGAGGGCGCCGCACGCGAGGGGGAGCGAGAACCCGCACTCGTCGAGGGGGTCGCCCGTGGCGTGCACCGGACACGCGAGTGCGCGGGTCAGACGTCGGGCGGTGACGACGAGCGGTGCGCCGGTCCCACGCCGGGGACCCGCGTCGTCGACCGGACCGCGACCGGGAACCGGCCCGGCCGGACCGTCGAGGCCGTGCTCGAGATGGGCACGGAGGTCGGCGGCCAGCCCCGGGTCGGCCGCCGGCCGCGGGCGGCCCGTCACCCGGAGGCGTTCCAGCAGGGCGGCGCCGGACAGCGGCCGCCACCCGGACCCCGCTGTCGGCAACGCCGCTGCGGCCGACCGGACACCGCGGGCCACCGGTCCGCCACCGGGTCCCCCGGGGCCGTCTCCCCCCCGGTCCTCCGTCCATCGCTCCCCCCGGAGCTGCTCGGTCGTCGTCATGGCGACAGTGTGGCCGCGGGGTGTCACACGACCCGGCCGCCGCGAGGGTGCCCGGTAGCCTCTGCGCTGATGACCCTCGCGGCCTCGACCACCTTCACCGTCCTGTTCACCCTGTTCGTCGTCGCCGCACTGGTCCTGGTCGTCCTCACGCTCCGCTTCCTCGTCCGGCAGGCGTCGGCGTCCCGGGCCCGGTGGCTGGCCGGGCAGGGTGACGGTGCGCGGTCCGGGCAGGGATCCGCGACGTCCGACGGGGACGACGGGGACGACGGCGACGACGGCGACGACGGGGAGCGCACCCCGATGACGGCACTGGTGCTCGGCGGCGGCAGCACGCGCGGTGCGATCCAGATCGGGATGCTCCAGGTCCTCGCCGAGCACGGATTCGTCCCCGACCGCGTCTACGGGTCGTCGGTGGGCGCCATCAACGGCGTGGGATTCGCCACCGACCCGACCGTCGACGGCGTGGAACGGATGACCCAGGTGTGGCTGCGCATCCGCCGCGAGGACGTCTACCCGCAGGGGCGGCTCCACGGACCGTGGCTCTACCTCCAGCAACGCGATGCGGTGTACTCGAATTCGGGGCTCCGGGCCATCGTCGAGGAGGGGTTCGCCCGCGAGCGCCTCGAGGACGCCGTGGTCCCGGTCGAGGTCGTGGCCACGTCGCTCACCGACGGCGGCGAGCGGTGGTTCACGTACGGTCCGGCGGTCGACGCCGTGCTGGCCTCGTCGGCCATGCCGGCCATCTTCCCGGCCGTCGAGATCGGGGGCGAACGGTACATCGACGGCGGCGTGGTCGACAACGTGCCCGTCCAGCGGGCCATCGACGCCGGGGCCACCCGCATCGTGGTGCTGCTGTGCTCACCCCCCGTCTTCGAGCCGCCGGTGTCGAAGCGACCGGTCGAGGGCATGGTCAACGCACTGTTCATCGCCATCCACGCCCGGTTCGTCCGCGACATGGCGCGCCTGCCAGAGGACGTCGAGGTGATCCTGTGCATGGGACCCGAAGGGACCACGCGCGACTTCGACGACTTCTCGACCACCGAGCACCTCATCGCCCTGGGCCGGGCCGAGGCCTCCGAGGTGGTCCGGCGCTACGACCTCGGGACCGCCGCCTACCCGGCCCCGCCCCGTCCCGTGCCGGCCATCCGCTCCGACGCCGGCGGAAAGACTGTCGAGCGGCGGGTCGCAGACCGCCGGTCGGACGGTGGGACCGACGGCGGCACCGGCGGCGGGTCCGGCGGTGGGACCGGCGGTGGACCGGCCGCCGGTCGCGGGCCTCAGGTCGACGGTCCGTCGCCCCCGGGTCCGGGCTCGCCGGGCGCGGTGTCCGCCGCCGGGCCGGTGACCCAGCCCGACCCGGGCACGTAGCGTCGGACGATCCTGGCCGGCACCCCGGCGATCACGCAGTGGTCGGGGAACACGCCCCGCACGACCGCCCCGGCCGCCACCACCACGTTCCTCCCCAGCTCGGTGCCCGGCAGGATCACGACGCCCGTGCCCAGCCAGCTGCCGTCGCCGATGACGACGGGGACGTCGTGCGGCCACTGGACGTGGACGACCTCGTCCGGGTTCTCGTAGCCGTGGTTCTGGTCGGTGATGTAGACGTACGGTCCGGTCTGGACGTCGCTGCCGACGTCGATCGAGAAGTGGCCCACGATGTGGCTCCCCCGCCCGATCATGCTGCGGTCCCCGATCCGCACCACCGGATCGGTGACCATGGCCTGGCCGGGGACCATGCCGGCGGACAGGCTCACGTACGGACCGATCAGGGTGTCCTCGCCGATGTGGATCCAGCGTTCGCCGAAGACGGCCCCCGTGGGGAAGGCCAGGCAGCTGCCGCGGCCGAAGGCCCCGAAGCGGTCGGCCAGCCGGTCGCCGGGTCCCGTGGCCCCGTGGCGCTGCATCCAGCCCCACACGCCGTGGACCGCGGCGTGGAGCATCCGGTGGCGCAGCCGGGGCAGGGTACGCGCCGGGGGCACGCTCCCGTGGGTGCGGGCACCCGCGGGCACCGGTCCGCATCCGGCGTCGGACGTCCGGACGGGTTCTGTCCGACCGTCGGGGTCGGGGCCGGCTGTGCTCACCCCGTGACGGTATCCGACACCCCCGTGACCGGGCGCTCCCGGTGCCCCGGGCGCCGCCGTCCGTCGTCCGTCGTGCGCCGTGGGTCCGGTCGCGCCCGCCGTCCGTCCCTACGATGGGGTGATGCCCGACGGGACAGCGGACACGGCGCGGGATGCGGAGGTGGACGTGGACCGCGTGCTGGCCGACAAGACGCTGCTCGGGCGGTCGGGGTTCGCGTCGGGTGCCGACGTCTACGAACGGGCGCGCCCCGGCTACTCCGCCGAGTCGGTGGCGTACCTGGTGGACGCACTCGGCATCGGCCCGGGCGGCCGCGTCCTCGACGTGGCGTCGGGGACCGGCAAGCTCACCCGCTCGCTGGCGGCCACCGGGGCGACCTGCGTGGCGGCCGAGCCGTCGACGTCGATGCGCGCCTCGTTCGCCCGGACGGTGCCGGACGTGGCCCAGGTGGGTGCCGACGCCCTGCGCCTCCCCTTCGTCGACGGTTCGTTCGACGCCGTCACCGTGGCCCAGGCGTTCCACTGGTTCGCCGGCACCGACGCGCTGGCCGAATTCGCCCGGGTGCTTCGGCCCGGCGGCGGCCTGGCGCTGATCTGGAACGAGCGCGACGAGTCGGACCCCCTGGTGGCCGAGCTCACCCGCGTCAGCAGGTGGGACGTCCACCAGCCCTACCCGGTCGGCCGGGACTTCGGGGTCGTGATCGACGCATCGGGTCGGTTCGGTCCCGTCACCCGGACCCGGTTCCGCTTCACCCAGCTGCTCGACCGGACGGCCTTCGTCGAACAGGTGGCCTCGCGCAGCTACATCGTGGTGCTGCCCGAGGACCGTCGTCGCGCCATCCTCGACGACGTGGCCGCACTGGCCGCGACGGTCGGGGAGCCGATCGGTCTCCCGTACCTGGTCGACCTCTTCTGGGCCCGGGCCCGCTGACCGCCGACCACGGGCCCGCCGACCCGCGGACCGGTCCGCCGCGGACCACCGGTCCCGACCTCGCCCCCGCGGGCCGGCTTGCCACCGGCGGCTCCGGCGGTGCAGCCTCTCCCCCGAGGGTCGGCCCCGCCACGCACCGGTGGGGCCGCGGACCCGGCACCCGGGGGGAAGGCACCGACCATGATCAAGCTCACCTGTCTGCTCAAGCGCAAGGAGGGGACGACGCCCGCCGAGTTCCACGCCTACTGGCGGGACCACCACGGCCCGCTCATCGCCAACTCCAGCGCCGCCAAGTACGTCATCCGCTACGAGCAGAACCCCCGACCGCTCGACGACTACCGCGACGACGACGACCGCTCCGGCTACGACGGGGTCACCGTCCAGTGGTTCGAGTCGATGGACGCGTACTACGCCCACATGGGCGAGGACGACTTCCCGGCGATGATGGAGGACATCGCCAAGTTCCTCGACACGGACCACCTCGAGGTCGTGCTCACCGAGGAGCCCCGGATCATCATCGACGGGGCCGTCGACTGGTCCCGCTGACCGGGGCGGTCGCGGGACCCCGCGACGGGACTCCGTCCCGGACGGGGGGCATTGACTCCCGACGGTTCCGGACGTACGATCCAGGCCTTCGGACACGGTGTCCGATCCACGGGAGGGGGCGTCCGGGATGAGCGACGCGATCGGGACGGATCTGGACGTCAGCGGCGTCGACTTCGGGGACATCAACCTCCTCGACTCGACGGTGTTCGCCGAGCGGGTGCCCCACGAGTGGTTCGCCTTCCTCCGGAAGAACGCCCCGGTGTGGTGGCACGAGGAGGAGGACGGCCCCGGGTTCTGGGCGGTCACCACGTTGGCCGAGGCCACCCAGGTCAACCGGGACTACGAGCACTTCTCGTCGGCCCGGAAGGCCACCTACCTCTGGGACCTCGCCGAGGACGACCTCGCCCAGCAGCAGCTGGTCATGTTGAACATGGATCCGCCGCTGCACACCCGCTACCGCCGGCTCGTCAACAAGGGATTCACCCCCCGCATGGTCAACCAGCTCCACGACCGGATCCACGCCGCCACGGACGCCATCATCGACGAGGTCATCGAGCGGGGCAGCGCCGACTTCGTGACCGACATCGCCGCCGAGCTCCCGCTCGTGGTCATCGCCGAGCTGCTCGGGGTGCCGAACGAGGACCGCCACCGGATGTTCGACTGGTCGAACCGGATGATCGGCAGCGAGGACCCCGAGTACCAGTCGGCGGGCGAGGCGGCCCAGATGGCGTCCATGGAGCTCTACGCGTATGCGTCGGAGCTCTTCGCCACCAAGCGCGTGGACCCGCACGACGACCTGATGAGCGTGCTCACCCAGGTCGACATCGACGGCGAACAGCTGTCCCCGTTCGAACTCGAGCTCTTCTTCCTCCTGCTCACCGTGGCCGGCAACGAGACGACCCGCAACCTCATCTCGGGTGCCATGGCCACGTTCTTCGACCACCCCGACCAGTGGGAGCTCCTCCGCAAGGACCGGTCGCTGCTACCCGACGCCGTGGAGGAGATGCTCCGCTACGTGACGCCCGTCATGAACTTCCGGCGCCAGACGACGTCCGACTTCGAACTGGGCGGCCAGAGGATCGAGGCCGACTCCAAGGTGGTGTTCTTCCACATCTCGGCCAACCGCGACGAGCGGGTCTTCGCCGACCCGCAGACCTTCGACATCACGAGGAACCCGAACCCGCACATGGCGTTCGGGGCCGGCGGTCCCCACTTCTGCCTGGGGGCCAACCTGGCCCGGATGGAGATCCGCGTGATGTTCGAGCACCTGCTCGACCGCATGCCCGACCTGGAACTGGCCGGACCGGTCCAACGCCTGCAGTCGGCGTTCATCAGCGGGGTCAAGCACATCCCGATCTCGTTCCCCGCCGGGCCGCGCGTCGGCGCCGGCTAGATGGCCGGGCGCAGGTCCTCCGACGACCTGAAGGACGTCATCCGCGACTTCCGCCGCGACCAGGTCATCGACGTGGCGCGCCGGCTCTTCGGCGAGCGCGGGACGACCGACGTGTCGATGGACGAGATCGCCTCGGAAGCCGGCGTCGCCCGCTCGACCGTCTACGTCTACTTCGCCAACCGGGGCGAGCTGCTGCGGGCCTGCCTCCAGGGGATGTACGCCCAGCTCCTGGAGGCCATCGCCACCACCTGGGAGGACGAGGACGAACCCGGCCGGCGGCTCGAGCGCCTGATCGAGGAGATGCTGGGCGTCGTCGACGACAGCCCGGCGTTCTTCCGCCTGGCGCTGGTCGCCCAGGGAACCCCGGCGAGGGACGGCGAGGTGGTCGGGGCCGAACTGGCCCTGATCGGCCTCGACATCGCCCGCCTCCTGCACGACCTGGTCGTCGAGGGCATCGACCGGGGTGCGTTCCGGTCGGTCGACCCGGATCTGGCCATCAACCTGATCGGCCAGCAGATCTACGGGGCCATGGCGGTGCGCGCCGGCGATCCGGTTCCGCGACCGCGCCGCGAGGTGGCCGCCGACACGGTCCGGTTCATCCTGCACGGCCTGGCGGCCGGAGCCACGACACCGCCTGACGGCCGGAGCCACGACACCGCCTGACGGCCGGAGCCACGACACGGCCCGGCGGCCGGAGCCACGACACGGCCCGGCGGCCGGAGGTGGTCCGCTCAGCGCGACCCGCCGAAGATGCGCAGCAGGGCCAGGTACACCATCACCGACGAGACCAGGATGGTGAAGGCCGAGAACCACTCCGCCTCGGCCTCGATCCCGGCCTGCTCCGCACGGTCGACGAAGCTGAAGTCGACGAACAGGTTCATCACCCCGAGGACGAGGTAGAGGACACCGAAGATCAGCAGCCCACCGGTGCCGGAGACGCCCCAGCCGGTCAGGACGGCCGCCAGCATCACCACCACCATGCCGAGGGTGGCCACCAACGTGATCTGGAGGAAGCGGTTCCCGACCCGGACGAGGCCGGTCCGGTACGCGGCCCACACCCCGGCGACCACGGCGACCGTCCCGAAGACGGCCAGCGGCACGGCGTGGGAGCCCTGGTCCGCGTAGAAGCGGGAGACGATCCCGAGCACCGCACCTTCGGCCACGGCGTACACGGGGGCCAGCACCGGTGCCATCCGCGGCCGGAACGAGCACCAGATCCCGACGCCCAGGCCGACGAACATGGTCACCCAGGCGAGTCCCACGGGCAGATGGGCGAGGTAGGAACCGGCGCCGACCACGAGCGCGATCAGGCCGAGCAGCCCGGCCTTGTTGAGGGCGCCGTCGGCGGTGAACCGGGCGGTCCGTCCCGCCACGGGCGGAGCCGGCGGTGGCCCCTGCGGCTGGAGGTGCCACGTGGCGCCGTCCCACGACCACCAATTGCCGTCCGGCTGCTGCTTCCAGTTCGACGGTGCGGTGGCCGGTGGTGCCGGAAAGGTCGTCAGCATCCGGTGGTAGTTGGCCGCCGTGCCGAACGAGGCGCCGGAGCGGGTCTTCGTCGCCGTTCCCCCCGTCCGCGTGCCGCCCTGTGGCGTCCCCGGGGTGGATCCCTGCGTCGAGCTCATCGTGGCTCCGCTCCTCTGGTGGTCCGGGCCCGTGGTGGCCCGATCTCGGATCCCAGTGTACCGGGGTGGTCCCGGCCCGGAGCCGCGCCGCCCCCGACCCGATCGGGGATCCCCGGGCGTCCGTGCCCGGTGTCCGTGCCCGGGGTCAGCCCCCGGCGACGGCGGGAACGATGGAGATCGTCTGCCCCTCGCCGACCGGCGTGGCCAGGCCGTCGAGGAAGCGGACGTCCTCCTCGTCGAGGAACACGTTGACGAAGCGGCGCAGGCCGCCCTCGTCGTCGAAGATCCGCTCGGCAAAGCCGGCATGGGCGGCGTCGAGCCCCTTCAGGACGTCGCCGACGGTGGCGCCGTCGATGACGAGCTCGCCGGCACCGCCGGTAAGGGTGCGCAGCTGGGCGGGAATTCGGACCTTGCTCATCAGGAGCTCCTCTGTGTGGATGCGTGGTCGGCGTCTGCCGCCATCGCCTCGTCGAACGATTCGAGGGTGGGGGCGATGATGGCCGTGGGACCGACTACGTCGGCCAGGGCCTCCACCGTCTTCAACCCGTGGCCGGTGACCATGGCCACCACCCGCTCGTCGGGGCGGACGACCCCCTCGGCGGCGAGCTTGGCCAGGGTGGCGACGGTGACCCCGCCGGCCGTCTCGGCGAAGATGCCCTCGGTCCGGGCCAGGAGGCGGATGCCGTCCACGATCTCGGCGTCCGTCACCGAGGCGCAGGCCCCACCCGACGACCGGATCGCGTCCAGCGCGTACCACCCGTCGGCCGGGTTGCCGATGGCCAGGGACTTGGCGATCGTGTGGGGCTTGACCGGGCGGATGGCGTCGGTCCCCTCGGCGAACGCGGTCGCCACCGGAGAGCATCCCTCGGCCTGTGCGCCCGAGACGCGCACCGACGGCTCCTCGTCGAGCAGGCCGACCTTCCACAGTTCCTGGAAGCCCTTGGCCACCTTGGTGAGCTGGCTGCCCGAGCCGATCGGCACCACCACGTGGTCCGGTGCCCGCCACCCGAGCTGCTCGGCCACCTCGAACGCCAGGGTCTTCGACCCCTCGGCGTAGTAGGTCCGCACATTGACGTTGACGAAGGCCCACTCGGGCTGCTCGCTCGTCAGCTCGGCGCACAGGCGGTTGACGTCGTCGTAGCTGCCCTGGACGGCGAAGACGCGGCCGCCGTAGACGGAGGTCATGGTCACCTTGGCCCGCTCGAGGTCGTGGGGGATGAGCACGACCGAGTCCATCCCGGCCCGGGCGGCGTGGGCGGCCACCGAATTGGCCAGGTTGCCGGTCGAGGCGCAGGCGGCGACCTTGAACCCCAGCTGCCGGGCCTTGGTCAGCGCCACCGAGACGACCCGGTCCTTGAACGAGCCGGTCGGGTTGGCGGTGTCGTCCTTGATCCAGAGCTCACCCAGCCCGAGCTCGGCGGCCAGCCGGTCCGCCCGCACCAGGGGGGTGAACCCCGCACCGAGGTCGACGGGATGCGGGTCGGCCACCGGGAGCAGGTCGGCGTACCGCCAGATCGTCCGGGGCCCGGCCCCGATCCGGTCCCGGGTGACGACGGCGGCGACCCGCTCGTAGTCGTAGGTGACCTCGAGCGGCCCGAAGCAGAAGTCGCACACGTGGAGCGCCTCGGCCGGATAGGTACGGCCACATTCACGACAGCGCAAGCCAGAAACGAAGTCCACAGCAGTCTCCTCATCGCTCGGGCATTGGCACCTGGCACGCCGGCCGACGGGTCGTCCCGTCCGGTGGCGCTCTGGTTGCCGCAGCGTCGCAGGGCCCGGTCCCTCAGCTGCTCTGGATGATGGAGCCCATTGTAGGCCGAACGCGGGGACGACCGTCAACGCACCCGGACGGTCCCGCCGCGGTCGGGGTGCGCCGGAACGACCGCGGGCGGTACGACGGGGTGCGCCGGAACGACCGCGGGCGGTACGACGGGGTGCGCCGGAACGACCGCGGGCGGTACGGCGGGGTGCAGCGGCACGACCTCGGGCGGCCGTCACTATCCTCCGGTCGGTGAGGGATGATGGAGGGATGCCAGCGACGGCCGGGCCCGGTGACGAGGGGTCCTCCTACGTCTCCGCCGAATTCGACGCGGCCGGACTCGTCGCTGCGAAGTCCGGGCGCACCGTGTCGGTGTGCATCCCGGCCAGGAACGAGGCCGCCACCATCGCCCCCATCATCCGCACGATCGCCTGCGAGCTGACGGCGGCCGGCGGCGGGGACGCCCTGGTGGACGAGATCCTCGTCGTGGACGACGGCTCCACCGACGGGACCGGCGACCTCGCCCGCGGGGCCGGCGCCCGCGTGGTCGTCGGCGACAGCGACGCCGGGGGGAAGGGTCAGGCCATGCGGGTGGCCCTCAACGAGTCCGAGGGGGACCTGCTCGCCTTCGTCGACGGCGACGTGACCAACTTCGGACCGCACTTCGTGACGGGCCTGCTGGGCCCCCTCCTCACCGACGACCGCGTCACCGTGGTCAAGGGCTTCTACCAGCGTCCGCTGCACGGCGAGCCCGACGGGGGCGGCAGGGTCACCGAGCTGATGGCCCGACCCGTCATCGACCTGCTGTTCCCGGCCCTGTCCGTGATCCGCCAGCCGCTGGCCGGCGAGACGGCGGCCCCACGCTGGGTCCTCGAGAAGTGCACCCTGGCCGACGGCTACGCGGTCGAACTGGCCCTGCTCATCGACGTCGCGTCGCGCTTCGGCGTCGAGACGGTCGCCCAGGTCGACCTCGGCGTCCGGGTCCACCGCAACCGGCCGCTGTCGGAGCTCCGGCCCCAGGCGACCGACATCCTGGCCGCGGCGCTGGCCCGGTCGCCGCTCGTCCACCCGGACTGAGGCGGCGCGCCGGGAGGCGCGGGGCCACGGGTCCCGACCTAGGAGCCGACCGGCTCGACGGCCGGGGCGAGCACCGGCACCCGCGACGGATCGAGGTCGACCCGCAGCCGCCGGCGGGACGGCAGGGCCAGGGCGACCAGCGCGCCGACGCCCACGACGGCCGAGCCCAGCGCCACGGCCGGAACCAGACCCGACACGTAGTCCCCCGGCGAGGCGAAGCCGCCCCGGGCGCTGAAGACGGCGCCGAGGACGGCGATCCCGAGGACGCCGCCGAGTTCGCGGAACGCGGCGTTGGTCCCGGACGCCACCCCTTCGAGCGTGGAGGGGACGGTGCCGAGCACGACCGAGGCGAGGGGGACGAAGAAGAGCGTCATGCCGACACCGCACACGAAGAACGGGGCGACCATGTCGGCGTAGGGCGTGCCCGGGGCGAGGACGGCGGCCAGCCACGCAAGTCCGGCCGCCTGCAGCGCCAGGCCGGTGACGACCAGCGGCTTCCCGCCCCACCGCTCGGCCAGCTGGCCGACGACGGGCGCCAGCACCATCGTGACGGCCGTCCACGGCAGGACCCGCACACCGGCCGACAGCGGCGAGTAGCCCTGGACGGTCTGGAGGAACTGGGTCAGGAAGAAGATGGCGCCGAACATCCCGAAGCTGAACAGCAGGGCGGTCAGGTTGACCGACGCGAAGCCGCGGCGGGCGAAGAGCCGGATGTCCAGCATCGGGTGGTCCGAACGCAGCTCCCAGGCCACGAAGGCGGCCAGGGCCAGCGACCCCACGACGAAGGAGGCGAGGACCGACGGCGAGGTCCATCCGTGGGCGTTGCCCCGGACCAGGCCGAGGACGACGCCGAGCAGCCCCGTGCTCACCAGGCCCACGCCGCCGAGGTCGAGCGGGGCGGCCGACCCCCGCGACTCGGCGAGCCGCCACCGGGCCAGCGGCACCAGCGCCAGACCGACCGGGACGTTGAGCCAGAAGATGTACTGCCAGGCCCAGCCGCCGGTGACGGCGCCGCCGACGAGCGGGCCGATGGCGACGGCGGTGCCGCCGATGGCGCCCCAGATGCCGAGGGCGGCGTTGCGTCGCTCGGGACGGACGGAGGCGCTCAGCAGCGTCAGCGACAGCGGCATGATCATGGCGCCGCCCGCGCCCTGCAGTGCTCGGGCGGCCACGAGTGCGGCGATGTCGGGGGCGAGGGCGGCGGCGGCCGACGAGGCGGTGAAGAGCGCGATCCCGGCCACGAACACCCGGCGCCGGCCGAAGCGCTCACCCAGCGCGGCGGCCGTCAGCAGCAGCACGGCGAAGGTGAGCGTGTAGGCGTTCACCGTCCACTCCAGACCGGAAAGGCCGGCGTGCAGGTGGACCCGGATCACCGGGAGCGCCGTCGAGACGACCAGGTTGTCGAGGGAGGCCATGAACAGGGCGAGTCCGGTGATGACGACGGCCCAGACCGCCCGCGACCGCGTGGCCCCGGCCGGCACGCGGCCCGGGTCGGCCGCGATCGCCGGGGGGGTGGCGGCCGGCGGGGCCGACCGGGTCCGCGGGCCCGGTGCGGAGGACGGGGCGCCGCCGCGGACGACACGCCGGCCGGCCGCTCCCGTCCAGCCACGGGAGCGGACGGGTGACCTCCCATTCAGTTGTGAGTGATCACTAACTCTGCGGGGCAAAAAAAGGGGGACGAGGGGCTGACTCACGCGGGGACCTCCTGGGTGGTGACCAGCTCGGCGACGCGCTGGTCCTTGATGGCTCGGCTCGCCGCCCGGATGGCGGAGAGCTTGTCGGGCGTCGGGCAGAAGCTCTGGGCCCAGTGCTCGTTGACGGACAGCAGATCGATGGCGGACATGACGTTCATCATCATCCCCATCGAGAAGAACCGGAGGATCTCCTCGTCCTCCAGCTGGGTGCGCTCGTGCACCAGGTGCCACAGGACCTCGAAGGTCCGGCGGCAGGCGGCGGCGATGTCCGGGTCGCCGGCGGCCGCGGCGAACCCGTGCAGTTCGACCTGGAGCATCTCGGGGTCCTGCAGCAGCTCCCCGTAGGCCTCGCCCATGGCCGCCATGGCCGCTTCGCCGTCCAGACCGGTGCCGGCCCGGGTCATCGCCGCGATGATCCGGTCGGACACGAGTTCGTAGGTGGCGATGAACAGGTCCTTCTTGGTGCCGAACAGGCGGAACAGGTAGGGCTGGGAGATTCCGGCCCGGGTGGAGATGGCCTCGGTCGAGGTGCCGGCGTAGCCGGACCGGGCGAATTCGGTGATGGCGGCGGCCAGTACGGCCGTCCGTCGCTCCGAGGCGGTCATCCGGGACGAGACCATCATGGGTCTATTGTGAGTGTTCACTCACTACCTTGTCAAGCCCCCTCCTGCGGCCGGGCCCGCCGGGCCCGTCCGCCGCGGGGACGGGCGCCGCCGGACGTCCGAAAGGACGGGCGTCCCCGGGGTCCCGGGGTAGCGTCCCGATATGCCACCCGACCCGTCCGCCGAACACGGGGACCCCTCCTCCGCCGCAGGGGACGGGTCACTGGCCGACACCGTGCTGGTCTCCAACCGGGGTCCCCTGTCGTTCCGGATGGGCGACGACGGCCCGGTGCCGGTGGCGAGCGGCGGGGGTCTCGCCGGGTCGCTCCGTCCGGTGGTCGAGGGCACCGGGGCCACCTGGGTGGCCACGGCGCTCAGCGAGGCCGACCGCGAGGCGTCGGCACGGGGACGGATGGCCGCGCCCGGGCTGCGCATCGAGCTCGTCGAACCCGACCGCCACACCTACGGCCTCGCCTACGACGTGGTGTCCAACGCCACCCTGTGGTTCTGCCACCACCACCTGTTCGAGGCGGCGCGCCGGCCGCGCACCGACCGCCGGTGGATGGAGGCGTGGGACGCCTACCGCGCCGTCAACGTCCTCATGGCCGAACGGGTCGCCCAGGTCGCCCCCGACAGGGGCCGGGTACTGGTGCAGGACTACCACCTGGCCCTGATGGCGCCCACGCTCCACCAGCTCCGACCCGACCTGCGCACCGCCCACTTCACCCACACCCCGTTCGCCGACCCGTCGGTCCTGCGCATGCTGCCCACCGCCGTGGGCGACGAGCTGCTGGCGTCGCTGGCGGAGTTCGGAGCCTGCGGTTTCCACTCGCAGCGCTGGGCCGCCGCCTTCCGGGCCGGGCTCGGGACGGTCGGCCTCGACGTCGGGGCCGACCGGACGTTCGTGTCGCCGCTGTCGACCGACGTGGACCGGCTGCGGTCCTCGGCGGGTACCCCGGCCGTCGCCGCCGCCCTGGCGCGGATCGAGGAGTCTGTGGGTGGCAGCGACCGGCGGGTGATCGTGCGGGTCGACCGCATGGAGCTGTCGAAGAACCTCCTGCGGGGGTTCTGGGCGTTCGAGGAGCTGCTCGAGCAGGAGCCGGCCCGCCGCGGACGGACGGTGTTCGTGGCGCTCGCCTACCCGACGCGCCAGGGCCTGCCGGAGTACCTCGCCTACCAGGACGAGGTCGAGACCACCGTGGCCCGCATCAACGAGCGGTGGGGCACGCCGGGATGGACGCCGATCGTGCTCGAGGTCGAGGACGACTACCCGCGCTCGCTCGCCGCGCTCACCCGCTACGACGTGCTGCTCGTCAACCCGGTGCGCGACGGACTCAACCTCGTGGCCATGGAGGGTCCGGTCGTCAACGGCCGCGACGGGGTGCTGGCGCTGTCGCGGGAGGCGGGCGCCTTCGACGTGCTCGGTGCCGGAGCCCTCGAGGTCAACCCGTTCGACGTGGCCGGCACATCCTCGGTCCTCGCCCGGGCGCTCGACCTCGACCCCGACGAGCGGGCGGCCCGGTCGTCCGCACTGCGCGCCGCCGTCCTGGCCCGCCGCCCGGCGGACTGGTTCGCCGACCAGCTGGCCGCCGCCCGCTGAGCCACCGCCGGCACCCGGCCCCGCACCTCGCGGGTCAGCGCGGCGGGTCAGCGCGGCGGGCCGGTGGCGGGGGCGTCGGCCAGGAGCTGCAGGACCGAGAGGGCCCCGGCCGGCCCGTCCACCGAGAGGTCGGCCGCGGCGGCCACCTCCGGCGCCGTCTCCGCGTCGAGGACGGCGACGCCCACGGTGTCGATGCCTCCGCCGGCCCGCAGCCTCGCCAGCTCGGCGAAGGCCGGCAGGTCGCCGAGGTCGTCGCCGAAGAAGGCGACCGCGCTGCAGCCGCGGGACATCCGTCGCACGACCGTGCCCTTGTCGAGCCCGAGTTCCGGGCGGAGCTCGACGGACAGCCGGCCCCCGTGGGCCACCAGGCCGGTGGCCGCGGCCACGGCCCCGGTCCGCTCGGCCGCCCACCCGGCCGCCCCGGGGGCCCGGCGGAAGTGCACGGTGACCGCCGGTCCCTTGAGTTCGACCTCGATGCCGTCGGGTGCATCCGCACGCAGGAGCCGGGCCGCGTCGCGCACGACGGGCATCCACTCGGCGGCCGACTCGTCGAGCACGGGCGTGCCGTCGGGCGCGGCCGACTCCATGCCGTAGAGCCCGACGAGGTGGACGGGCGTGTCCGGGTCGGCCGCCACACGGCCGAGGCGGTCCCACAGGAACCCGACGGTCCGTCCGGAGACCACGCACACCGAGGCGAACCGCCGGGACAGGCGGGCGAGCACGTCGGGCACGCCGTCCAGCGGTCGTGCGTCCGCCGGGACCTCCACGATCGGAGACAGGGTCCCGTCGAAGTCGGTCACCAGGGCGGTGCGCCCGGGGTCGACGAGGAGCGGGGCGAGGCGGTCGGGGACCACTGGCCCGGACCGCCCGCGGCCTGCCGTCAGTTGCCCGACGTCGTCGTCGGGGTGAGCCCGGAGGCCAGGTCGGGGGCGACCACGACGAGGACCTCGGCCGTGCCGATCGTGCTCACCGGCGCCGCCGTCGTGTACGGCAGGACCGCCGAGGCCGGCAGGTGCAGGGTGGTGGCGACCCCCGTGGCCGCCGCCTTCTGGCCGGCCACGTAGTACACGCTCGACGTCGAGACGTTGGCCGTGGCGTTGATCGGTGCCTGCACGTTCCAGCCCGCCACCTGGAGCTCGTTGGTGATCGACGCGGCGGCCCCCGACTTGCCCGATGCGTTGGCCACCAGGACGGGGACGTTGCTCGGCTTGGCCTTGGGGGCGGTGGTCGTGGTCGTCGCGGTGTGCGCCGCGGTGGTCGGCGGCGCCGCCCCCGCGGTCGTGGTCGGGGTGGATCCCGGCGGGACGGTGGCGAGCGTCGCGTTCGTCGTCGTGGGGTGGATCTGGCCCAGGAGGAGGACGGTGGCCAGGATGAACAGTCCGAGGAGGAGGACCGCCCGCTCGAGGGGGAACCGGTGGCCGGGACGCCGGGGGTCGTGTGCGTCGGGCGCCGAGGGATCGTCCACTCCCGCCAGCCTGCCAACCGCACGGGCGATTAGCAAGCACTCCCGTCCACCGTCGCGGGGACCGTACACTGGGGCCGGTTCCCCGGCCGGGGGCCGCGCCGGTGTAGCTCAGTTGGCAGAGCAGACGATTTGTAATCGTCAGGTCGTGGGTTCAATTCCCACCGCCGGCTCCACAAAGATCCAGCTAGATGGCCTGTCACCCGGTTCGCCTTGTCGTGGGTAAGCTGAAACCCAACAAGAAACCCAACAATCTGGGAGCGACATGGCAGGAAGTCTGCGGCAGCGGAATTCTGGCGTCTGGGAATTGCGGGTCTATCTCGGTCGCGACGACGCCGGTCGTGTCCGCCACAAGTACGCGACGTTCGAGGGGACGAGGCGCGCGGCGGAGCGCGAACTGGCTCGGCTCGTCACTCATCAAGCGGACGAACCGACGCGCGTTCCACACGAGGTCGAACGGCCCTGGGGACCGACAACCACCATCAACGACGCCATCCAAGGATGGAAGCAGAACGGCTGGCAAGACCTGAGTCCCAACACCGTCCGCGGATACGAAGGGGTGTGGCGGCGCAACATCCACGACTCCATCGGCGGCCGGAGGATCGCCACGTTGTCCCCCTATGACATCGAACGCTACTTCCGCGACCTCAAGGCGGCCGGAGCCGGTTACACGACGGTCCGGCTGGCTCGGGCGCTCCTCAACCGTTCGTGCCGCCTGGCCCGGAAGTGGAGTGGCAAC
>Ga0209012_1000446_pt1 | contig 58952 bp, 60 predicted proteins | sample RS3BMetagenome_FD_184735 | JGI IMG/M metagenome (GOLD analysis project Ga0209012, IMG submission 184735) | Ferric oxide microbial mat and aquatic microbial communities from Rainbow Spring, Yellowstone National Park, USA - RS3B (SPAdes) (version 3) ... | reverse complement strand
CACCTGGCAGGTGCTCCTTGTGCTCGGGAACGTTGTGGCGTCAGTACCTACATCGTCCCAGGTAGGGGAGCACTTTCCGCGTCAATCACACGGTCGTGACCAGCGCGGATGCAATATCAGGGTCTGACTCCTGACCGGTGTGATCGGCCGGGTGCTGGCCGTCGTGTACCTGGCCACCATCCGGCCGCGCGTGCGGGCGGTGACGCCGGGCTTCTGACCGGTCGGGCCCCGGCGGCTCAGGAGGCAGGGGTGATGACCACGCCCCGGTCGCCGTAGGGGATGGGCTTGCGCTTGAGCGTGCCGCCCACCGAGTTGAAGAACTTGGTGAGCTTGGTCATGAACCCGTACTTGGCCACGATCGCCGAACGGATCGGCTCGAGCTCGGCCCCGTCCACCAGCTCGGCGGTGGCCTCCACCGGCGCCGTCCCCGCCCGTACCCGGCCCCGGGCATCGCTCGCCTGGACGGTCACCCGGGGCGTGTGGGCCAGGCGCTTGGCCTTCCCCGATCCCGAGCTGGTCCAGAAACCGATCCGGTCACCGTCGAGCCGCACCACCCAGGTCGGCGTGGGCACCGGGGTGCCGTCCCGTCGGAAGGTGGTGACCAGGATGTACTTCTCGTCGCCGAGCGCCATCGGCCCAGCGTAGCCCCGGGTACCTCCGCTACGAGGTGGGGAGGACCCGGATGTGCGAGTGGCCCGCCGCCGCCGTGCGGTGGACCACCGCCTCCTCCGTCAACCGGCTGGCATCGTCGGCGATCCGGGGCATGCCCAGGGTGGTGGTGGGCCGGCTCACCGCCAGGTAGGCGCGGATCCGGTCGGCCAGACCGTCGAACCGCTCGGCGTCCTCGTCCGAATCGCAGGCCCGGCCGGCCAGGTCCAACAGCGCGGCGGACTCGGTCAACAGTTCGAGGCCGGTGTCGTACTCGGGGGGCATCAGGCGGCGCCGAACAGCGCCAGGCGACAGGGCCCGCACGCCCACCAGGTCGGCCGCTCGTCGGCCGGTCCCACCGGAAAGTGCTCCCGGCACCGCCCGCACTGCCGGGTCTCCGGGACGGGCCCTCCGGGCAGTCCGACCGCCGTGTCGTGCCCCATGGGACTCCCCGATCGTGTCGCCGTGAGCGGCGACGCTGGGCCCGCAACGGGCCCACCCGACGGTACACCTCCCGGGAGCGGCGCCCGCCGCGGGTCAGGCCGGGCGCCCCCTGACCTGCCGGTAGCGGCGGGCCAGGGCGGCGGTGGAGGAGTCCTGATCGGACAGGTCGGGGACCCCCGGGTCGGTCAGCACCGGCGCCAGCTGCTTGGCCATCACCTTGCCCAGCTCCACCCCCCACTGGTCGAAGGAGTCGATGCCCCACACCACGCCCTCGGTGAACACGGTGTGCTCGTAGAGCGCCACCAGCTGGCCGAGCACCGACGGGGTCAGCTTCGGGGCCAGGATGGTGGAGCTGGGCCGGTTGCCGGGCATCACCTTGTGGGGTACCAGGGCGGGCGGTGTCCCGTCGGCGGCCACCTCCTCCGGGGTGCGACCGAAGGCCAGCACCTTCGACTGGGCCAGGCAGTTGGCCATCAGGAGGTCCTGTTGCTCGCCGTTCTCGTGGGTCGACTCGGCGAAGCCGATGAAGTCGGCCGGGACGAGCGTGGTCCCCTGGTGGAGCAGCTGGTAGAAGGCGTGCTGCCCGTTGGTGCCCGGCTCGCCCCAGAAGATCTCCCCGGTCCGGCCGGACACCGGGGTGCCGTCCCGGCGGACCGACTTGCCGTTCGATTCCATGGTCAGCTGTTGGAGGTAGGCGGGGAACCGGGCCAGGCGCTGGCTGTAGGGGAGCACCGCATGGGTCTGGGCCCCGAAGAAGTTGTTGTACCAGACGTTCAGCATGCCCTGGATGACCGGCAGGTTGGCCTCCAGGGGGGTCTCTGCGAAGTGCCGGTCGACGGCGTGGAACCCGGCCAGCATGTCGGCGAAGGCCTCGGGCCCGATGGCCACCATCAACGAGAAGCCGATGGCCGAGTCGTAGCTGTACCGGCCACCCACCCAGTCCCAGAAGCCGAACATGTTGTCGGTGTCGATGCCGAAGGCGGCGACCGCCTCGGCGTTGGTGGAGACGGCCACGAAGTGTCGCGCCACCGCGTCGTCCCCGGCGGCGTCACCCAGCCCGGCCAGCAGCCACCGGCGGGCGGCGGCGGCGTTGGTGAGCGTCTCCAGGGTGGTGAAGGTCTTGGAGCTGATCACGAAGAGGGTCCGGGCCGGGTCCAGGTCGTGGGTCTTGGCGTCGAGGTCCACCGGATCGATGTTGGAGACGAACCGGCAGGTGATGCCCGGGTCGGCGTAGTCGGCCAGGGCCTCGTGGGCCATGGCCGGGCCCAGGTCGGAGCCACCGATGCCGATGTTGACCACCGCCTCGATCCGCTCGCCGGTGGCGCCGGTCCATGCACCGGAGCGGATCCGACGGGCGACGGCGCCCATGCGGTCGAGCACCTCGTGGACGTCGGCCACCACGTCGGCGCCGTCGACCTCGAGCCGGGTGCCCTTCGGCATGCGGAGCGCCACGTGGAGGACGGCCCGGTCCTCGGTGGTGTTGATGCGCTCCCCGGCGAACATGGCGTCGCGTCGCTCCTCCACTCCGGCGGCCCGGGCCACCGCCAGCAGGCGGGCGACGGTCTCCTCGGTGGCGCGGTGCTTCGAGTAGTCGAGGTGCAGGTCGGCGGCGTCCACCGTCATCCGGCTGCCGCGACCCGGATCGGTGGCGAACAGGTACCGGAGGTCGAGGCCCTGGACCAGCTCGAAGTGGTCGGCGAGCTGCTGCCACTCCTCGGTGGCGGTGATGTCGGCTACTCCCTCGGCCATGCACGTCTCCGTTCCGTCAGCTGGCACCGCTGGCGGTGCCGCGGCACCGCCGGGTCGGGGACGCCCCCGGCCTCTGGGGGCACCGTAGTGCGGCGGCCGGGGCCCGTCAGCCGGCCGCGGCCGGCCGGGTCGCCCGGCCGACCGGTTCCCCGGCGGGTGGTCGGGCCGGCCGGGAGCGTCGACCGACCATGGTGGCGGCGGCGTCCTCGTCCCGGACGGTGAGGGCCAGCAGCGACCCGACCAGGGCCAGTCCGGCGGCGGTCAGGAAGGCGGCGTGGTAGCCGGCCAGGTCGGGGACCGGGTGGCCGCCCACCACGTGCTCGGTGCCCACCAGGGCCAGCACGGTGGTGAGGATGGCCACCCCGACCGCGCTACCGAGCTGCCGCTGGCTGTTGAAGAGCGAGGAGGCCTGGGCGGTCTCGGCATGCGAGACGGTGGCGAAGGAGGCGGCCTGGCTCGAGATGAAGACCTGGGACATGGCCAGTCCCATGGTGAACATCAGCAGGCGCATCCACCACAGGTCGGTGGTGAAGCCGATCCGGGTCATCAGGCCGATGGCGACCGCCACCCCGACCAGGCCGAACGACATCAGCCGGCGCGGACCGAACCGGGGGTAGAACAGGCGGCTGGCGAACTGGGCCCCGATCATGATGCCGATCGCCTCGGGGAAGGTGTTGAGCCCCGACTGGAGGGCCGACAGCCCGAGCGCCAGCTGGAAGAAGAGCGGCACCACGAACAGCACCCCGAGGAACGACGAGACGGCCATCACCAGCACCAGGCTGCAGGAGCGGAACAGGCGGTTCCCGAAGAGGCGGATGTGGAGGAGGGGGGCCGGGGTGCGCAGCTCGACCACGATCATGGCCGCGATCATCACGGCGCCCAGGCCGACGGCCCCCAGGATGACCGGCGACCCCCACCCCTTGACCGGGGCGTCGCTGACTCCGTACATGAGGAGGGCGAACCCCCCGCCCGACAGCACGAAGCCCGGGACGTCGAACCGTCCCGCGACCGGCTCGCGCTGCTCGCGGAGGAAGAGGATGCCGAACAGCATGGCCAGGATCCCGAGCGGGAGGTTGACGAAGAAGACCCAGCGCCACGAGAGCTGCGTGACCAGCAGACCGCCGAGGACCGGGCCGACGGCCGGCGCCACGGCGGTCGGGACGGTGAGGATGCTGGAGGCCCGCACCCGCTCGGCCGGCGGAAAGGTCCGGAACAGCATGGCCATGCCCACCGGGGTGAGCATGCCGCCGCCGACACCCTGGACCACCCGGTAGACCACCAGCTGGGACAGCGAGCCGGCGGTCCCGCACAGGACCGAGGCCCCGGTGAACAGGAAGATGGCCAGCAGCAGCATCCGCTTCATCCCGAACCGGTCGCCCAGCCATCCGGCCGCCGGGATGAACACGGCCAGGCTCACCAGAAACCCGATCACCACCGAGTCGAGCGAGGCGGTGCCCTCCCCGAACTGCTTGCCGATGCTCGGAAGGGCGACGTTGACGATGGTGATGTCCATGATGGTCATGAACATGGCGGCCACGAACACCACGCTGACGGCGACCTTCTGGCTGATGGCGAAGCGGGGCATGTCGGTTCCTCGGGACGACGGCGGTGGCCGTTCAGGCGGGCACGAAGCTGAGCCGGATCGACCGGTGGGGATTGTCGGGATTGGTGTCCACCAGCACCACGCTCTGCCAGGTGCCCAGCTCGAGCCGGCCGCCCAGGACGGGGAGGACCACCGAGGGGCTGACGAAGACGGGCAGCACGTGGTCGGCACCGTGGCCCTCCTCACCGTGGCGGTGGCGGTAGCGGTCGTCCCGGGGGAGCAGGCGGCGGATGGTCACCGCCACGTCTGACTCGGAGCCCGAGCCCACCTCCATGACCCCCAGTCCGGCAGTGGCGTGGGGGGCGAACACGTGGACCAGGCCGTCGCCCCGGTCCCGGCAGAACGACGCCACCTCCGCCGTGAGGTCGGTCACCGTCCGCTCCGAGGTCGTGACGTCGATGAGCAGGGATTCCATCGACCCATGGTGCCACCCGGCGGTCCGACACGGCGAAATTACCGGGCATTCATCCGGTGGACACGCGGTGATCGCGTCGGGTTCACCTGCCGGGCATACCGTCATCGGTGATGGATCGCACCCCCGCTGCCGGCCGCCCGTGTCGCACCGCTCCCCGGCGACCACGCGGGCGGGCGGCCCCGGGGGTGGCGGTCCGTCAGGGGGCCCCGCCCCCGCTGCCTCTCACGGCAACCGTACCGCCGCCCATCGCACCGGCGGCGGCAACGTTCCGTGGTGCCGGGTCCCCGCACCGTCGTCACGACGGTCCGGACCCCGGACCGCGATCCCGGAGCGCCAGGGTGCGGCGATGACCCTGGCCCTCCGCGAAGTCGCACCTCCGGCGCTCCCGCCCGAGGGCCATCCCACCATCCTGGTGATCGACGGTGACGCCAGCGTGCGCGAGTCGCTGGCCGCCGACCTCGCCATCGAGGGCTTCGACGTGATCACCGCCGCCGACGGCGCCGCCGGGCGCGCCGCCGTCACCGCCGACCACCCGTCCCTCATCCTCCTGGACATGTACCTCACCGACCAGTCGGGCCTGTCGGTCTTCCGCCAGATCGCCGAGATGTCGCCGGTACCGGTCATCATGGTGACCGCCCGGAACGACGAGATCGACGCCGTACTCTCCCTGGAGGCGGGGGCGGCCGACCACATCACCAAGCCGTTCCGGTCCCGCGAGCTGACCGCCCGGGTCCGGGCCGTGCTGCGCCGGGTCGGCCAGCAGCCAGTGGCACCGGCATCCCCGTCTGGCAGCTACGAGGTCGGCCCGGTGGCGGTCGACATCGCCCTCCGGGAGGCCACCGTCCGGGGGCTGCCCGTCGACCTGTCGCGCAAGGAGTTCGACCTGCTCGCCGTGCTCCTGTCCGAGTCCGGGCACGTCGTCACCCGGAGTCAGTGCATGGACCGTCTGTGGCCCGAGCACCGGCTCGGCGACAGCCGCACTCTCGACACCCACGTCAAGCGGCTGCGCAAGAAGATCGAGCTCGACCCCTCCGCCCCCCGCCATATCGTCACCGTCCGGGGCATCGGGTACCGCTTCCGGCCGTAGGGTCCCCCGGCCGGTCCGCGGCCGCCACCGTCCGCCCCGCGCCTCTAGACTGTCCGTGGCGATGGAGCTCGCCGCAACCGTCGGCAACGGCTGATGGCTCCTACCGGAACGACAGGGGACGTGGGACCGGAGGGAGACGAGGTGCCCGGACTGACGGCGAGCGTGCGACACGACCACGAGCCCGCCCTCCGCATCCTGGCCATCGGCGTCGGCGGTGCCCTCGGCACCCTGGCCCGCTACGGCGTCGGCCGGGCCATCACGGTGCCGGCCACCGGTGTTCCCTGGGCCACCTTCACCGTCAACATCGTCGGCTCCTTCGTCCTCGGGGTGGTGGTGACGCTGGTCACCGAGCGCTGGCCGCCCACCCGGTTCGTGCGACCCTTCGCCGCCATCGGCTTCTGCGGAGGGTTCACCACCTTCTCGACCCTGATGGTCGAGGTGGTCCGGCGCACCCAGGTCGGCCGGCCCGGCATCGCCGCCCTCTACCTCGGCGCCTCCCTGGCAGCGGGAACGGCGGCGGCGGCGGCCGGGGTGCTGGCGGCCCGCGGTCGGCGGGGCGGCCCTCCCGTGGACGGTGACATCCCCGACCCCGACTCCCTGACCACCCTGGGGGACGGACACCGGCCGAGCCCTGCAACGGGGCCCCTCCCCGCTCCCTCCGAGAGGACGTCGCCATGACCACGACCAGCGGACCGACCGAGCGCCTGACCATCTACGTCGGCGACGGCGACCGGTACCGCCACGGGGCGCTCTACGCCGAAATCGTCCGCCGGGCCCATGCCGCCGGCCTGGCCGGGGCGTCGGCCTGGAAGGGGTTCGAGGGGTTCGGGGCCACCCACCACGTGCACACCACCCGGATCCTCTCGCTCAGCGAGGACCTGCCGGTCACGGTGCAGATCATCGACACCGCCGAGCGGATCGACGCCTTCCTCCCCGTCCTCGCCGAGCTCGGGGTTCGTGGGCTGGTGGTGCGGGAGCCGGTCACCGTGGTGGACCTCGACCGACCGGACGGTCCGGCATGATCCTGGCGGGCCTGGTCATGGCCGGGGCCGCCGGGGCGATCCTCCGCTACCTGGTCGACCGGCTGGTCCAGCGCCGGGTGCGGTCGGACTTCCCCTACGGCACCCTGGTCATCAACGTCTCGGGCTCCCTGGTGCTCGGCTTCCTCACCGGCGCCGCCCTCCACCACGGGCTGGCGGCCGGATGGCTGACCGTGCTGGGCACCGGCCTCATCGGGGCCTACACAACCTTCTCCACCTTCACCTACGACACCGTCCGCCTCCTGGGGGGCGACGCCGGCACGGCGGCGGTGGCCAACGTGGCGGTCAGCGTGGCCGCCGGTCTGGGGGCGGCCGTGGCCGGGCTGGCCCTGGGCGGGTTGGTCTAGCCGGTCCGGAGGATCCTCCACGCGGCGGTCGCCTAACGTTCACGGAACGATCACCCGGAGGACTCCGGGCGGACGGGTCCCGTTCACCTCCCCTCTCTACGCTCACCTCGGGAGGGACGGCCGGCCGCCGGCCGCCGGCGACCGCGCCGGCCCGTCGATCACCATGGCGATCACCGACGAGAAGACCCGTGTGCTCGTGGTCGAGGACGAGGAGTCCTACCGGGAGGCCATGGCCTCCGGGCTCCGTCGCGAGGGATACGAGGTGCGGGTGGCCGCCGACGGGGCCGAGGGCCTGCGGGCCTTCGCCGAGGATCCGCCCGACATCGTGCTCCTCGACGTCCTGCTCCCGGGCATGCACGGGACCGAGGTATGCCGGAGGATGCGCCGGATGGCGCCGGTGCCGATCGTGATGGTCAGTGCCAGCGACTCCGAGCTCGACGTGGTGCTCGGCCTCGAGCTGGGCGCCGCCGGCTACGTGACCAAGCCCTTCCACCTCCGGGAGCTGGTGGCCAGGATGCAGGCCATCCTGCGGCGGGTGGCCCCGCCGGAGCCCGGCCAACCGACGGGCGGCGGGGCGGGTCGGGGGGCGGGCACGGACCCCGACGCCGACACCGCCCCCCCGCCGGTGGACCTGGGCCGGGCCAGGGTCGACTTCGTCCGGCGCGAGGTGTCGGTGGCGGGTGAGCGGGTCCACCTCTCGCGACGGGAGTTCGACCTGCTGGCACTGCTGCTGTCGCCGCCCCGCCAGGTCCGGACCCGCGAGGAGCTGATCGACCGGCTGTGGCCGGACCGCCCGCTGTCGGACAGCCGGACGCTCGACACCCACATCCACCGGCTCCGGACCAAGCTGGAGCCCGACCCGGCCGCGCCCCGCTCCATCGTCACCGTCCGGGGTGTGGGCTTCCGGATCGATCCGGAGGGGGTCCGGTCGCCGCCGCCTCCACGGTGAGCCCGATCGCCCGGGGTCAGGCCGGCACCCAGGCCTCCCCCTCGTGCTCCCGGCGCAGCACCCGGAGCAGCTCCTCGTACGGGCCGACCAGGTAGGCCTGGTCGCCGGGGGCGAAGCGGGTGTCGCGGCGGGGCGGGTGCTCGAGCTTGTCCCGGGCGGCCCGCCGGATGGCGACCACCCGGGTCCGGGCCGACAGGTCGCGCATGGCCAGGCCGTCGAGGCCCCGGCCCGGGGAGACCGACAGCCGCCCGACCACGAAGGGCTGCCGGCCGATGGTGAACGAGCCCAGCATGTCGAGTCCGAGGGCCGCCCCCACGAACCGGGGGGCGGCCAGGGCCGAGGTGGACCGGACGTGCCGGAAGTCGAAGTGGTGCTCCACCGTCCGCCCCAGGGCCCGGTCGAAGACCCGGAGGATGACCGGCACTGTCTGCCACCGGTCGCCCAGGTACTCGCGGACGGCCAGGGCGGTCTCGATGTTGGTGAGGTCGTCGCTGGTCAGGACGGCGATGGCCGAAGCCAGGTGGACGTTGGCGGCTTCGAGGGTCTGGCGTTGGGTGGCGTCGGCCAGCAGCACCGGCACGCCCAGGGCACGGGCCTGGTTGAGGTAGCGGTTGGCGTCGCTGCGCTCCACCACCACCACCTCGCAGCCCTCGTCGAGAAGCTGCTCCACCACCCGGATGCCCACCGACCCGAGACCGACCACCACCACGTGGCCGGCCATGCCGACCACGTTCTGGCGCCCCAGCGACTGGTCGATGCGCCAGGACACCAGCAGGTTGGTGATCAGGGCGAACACCGCGGTGAGCAGGGCGGCACCGGCGGCGATGAGGACGATCCCGAAGACCAGCAGCCACGGCGACTGGTGGGCGAACGAGAAGTCGCCGTACCCCACGGTGGAGATGGTCTCCACCGTGAAGTAGGCGGCGTCGAGCCAGCTCATCCGACCGCCCCCCGGCAGGCTGAATGCCAGGCGGAGGATGACCGTCGATGCGACCACCAGGACCAGCGCCCCGACGATGGCGAAGCGGAGGGCGGCGTTGGTGTCCTCCCTGAGGGTCCCCCAGAGCTGGCGCACCCGCTCGCGGAGGGACCGGTGCCGCCCGCTCCGCTCGGCCACCCGCCGGCGCTCCTCGGTGGTGATCCCCTCCTCCGCCAGCTCCTCGGGGGTCCCGAGCACCGTGACCAGATCGCCCGGGCCGACCACCTCGTCGCGCCCGGGGCAGGCCACCGTCGGGGAGCCGTCGGCGGGCACGATGCCCACCGGAGCCAGGTCGCCGTAGAGGTCGCGGAGCGTCCCCGCCCGGGTCACCGGCACCTGGGTGGCCACGAACCGGGTGCCGCCGAGCTCCAGGGGATGGGCCACCCGGCCCAGGCAGGCCTCCACGATGGACGGGGCGGCCAGGGCGGCGGTATCGAGCACGGTGCCGGGTCCGGTGACCTGGGCCACCGCCGCCCCCACCGCGGCGTTGGCCAGCTGGACCACCACCCGCAGGGAGGGGCGCAGCTCGCTGACCAGCAGCGACGTCTCCAGGCTCTGGAGCTCGGTGCGCTCGGCGCACACCACCGCCCGGGCCCCGGCCAGGCCGGCCTCCTCGAGGATCCCGACGTTCCGGGCACTGCCCACGAGGTACGGCACCCGCCAGGCCCCGACCTCGCGGACCAGGCGGGGGTCGGGGTCGTCGTCGACCACCACCACAGGCACCCCGGCCTGGTGGAGCTGCTCGACGGTGCGGAGCCCGATGCCGCCGAGCCCGCACACGATGACGTGGCCCTTCCAGTCGCGGCACCCGGCGTCGTCCATGGCGACCATCCTGCCCGGCCCGTATTTCCGCCAGGTTTCCGGTCCGGGAATACCTGTGCACCGAGACTGTTGCAGTAGCAACGATCAAGGCGAGGGCACCCGTGGCCCGCGCCGACTGGAGGACACCGTGGACGAGACGACCGAGGACCGCACCACCGACGAGACGACCCAGAACCTGCCCCTGCTGCCCCTGACCTCGGGGGTGGTGCTGCCGGGCATGGTCTTCACCATGGCCCTCGAGTCCGACGAGGCCAAGGCGGCGGTCACCGCCGCCGAGGCGGCCGGCGGTCACTTCGTGCTGGTCCCCCACATCGACGGGCGCTACGCCACCGTCGGCGTGGTGGCCGAGGTCATGGAGCAGGGCGAGCTTCCCGGCGGCCTCGGTGCGGTGGCCGTTCGCGGGGTGCAGCGGGCCTCCCTCGGGACCGCGGTGCCCGGCACCGGCCGGGCCCTGTGGGTCCAGGTCGAGCTGGTGGACGAGCCCGCCGCCTCCGACGAGGCCCGGGAGCTGGCACGCGAGTACAAGGCCGTGCTGGAGAACATCCTGATCAGCCGGGGTGCCCGCCAGATCGCCGCCCGCCTGCGCGAGGTCACCGAGCCCGGCCAGGTCGCCGACGTGGCCGGCTACTCCCCCGACCTGAGCCTCGACCAGAAGGTCGACGTGCTGGAGACCGTCGACGTGGAGGCCCGCCTGCGCCTGGTGCTCGGCTGGGCCCGCGAGGTGCTGGCCGACATCACCCTGCGTGAGCGGATCAAGTCCGACGTCGAGGAGGGCATGGAGAAGACCCAACGCGAGTTCCTGCTGCGGCGCCAGCTCGAGTCGATCCGCAAGGAGCTCGGCCAGCTGGACCCCGACAGCGAGGAGGCCCCCGACGACTACCGCACCGCCATCGAGGGTCGCGAGCTGCCCGAGGCGGTCCGCAAGGCGGTGGAGCGCGAGATCGACAAGCTCGAGCGGATGAGCGAGCAGAATCCCGAGCACGGGTGGATCCGCACCTGGCTGGATACGGTGCTCGAGCTGCCCTGGGGTGAGCTGTCCGACGACCGGCTGGACGTGGCCGAGGCGTCGCGGATCCTCGACGAGGACCACGACGGCCTCGACGACGTGAAGGAGCGCATCCTCGAGCACCTGGCCGTCCGCAAGCTGCAGTCCGAGCGCGGGCTGACCCCGGTGGGCGGACGCGGGGCCGGGGCCATCCTGGCCCTGGTCGGCCCCCCCGGGGTCGGCAAGACCTCCCTCGGGGAGTCGGTGGCCCGCGCCCTCGGCCGCACCTTCGTCCGGGTGGCGCTGGGTGGCGTCCGCGACGAGGCGGAGATCCGCGGCCACCGCCGCACCTACGTGGGGGCCCAGCCGGGGCGCCTGGTGCGGGCCATCCGCGAGGCGGGGACCTTCAACCCGGTCATCGTCCTCGACGAGGTGGACAAGCTGGGCGCCGACTACCGGGGCGACCCGTCCTCGGCCCTGCTCGAGGTCCTCGACCCGGCCCAGAACCACACCTTCCGGGACCACTACCTCGAGGTGGAGCTGGACCTGTCCAAGGTGCTGTTCATCGCCACCGCCAACATGGTCGACACCATCCCCGGACCCCTCCTCGACCGGATGGAGGTGATCCGCCTCGACGGCTACACCGAGGAGGAGAAGGTGGCCATCGCCCGCCACCACCTGGTCGGGCGCCAGCTGGAGCGGAACGCCCTGCGGGCCGACGAGGTGACCGTCACCGACGACGCCCTGCGGGCCGTGGTCGGCGACTACACCCGCGAGGCCGGGGTGCGCTCACTCGAGCGCGAGCTGGGCCGGCTGCTGCGGAAGGTGGCCACCCGCATCGCCTCCGGCGAGGCGGCGCCCCCGGTGGTGGTGGGGGCCGGCGACATCACCGCCTGGCTGGGACGGCCGCGCTTCTACTTCGAGGCGGCCGACCGCACCGCGGTGCCCGGCGTGGCCACCGGCCTGGCCGTCACCGGCGTGGGCGGCGACGTCCTCTACGTGGAGGCGTCGGTGAGCGACGGTCCCGAGGGGCTGACGCTGACCGGACAGCTGGGCGACGTCATGAAGGAGTCGGCGGAGATCGCCCTCTCCTACGTGCGCTCGCATGCCGTGGCGCTCGGGATCGATCCGGGTGCCTTCGAGCGGAAGCGCTTCCACCTCCACGTGCCGGCCGGGGCCACCCCCAAGGACGGGCCGTCGGCCGGGGTCACCATGACCACCGCGCTGGTCAGCCTGCTGCGGGGCGTGCCGGTCCGTTCGCCGGTGGCCATGACCGGCGAGGTCACCCTCCAGGGGCGGGTGCTGCCCATCGGCGGTGTCCGCCAGAAGGTGCTGGCCGCCCACCGGGCCGGGCTCACCGAAGTGGTGCTGCCGGCCCGCAACGGGCCGGACCTCGAGGACGTCCCCGAGGCGGTGCGCGACCGGATGACCTTCCACCTGGCCGCCGAGATCGGCGAGGTGCTCGACGCCGCCCTGGACGGGGCGGCGGCGGGGGCCGCCGGTACCGCGACCCCCATGGCGCCGGCCGCCTGACCTCAGGCCCCGGGCGGCAGCTCCTCCGCCAGGATGCGAGCCAGCTCCAGGGGTCGGTCCCCCTGGATGCTGTGCCCGGCGCCCTCGACCACCATCACCCGGTCGTCCGGCCGGCGGCGGCCGAACTCGGCCACGTCGGCGTCGTCGACCACCGGGGACAGGGCGCCGCGGACCAGCAGGACCGGGACCCCGATCGCCGCCAGCTCGTCCCAGAGCCCGCCGAAGTCGACCGACCCGACGTGGAGACCCCCGGCACCCGACGGCCGGCCCAGCTGGTGGCGCCACGTCCAGGTGCCGTCGGGACGCTGCACGGCGTTGTGGAGCACCCCCCGTCGCAGGGACGACTCGGAGCGGGTGGGGTTGAACAGGACGGTCCGCGCCAGGATCTCGTCGAAGCTGGCGAAGGTCTCCGGCCCGGCCAGGAAGGCGGCGATGTCGGCGCTCTTGTCCCGGTCGACGCCCGGTGTGATGTCGACCAGCACCAGCCGGCGGACGGCCTCGGGATGCCGGGTGGCCAGGGAGATGGCCGTCACCCCGCCCAGGGACATCCCCGCCACCAGGCGGGCCTCCGGCGCCAGCCGACCGACCACCGCCGCCACGTCGTCGGCCATGGCCGCCGGGTCGAGGGCCCGGTCGTCCCCGGGCCAGTCGGAGTGGCCGTGGCCGGGCAGGTCGATCGCCACCAGGGGCCGGTCGAGGGCCAGGGCCACCGTGTCCCAGGTGTGGGCGTTCTGTCCCCCGCCGTGGAGGAGCACCAGTTCGGCGGGGCCGTCCCCCCACACCAGGGCGCTCAGCCGGCGGCCCGGAGCCACCTCCACCGACGCCCGGCGGACCTGGGGCGGCCCCGGCCAGGGCAGGCCGACCTCGGCCGCGTTGTCGGCGAACATCGAGAACTCGTCGTAGGGCGCGGACGGTTCGGGGGTCATGCCGGTACCTCCAGCGGGGGGTCGGGACGGGGTGGCGCGGAGCGGAGCTCGTCGACCAGTTCGCCGAGGGTCTCCTCGGCCACCAGGTAGGGCGTGTAGAACCCCACCCGGTCGGCCCGGTCCCCGAAACGTCCGGCGATGTCGGCGGCCACCTCGGCGGGCGACCCGACCGCGGCGAGGGTGGCCAGGACGGTGTCGTCGATCAGCGCCGGCATCTCGTCCCAGCGACCGGTCTTGGACAGGGTGCGGAGCTCCGGCTGGAGGTCGGCCCACCCTTCCACCTCCAGCACCGGGCGGTAGGCGGGTGTCGAGGCGTAGAAGGCCAGGAGCCACCGTCCGGCCAGGCGGGCCATCTCCAGTTCCTCGTCGGTGCGGCCGCAGCAGACGATCACCTCGGCGGTGACCGTGAGCTCGGCTCGCCGGCGCCCGCCGCGGGCCAGCCCGTCGTCGATGGCCGGCACGGTGCGCCCGGCGAAGTGGCGGGCGGTGTTGAAAGGCATCACCAGCAGGCCGTCGGCCACCTCGGCGGCCAGGCGGACCATCTGGGGTCCGAGGCCCCCGATGGCGATCGGGGGAGGTCCGGAGGGGCTGGGACCGGGGTTGAACATCGGCGGCATCAGCGTGTGGGAGGAGAACTCGCCCCGGAAGTCGAGCCGGGCACCGGTCTGCCAGGTGGCGAAGATCGCCCGCAGGGCGGCCACCAGCTCGCGCATCCGGGCGATCGGGCGTTCGAAGTCGGCCCCGTACCGCTGCTCGACCTGGGCCCGGATCTGCGTGCCGAGCCCGAGGGTGAACCGGCCCCCGGAGAGGAGCTGGAGGTCCCAGGCCTGGTGGGCCAGCTGCACCGGGTTCCGGGGGAAGGCGATGGCCACGTTGGTGGCGAGCTCCAGCGTGGAGGTGGCGGCGGCGGCCAGCACCAGGGGGGTGAAGACGTCGTGGGGACCTTCGAAGGTGAAGGCACCGTCGACGCCCAGGGTCTCGAGGCGCCGGGCGTGGTCGGCCGCGTGCTCCAGGCCCGACAGCATGGTGTCGATCCTCATCGGCGCGCCGGGTCGGCGGCGGTGTCCAGGGGTGTCAGGTACACGACACTACGGGAACCGCGGGCCGGTGGCGGTGGTGGTGGGTAGGGTCGGGGTACCGACCACCACGACGGGAGCCCTTCCATGCCAGACACCGACGACGCCGTCCGGGTGGTCCTCAACCGGGACCTGAAGCGGTACGAGCTCTGGTCCGGCGCCGACCTGGCCGGGTTCGCCTCCTTCCGCGAGGGCCCGGGGTGGATCAAGCTCTTCCACGCCGAGGTGGAGCCGGCCTTCGAGGGGCACGGGCTGGGTGGCCGGCTGGCCGCCGGCGCTCTCGACGACGTGCGGGCCCAGGGGATCGGGGTGATCCCGGCCTGCCCGTTCATCGCCAACTACGTCACCGGGCATCCCGAGTACGCCGACCTGGTGGTGGAGTAGGCCCGCTACCGACCGGGGCGCCCCCGGACGGTGCCGGTACGCCGACCGGGGCGCGGGGGCCGGGCGCGCCCCCCGGGGCGTCGGGTGACACACTGAGTGTCTATGGCACCACGGATCTGCACCCCCGCCGAGGCCGCCGCACTGGTCGGGACCCGCGACACCGTCGGGTTCGGCCTCGGTCCGGCCAACCCCGACGCCTTCCTCACCGCCCTGGGCGGGCGCGATGACTGGGAGGACCTGACGCTCGGCGGGGCGCTCCTCCTCGGCTACTACACGGTGCTCACCAATCCCCGGGTCTCCTACCGGTCGGGCTTCTTCGGGCCCGCCGAGCGGGTGCTCCTCGGCCAGGGCTACAACGTGGAGCTGGTGCCCGGCGGCTTCCGCCAGTTCGCCCCCATCCTCCGGCGCTACGCCCCGCGCGTCATGGCCGCCATGGCCACGCCGCCCGACGCCGACGGCTACGTCAACCTCTCGCTCCACCTGGGCGCCACCTACGACGAGCTGGTCATGGCCGGCGACGATCCCGACCGCCTGCTGATCGTCGAGGTCAGCCCGAACTTCCCCCGGACGTCGTCACTGCCGCCCGAGTTCACCAACACCATCCACATTGACCGCATCGACGTGCTCATCGAGACGGACAGCCAGCCCTTCGCCCTGGCCGACCCCCCGCCCGACGACGTCGACCGGGCCATCGCCGCGGAGGCCAGCGCGCTGGTCACCGACGGGGCCACGCTCCAGATCGGGATCGGGGCCATCCCCAACATCGTCGCCCACCGCCTCGCCGAGGGCACCGGCGGCGACTACGGCATCCACAGCGAGATGTTCACCAACGGCCTGATGGAGCTGCACAAGTCGGGCAAGGTGACCAACGCCCACAAAGGGCTGTTCGACGGGGTGTCCATCGCCACCTTCGCCCTGGGCTCGCCCGACCTCTACTCGTGGCTCGACGGCAACCCCGACGTCGCCTTCGTACCGGTCAGCGTGGTCAACGACCCGACAGTCATCGCCCGGAACCGGAAGCTGGTCTCGATCAACGGGGCCCTGAGCGTCGACCTCTACGGCCAGGTGGTGGCCGACAGCATCGACGGGCGTCAGATCTCGGGGGTGGGCGGGCACGAGGACTTCGTGGCCGGGGCCGAGCTCCGGGTGGAGGACCACTCACTGATCTGCCTGCGATCCACCGCCAACGTCAACGGCGACGTGCGGTCGCGCATCGTCCCGACGCTGCCCGCCGGCTCGGTGGTGTCGACACCCCGTCACCACACCGGGATGGTGGTGACCGAGCACGGCGTGGCCGACCTCTCGGGCCTCACCGTCCGCGAGCGGGCCTACGCGCTGGCCGAGATCGCCGCCCCGGAGTTCCGGGGCGAGCTCCAGTCCGTCGCCTCCACCCTCGGCCGGCACTGACCCGGTGACGCCGCCGCCGGGCGGCCCGACCGTCAGCCTGGCCTCGTTCAACGTCCACTGCGGGGTCGACGGGTGGGGCCGACCGTTCGACGTGGTCGCCGAGTGCGGGGCGCTCGACGTCGATCTCCTGGTGCTGCAGGAGTCGTGGGCCCCCGACGACGGGGGACCGAGCACCGCCGTCGCCGTCGCCGATCGGCTCGGTTACGCCCATGTCGTCGAGGCTCCCATGGCCCACGGCCGGCTCTACGAGCCCGACCCGGCGGCCGACGGCCGCTGGGGTCCGCCACGGGGGCCCGATCACGACACCCTGCGCCTCGACGGCCACGTGCGGGGCCGGACGCGGGCCCTCGCCCAACGTCGACCCTTCGGAACCGGCACCTTCGGGGTGGCGCTGCTGTCGCGGGTCCCGCTCCATCCGGGCGGCGTGCTCGCCCTGGGCCGGCTCCCCCGAGATCCGGCCAGCCGGGTGGTCATCACCGCCGCGGTGACGGTCGGCGATCGGCAGCTCGAGGTGCTCGCCACCCACATGTCCCACCTCCTCTCGCGGTCGCCGGTCCAGTACCTGCGGCTGCGCCGTCTGGTGCCGACCACCGACCGGCCGGCGGTGCTGGCCGGGGACATGAACCTGTGGGGTCCCGGGGTCACCACCTTCCTCACCGGTTGGCGACGGGCCGTGCGGGGGCGCACCTGGCCGGCCTGGCGACCGCACAGCCAGCTCGACCACGTCCTCGTGACCCCCCCGGTGACGGTGCTCGACGCCAGGGTGGCGATCGTCTCCGGCTCCGACCACCGGCCGGTCCGGGTGACGCTCGGGCTGCGGGCTGCCGACCGGCACGCCGACGGGCGGTCGGGTTAGCGTCCCTGCATGGACGACACCGCGGCCGGGCCCGACGCGCTGGCGGGCTTCGAGCGAACCACTGCCACCGCCCTGGGGATCACCCGGGTCGTCTACCGGAAGGGCACCGGTCCGGCGGTGGTCGTCATCAGCGAGATGCCCGGCATCACCCCCCAGGTGGCCGGGTTCGCCGACAAGGTGGCCGGCGCCGGTCTCACCGCGGTGATGCCCCATCTCTTCGGGGACGACGGCCGACCCTTCAGCGGCGGCTACGTGGCGGCGTCGATGGCCCGGGCGTGCATCTCGAGGGAGTTCACCATCCTGGCCAGGAAGCGCACCAGCCCGGTGACGGCGTGGCTCCGGGCCCTGGCCAAGGACGAGCACGCCCGGTGCGGCGGCCCCGGAGTGGGAGCGGTGGGGATGTGCTTCACCGGCGGCTTCGCCCTGGCCATGATGGTCGACGATGTGATGGTGGCACCGGTGCTGAGCCAGCCGTCGCTCCCCTTCCCTACCAGCGCCGCCAACCGGCGCGACCTCGGGATCTCCGACGAGGACCTGGCGGTGGTGAAGGCCCGGGCCGCCGAGGGGACCTGCGTGCTGGGCCTCCGCTTCACCGGTGACCGGGCCAGCCCGCCCGAGCGGTTCGCCCACCTCCGCGAGGAACTGGGGGATTCCTTCATCGGCGTGGAGCTGGACTCATCGCCGGGCAACCCCTACGGCCACCAGCGGGGGGCCCACTCGGTGCTCACCACCGACCTCGATGACCGGCCCGGCACCCCCACCCGCCAGGCTCTCGACCAGGTCCTGGCCTTCTTGGCCGACCGGCTCCTGGTGTGACCGACGCCACGGAGGCCTGGGCACGCCGGGGTGGGCGCCTCGCCCTGGCCGGCCGGGATGTCTTCGTTGTCGACGTCGGGCCGTCCGGTCCGGAGACGGCCGAGCCGCTGCTGGTGGTCCACGGCTTCCCGACATCGTCCTTCGACTTCCACCGGGTCGTCGACGGCCTGGCCGACCGCCGCCGGGTAGTCCTCCTCGACCTGGTCGGCTTCGGGCTGTCGGCCAAGCCCGACCTGGCCTACACCGTCGACCTCCAGGCCGACGTGGTGGTGGCCCTCACCGCCCATCTGGGCCTCGACCGGCTCTCGCTGCTCACCCACGACTTCGGGGACACCGTCGGGGGTGAGCTGCTGGCCCGACAGGGCGAGGGTCGGTGGGACGTGGAGGTGGTCCGGCGGGTGCTCACCAACGGGAGCATCTACATCGCCATGGCGCAGCTCAGCGCCGGCCAGGAGCTGCTGCTGGCACTGCCCGACCAGCAGCTGGCGGAGGCGTCGGCGTTCACGGCCACCACGCTCGGTGCCGCCCTCCGGGAGACCTTCAGCCCGGCATCGTCGGTCCCCGACGAGGAGGTGCTCGGGGCCTGCGAGCTGATCACCCGGCTCGGTGGCGACCGCCTGCTGGCCCGCACCATCCGGTATATCGAGGAGCGACGCCGGCACGAGGACCGCTACACCGGCGCCATCGAGTCGCACCCCTCCCCGCTGTCGGTGGTGTGGGGGGCCGACGATCCCATCGCCGTGCTGCCGATGACCGACCGCCTGGCCGGGTCCCGACCGGGCACCCCGGTCACCGTCCTCGACGGGGTGGGCCACTTCCCCATGGTGGAGGCCCCCGAGCGGTTCCTCACCGCGGTGCTGGCCGGACTCGCCTGAGCGCGGTGGCGGGCCGGGTACCCGCCGGTCAGGCGGTGCAGAGCACCTCGCCGTGGAGCACGGCGAACCAGCCGTCCGGATCGGCGGCCCACCGGCGCCATCCGCCGGCGAACCCCTCGAGGTCGTGGCGGTCGGCCAGCCCCGAGGCCAGGAGCTGGTCGGCCAGCCGCGAGCCGGTCACCCGCTCGGCCCACAGGCCGCCCCACCACGACCGCTCCTCCGGGGTGGCGAAGCACCACACCGAGGCCGACGCCTCGACCGTGGCGAAGCCGGCCCGGCGGGCCCAGGCCAGCAGTCGCCGCCCGGCGTCGGGGTGGGCGCCGTTGGTCCGGGCCATGGCCACGTAGGCCGCCTGGGAGGCGTCGAGACCGGGGTCGGCCGGGAAGTAGGTCATCGCCGGGTAGTCGGCGTCCCGGATCGCCACCACGCCGCCCGGTCGGCACACCCGGCGCATCTCCACCAGGGCGGCCACCGGGTCCCCCAGGTGCTGGAGCACCTGGTGGGCGTGGACGACGTCGAAGGCGCCGTCGCCGAAGCGGAGGGCGTAGGCGTCGCCGACCTCGAAGGTCACACCGGAGACCCCCTGCGCCCGGGCGCTGGCCGTCGCCTCGGCGATCACCTCGGCCGAGGCGTCGACGCCGATCACCTGGCCCGGTGCCGTCCGGCCGGCCAGGTCGATCGTGATGGTGCCCGGCCCGCACCCGATGTCGAGGAGCGTCCCCCCGGGGCGCAGCCGGGGCAGCAGGTAGGCCGCCGAGTTCTCCGCGGTCCGCCAGCGGTGGGAGCGCAGGACGCTGTCGTGGTGGCCGTGGGTATAGGGGACGTCGGTCATCCGTCCAGCATGCGCCCCGGTTCGGTCATTGGCAAAGTAGTAGTGGTAAGGCTGAACATAAGCTGTCCCTATGGCAGCTGCCGAGTGGCTCCGGACCTTCGTGGCCATCTACCGGGCCGGGTCGGTGACCGACGGCGCCGCCGAGCGGGGGGTGTCGCAGCCGGCGGCCAGCCAGCAGCTGGCCGGTCTGGAGCGCGCCGTGGGTGTACCGCTGTTCACGCGCACCGGCGGCGGGGTCGAGCCCACCCGCCGCGGCCGGGCCCTCTACGCCGAGGTGGCCGGGCCGCTCGATCTCCTCGAGGGCGTGCTGGCCGGGCTGGATGCCGGGCGGCCGCCGCCGGCCAGGCCCACCCTCCGGTTCGCCTCCGGTGCCGAGTACTTCTCCTCCGAGGTGGTACCGAGGCTCGGACCGGCGGCTCCGGCCGTGGCGGCCACCTTCGGGACGGACGAGGAGGTGCTCGACCTGCTGGCCCACGGTGAGGTCGACGTGGCGGTCACCAGTACCATGCCGGGTCGCCGGTCGGTGGTGTCGGCACCCCTGGGCGTCAGGCGTTTCGTCCTGGTGGTTGCCCCGGCCGTCGCCCCGGCCGTGCCGCTCGCCTCCCTGGAGGCGCTGTCCACCTGGCTGGTGGGGAGGCCCTGGGTGGCCTTCAGCGCCGAGCTCCCCCTCACCCGGCGGTTCTGGCAGTCCGTCCTCGGGCGACCGTTCGCCGCCGACCTCCGGCTCACCGTCCCCGACCTCCGGGCGGTGGTGACGGCGGTGGCCCTCGGTCAGGGGGTCAGCCTACTACCCACCTACGTGTGCGCCGAGGCGCTGGCCCGTGGCCGCATCGTGGAGCTCTTCGCGGTATCGGACCGGGTGCCGGCGGAGTCGTGGTTCGTGTGCACCCGGGCGGGGGACGTGGCGCGCCCGCACGTGGCCGCCTTCGCCGAGCTGCTCCGGACCGGCTGACGGGGCGGCGGCGGCGGCGGTCCGCGACCACCGGGCGGCGAGGGCCCCATCCACCAACGGAAACGCCCCGAGGCCGAAGATGGTGCGATGTCCTCCCTCTTCACCTACGTCCGCCACCCGTGGCTCGACGAGCGGCGCCTGCACCCTCCGACCAAGGTGCGCGAGCAGCTCCCCAGGCAGGGCTTCGGCGCCGCCTTCAACTCGAAGCTGGCCGTCCGGATCACCAACGCCGTCGGAACGATGTGGTGCGCCTACGTATTCGCCCTCATCGCCCTGGTGGGTCTGCCGGCCGTGCTGGGTCTCACCTTCGTACCCGGACGCTTCAGCACCGTCGTCCTGTGGGTCTCATCGGAGTTCCTGCAGCTGGTCCTCCTGTCAGTGATCATCGTGGGGCAGAACATCCAGAGCTCGGCGGCCGACGTCCGCTCGGAGGCGACCTACAAGGATGCCGACGCGGTGCTGCACGAGGCGGAGGCGATCCAGAAGCACCTGGAGGCCCAGGACGCCGCCATCGAGCGGATCCTGAGCCAGCTGCGGGGCGGGACGGCTCCGTCGGACGACCAGCGGCCGGCGGCCTCGGCCTCCTAGCCCCCCGGCCGTCGCCTCGCGCCCCCCGCTTGCCGGGTGTTCTGTCAGTAGACATGCCAGAATATGCCGCGACCGCCGGAAACCGCCCGGCCGGATCCCGACCGCACCCCAGGGGGGACCATGCGCATCACACTGCTCGGCACCGGCTCACCGCTTCCGGATCCGGTGCGGGCCGGGCCGGCCACCCTCGTCCAGGGTGGGGACGACCGCATCCTCTTCGACTGCGGTCGTGGGGTGGTCACCCGGCTGGCCGGGGCCGCCACCCTGCCCCTGATGCTCTCGGGCGTGGTGCTGACCCACCTCCACAGCGACCACGTCTGCGACCTCAACGACGTCATCACCACCCATTGGGTGATGGGCGCCCCGGGGCCGGCCCTCCGGATCGTGGGCCCGATCGGGACCCGCGAACTCGTGGACCGCACCCTGGACATGCTGGCCACCGACATCGGCTACCGGGTCGGCCACCACGCCGACCTCACCGCCGGACCCACCCCCGCCGTGCTGGAGGTGGAGGCCGGTGACCGGTTCGAGATGGGCGGGCTCACCCTGGCGGTGGGGACCACCGACCACCGACCGGTGGTCCCCACCGTCGGCTACCGGGTCACTGACGGCACCGAGGAGGTGGTGGTGGCCGGCGACGGCGTGCCCTGTGCCACCCTCGACGCGCTGGTCGACGGCGCCACCGCCTACGTGCAGACGGTCATCCGCGACGACCTGGTGCGGCTGGTGCCCAGCCCTCGCTTCCACGACATCCTCGACTACCACTCGACCGTCGCCCAGGCGGCCGACACCGCCCGGCGGGCGGGCGTGGCGGTCCTCGTCCTCACCCACTACGTGCCGGCCATCGCCCCGGGCACCGAGGACGAGTGGCGGCGGCAGGCGGCGGCGTTCGACGGCCTGGTGGTGCTGGGCGACTACCTGACCTCGGTGGACCTCACCACCCGGGTGGTCTCGTGACCTGACGGGCCGGCCCTCTCTGATACCCTAGGGGGTATGTGCAGACGTGTGACATGCAAGACGTGCGGCAAGGCCAGCTGGAAGGGATGCGGGCTCCATGTGGAGCAGGTACTCCGCGACGTTCCGGCCGGGGAGCGGTGCCAGTGCGACCCCAACGCCCCCCGGGCCAAGCGCCGGTCGCTGTTCTCCCGCTGACGGCCGGGGACGCCGACCCGATCGGGACCCGGCAGTCGGTCAGGCCGACCCGGCATCCTCGCGGTCCGGCGCGCCCAGGCGGAGGTGCTCGGCGTGGAAGACCGCCTCGTCGAGCAGGCTGGCCACGTGGTGGTCGTAGAGCGAGTAGGTGGTGGTCCGCCCGGCGCGGGCTCGGTGCACCAGACCGAGGGAGCGGAGCACGCGGAGCTGGTGCGAGACGGCCGACTGCTCCAGGCCGACCGACCGGGTGAGCTCGGTGACACTCGCCGGTCCTTCGCGCAGGCGTCCCAGGATGAGCAGCCGGCTCGGGGCGGTGAGGGCCGAGAGGGTGTCGGCCACCGACTCGGCGGTGGAGGCGTCGAGCCGGGCCTGGGGCGTCCGTCCTCCTGGTCCGTGTCCCACGCCGCCACCCTACCGCCCGGTCGATGCGACATGTTTGCATGAACAGATGTTCATATATTGGTAGGATCCGGTGGTGCACCGCCACGACCATTCCCATCTCCCCACCGCCCCGGACACCGGCATCGGCGACCACCGGGTCCCCCACGACGAAGCGGAGCACCGGTCGGCCGCCAACCGCGCCCTGGCGTACTCGGCGATCGGGCTCGGACTGGCCGGGGGCGTCGAGCTGGCCGTCGCCTCCCTCAGCCACTCGGTCGGCCTGCTCGGCGACGCGCTCCACAATCTCTCCGACGTCAGCACCTCGCTCCTGGTCTTCGTGGGCTTCTGGGTCTCGCGACGTCCGGCGTCGACCAGCCACACCTACGGCTACGAGCGCGCCGAGGACATCGCCGGCATCGGGGTGGCGCTGGCCATCTGGGCCTCGGCCGCCTTCGCCGGGGTCGAGAGCGCCCGCAAGCTTCTCCACCACGGCACCACGGACCACCTCGGGTGGGGCATGGCCGCCGCGGTGGTCGGGATCCTCGGCAACCAGGCGGTCGCCTGGTATAAGGGGCGGGTCGGGCGGCGGATCCAGTCGTCCACCCTGGTCGCCGATGCCCGCCACTCGTGGCTCGACGCCGTCTCGTCCCTGGGGGCGCTGCTCGGGCTGATCGCCGTCGCCTGCGGTTTTCCGCTGGGGGACCCCATCGCCGGGATCGCCATCACGCTCATGATCTCCCACGTCGGCTACGAGGTGACGGTGGACATCCTCGCCCACCTGATGGACGGCGTGGATCCGCGGCTGCTCGATCGGGCCGGCCAGCTGGCCACGTCGGTGCCCGGTGTGGACCGGGCCACCGCGCGGGGCCGGTGGACGGGCCGTTCGTTGCGCATCGAGGTCCGGGCCGAGATGGACGGCCGGACCGCTCTCGGGGACACCCGGGACGTCGTCGACGCCGTGGAGGCCCGGGTGTTCGCGGGGATCGAGGAGGCGCGGATCGTGGAAGTCTGGGCCGTCCCGGGTCCCTGACCGGCCCGGTTTCCGGGTGACTACATCCTGGCCATGTTGTCGAACCGGGCCTGGTTGCCGATGAACGCCAGGTGGGTGACGCCGGTCGGCCCGTTCCGGTGCTTGGCGGTGATCACCTCGGCCCGACCCTGGTTCTCCGCCGAGTCGGGGCTGTAGATCTCGTCGCGGTAGAGGAAGAGCACCACGTCCGAGTCCTGTTCGATGGAGCCGGACTCCCGGAGGTCGGCCAGCATCGGGCGCTTGTCCTGGCGCTGCTCGAGCCCCCGGGACAGCTGCGAGAGGGCCACCACCGGCACCTCGAGCTCGCGGGCGAGGATCTTGAGCCCCCGGCTGATCTCGGACACCTCCACCTGGCGGTTCTCCGCGCCGTGGCGGCCGGTCATCAGCTGCAGGTAGTCGATGACCACCAGGCTGAGCCCCTCCCGGCTCTTGAGGCGCCGGGCGCGGGCCCGGATGTCCATCACCGTGAGGTTCGGGTTGTCGTCGATGAAGATCGGTGCCTCGCTCATCCGGCTGATGGCGTTGCCGATCTTCGACCAGTCGGCCTCGTGGAGCTTGCCGGTGCGCATCCGGGTGGCATCCACCCGGGCCTCGGAGCTGAGCAGGCGCTGGGTGAGCTCGAGGTGGCTCATCTCCAGGGAGAACAGGAGCACCGGCTTGTTGAGCTTGATGCCGGCGTGGGCCACCATGCCGAGGGCGAAGGCGGTCTTCCCCATGGCGGGCCGGGCCCCCACCACGATGAGGTTGGACGGCTGCAGGCCGGCCAGCTGCTCGTCGAGGTCGGCGTAGCCGGTGGCCAGCCCGGTGATCGACTCCCCCCGGCTGAACAGCTGCTCGAGGTGGTCGAGGCTCTGACCCAGGAGGTCGCGCAGCGGGGTCATCGAGTCGGTGACCCGCCGCTGGGCCACGTCGAACACCAGGCTCTCCGCCTTGTCGAGGACCTCCGAGACGTCCTCGGGGAGGCTGTAGCCGAGCTCGTTGATCTCCCCCGCCACCGCCACCAACCGGCGCAGCAGGGCGTGTTCCTCGATGATCTTCGCGTAGTGCTCGGCGTTGCCGATCGAGGGGGTGTTGGCCTGCAGGGAGACGAAGACCGACGGGTCGCCGATGTTCTCCAGCAGGCCCCGACGCCGGAGCTCCTCGGTGACGGTCACCCAGTCGGCCGGCTCCCCCTGGCTGAACAGGGAGGTGATGGCGGTGAAGATGTGGCCGTGGGACTGCTTGTAGAAGTCCTCGGGCTTGCAGATCTCCATCGCCGTGGCGATGGCGTCCCGCGAGAGCAGCATGGCCCCGAGCAGGGACTCCTCCGCCTCGATGTTGTGCGGCGGGATCCGCCCGGTGGACGCCCCACCTCCGGTGGAGGCGGGGATCAGCCGCCGGGGACGCGTGTCGTCAAATGCCTGGACCATCGTGGTTCAACCCTCGCCCATCGGCCCTGGGGAACGGTAGGGGGGTCTTCTTGGGGAAAGCCCCGTCATATCTGTGGACCGGACGTGGACAACAGTCGCCCCCTGGGGATAGCCGTGCATCCCATGATGATCGACGGGGGGTGTGACACCCGTGGATGGGCGCCCGGACGCGGACCTGCCGGCGCAAGGCGCCGGCAGGTCCAACAGAAATCGGGCCGGTCGGGCCGGTCGGTCAGGCCTCCTCGGTCACCACGTCGAGGGTCAGCTCGAAGATGACCCCGCCGAGGAGCTCGACCCGCACGTTGTGGGTGCCTACCGTCTTGATCGGCTCCTCGAGCACCAGATCCTTGCGGTCCACCACCGCGCCGGTCTGGGCCTCGACGGCCTTCACGATGTCGGCGGCGGTCACCGAGCCGAACAGCTTGCCGCCCGCCCCGGCACGGGCCGGGAGGGTGACGGTGTTGCCGACCAGGGCACGGGCCACCGTCTCGGACGACTCGCGGTCGCGGGCGTCGCGGAGATCGCGGGACGTGCGCATGGCGGCGGCCTGGGACTCCACCCCCGGAGAGGCCACGATGGCCTTGCCCGAGGGGAGCAGGTGGTTTCGGGCGAAGCCGCCGGAGACGTCGATGATGTCCCCTCGCTTGCCCACACCGTCGATGTCGCTGCGGAGCAGCACCTTCACGTCGGGCATGTCAGGCCTCCCCTTCGACGGCCACCACGAGGACCTCCTCGGGCACCGACTCGGTCTCCACCACGACCACCTCGGCCTCGGGGGCCGGGACCGGCGGGGTGGTGGAGGACAGGGTGCGCTCCTCCTCGCCCTCGGAGCGGCGCGGCCCGCGGCCGCCCTGCCCACCGCCGTACCCGCCGTCACGGCCACCACGCCCGCCACGGCCACCGGGACGCTCGGTGGTGGTGCGCTGCGTGTAGGGCAGCAGCACCAGCTCACGGGCGGTCTTGATGGCCAGGGCGATGTCGCGCTGGTGCTGGGCGCAGTTGCCCGACACCCGGCGGGCCCGGATCTTGCCGCGGTCGCTCATGTACTTGCGGAGCAGGTTGACGTCCTTGTAGTCGACCCACTCGATGCGGTCCTTGCAGATGGCGCACGGCTTCTTCTTGACCCGGCGCCCGGTGTCCTTGGGGGCACGGCGGCTCTGGTTGCTGCTGCTGCCCCGATCGTTGTTGCGTCCCATCAGAAAGGCTCCTCGCTGTATCCGTACCCGGCAGGCTCGGCGCTGGCGCCGGACGGGGCGGGTCGACCGCCACCGCCACCCGGGTTGCCGCCACCCTCGGAGGGGCCGCGGCGCTCGTTCTTCGTGACCTGGGCGGTCGCCCACCGGATGCTGGGGCCGACCTCGTCGGCCACCACCTCCACCTTGGACCGCTTGTCCCCCTCGGGGGTCTCCCAGCTGCGCTGCTCGAGACGGCCGGTGACGATGACCCGCGACCCGCGGGTCAGGGACTCGGCGGCGTTCTCGGCCATCTCGCGCCAGCACACCACGTCGAAGAAGGAGGTGGCCTCCTCCCACTCCTGGGTCTGGCGGTTCTGCCACCGGCGGTTGACCGCCAGCCCGAAGCTGGCGGTGGCCTGGCCGGTATTGGTGAACCGGAGCTCGGGATCGCGGGTGATGTTCCCGACCAGGGTGACCACGTTTCCGTTGGCCATGGCTCAGCCCTGCCCGGCGGCGGCCACCGCGGCGGCCTCGGCCCGGCGCCCGGCGACCTTGTCGGGGATCCGCATGACCTTGTGGCGCAGCACCTCGTCGGCGAGGACGAAGACCCGCTCCATGTCGGCGACGGCCGGCGGCTCGGCGGTCAGCTCGATGACCACGTAGTAGCCCTCGCGCTTGTGGTCGAGCTCGTAGGCGAAGGTCCGCTTGCCCCACCGCTCGACGCGGCCGGGCTTGCCGTCCTTGGCCCGCAAGGCGTCGAGCGCCCGGTCGAGGACCCCGTTGACCGCCGCCTCGTCGGCCGCGGTGTCGAAGATGACCATTGTTTCGTAGGGCCGCATGGGCGGCTCACCTCCCTCTGGATCGGGCGCCTGGCGCCCGAGCCCCCGGATGGGGGCAGGTCGGAACTCGGGCCACTGGTACCGACGCGGCCGGAACGACCTGGCAATGCTAGCCGCTGGTCAGTGGTAGCTCTCCGCGTCGGACGGGAAGGCCCCCGAACGCACGTCGGCGGCGTAGGCCGCCACCGCCTCGGTGGCCACCGCGGCCAGGTCGGCGTAGCGCCGCACGAACTTCGGGGTCACCCCGTTGAGGCCCAGCAGGTCGTGGAGGACGAGCACCTGTCCGTCGCAGGCCGGGCCGGCCCCGATCCCGATGGTCGGGACGTCCAGGAGCTCGGTCAGGCTCGCCCCCAGCGCCTCGGGGATCCCCTCCAGCACGATGGCGAAGCAGCCGGCGGCGGCCAGGGCCTTGGCATCGGCGGCAAGCGCCTCGGCGGCCACGTCGCCCTTGCCCTGCACTCGGTAGCCGCCCATGGCGTGCACCGACTGGGGGGTCAGCCCCAGGTGGCCCATGACGGGGATCTCGGTGGCCACCAGGGCCTCGACCATCGGCACCCGGATGCGACCGCCCTCGAGCTTGACCGCCCCGGCCCCCGCCCGGATGAGGGCGGCGGCGTTGCGGACGGTGTCGGCGGCGTCGAGGTGGTAGCTCAGCCAGGGGAGGTCGCCCACCACCAGCGGGGCGGGCTCGGCCCGGGCCACGGCCGCGGTGTGGTGAACCATGTCCCCGATGGTCACCTGGAGGCTGTCGCGGTAGCCGAGGACGTTGTTGCCCACCGAGTCGCCCACCAGGATGAGGTCGACGCCGGCGGCGTCGGCGATCCGGGCCCCGGGAGCGTCGTAGGCGGTGACCATCACCAGCGGGTCGTTGCCGTCGCGCCGCTTCGAGGCGCGGATCCGGGGCACCGTCATCGGCGCGGGACGGGGATCGGGCATGGGCATCCTCCTCTTCGAACCGTCCAGCGCCCGGAGGCTGCCGGCGGCATGGGCGGTGGCGGGGCCACCGCGGAGCACTGCGGGCTGCGCCCCCGAGCCTACCCGGCCCGGCCGGAGCCGGTCAGCGCATCATCTCGCCGGAGTTCACCATGAGGTGCTGACCGGTCACCGCCTTGGAACGGTCGGAGGCGAAGAAGGCGGCCACGTCGGCCACCTCTCCGTCCTCGGTCATCCGGCGGAGCGGGAACCTGCCCACGATGCCCTCCAGCACCTCCTCGGGGGTGATCCCCTGGCTGGCGGCGGTGCCGTTCACGTACATCTCGACGTTCGGGCCCCACATCCACGACGGCACCACCATGTTGCACCGGATGTTGTCGGCGCCGAGCTCGTCGGCCAGGTAGTACATGGTCGACAGCAGCGCGCCCTTGGAGGCGGCGTACCCGCTCTGGGGCAGCGCCGGCTGGAACATCGACTGGGAGCCGATGAGGACGATCGAGCCGCCGCCGCCCGCCTTCATGGCGGTGGCCACCGGCCGGATGACGGTGAGGGCGCCGATCACGTTGGTCTCGAACGCCTTGCGCCAGGCCTCGAACCGGAGGTCGTGGAGACCGCCCCACACGTTCTCGTAGGCGGCCACCTGGATGAGGGCGTCCACCGAGCCGAACCGGTCGAGGGCGTGGGCCACCAGGGCCTCGCACGAGTCGGCGTCGGTGATGTCGGTGGCCTGGGCGGTGACGCGCTCACCGCTCGGGTCGAGCTCGCCGGCGGTGGTGGCGAGGGCCTCGGCGGTCCGGGCGGCCAGTACGACGTTGGCCCCGTCGCGCAGGGCGCTGGCCGCGCACTCCCGCCCGAGGCCCCCACCCACGCCGGTCACCACAACGGTCTTTCCCTGAAGGATCATCCCTCTTCTCTAGACCAGAATTGGAACAGGTTCCATTTGGTCGGGGCCGCCGGGCCCGCGCCCTAGCGGCCGACGTCGCCCCGGAGGGGTTTCCGGGCCACCGCCTCGACGCCCGCCCCGGCCGGGTACATCCGGGTCAGGTGGTTCCACCGGCACTGCCGGCAGACCTCGACCACGTAACAGACCACCGGGTCCTTGCGGCGCCAGTAGCGGGCGAGCTCGGCCTTGGTGGCCACGCACCGCCCCCCGGAGGGCAGCCGCGAGCCGAAGACGAAGGTCACCTCGACCAGCTCGACCTCCTCGCAGATCGGGCACCGGTCGCCCATCGGGACGCCGAGGTGGACGGCGGCCCGGAGCAGCTCGGGATGGGCGTCGCACACGTCGAGCCGGGAGAGCCGGCCCTTGCGGAACTCGCGGATGACGGCGTTCCGGGCGAGCTTGTACTCCACCTGGCCCCCGGTCGGGGAGGTCTGGAGACCCTCGAGGGCTCCGGGTCGGAAGCTCACGCCATTCAGGGTAACCCCTCGGACCCCGTGAGGCGCCGTTCCACGCCGGTCGGGTCTCCGATGCCTCATGCGTTGCGTCGATATATCAACTTGATATATCATCAGTCACATGAAGCGCATCACCATCGACGGACCGGCAACCGACGGCCGCAGGCCGGGCGGGCGCTGAGTGCTCGACCTGGCCATCCTGGGGCTCCTTCAGGAACACGAGTTCCACGGTTACGAGATCCGCAGGCGCCTCCGGGACGAGCTCGGGCTGTTCGCCAACATCTCGTTCGGGTCGCTCTACCCGGCGCTGTCACGACTCGAAGCGGCCGGGGCGGTCTCGGCGGCCGAGTCGTCCGCCACGCCGGCCAGCACGCCCATCCCCCTGACCGGCTCCCTCGGCGGCGAGCGCGCCGCCCTGCGGTCGCGCCGGGCGGGCAGCACCCGGGGCACCAAGCGGTCGCGCAAGGTGTACCGGATCACCGACCGTGGCCGCCAGCTCTTCGAGGAACTGCTGGCCGCCGACGAGCCGGTGGGCACCGACGAGGCCCGGAGCTTCAGCCTCCGGCTCGCCTTCGCCCGCCACCTGGCCCCCCAGGCCCGCCTGGCCCTGCTCGAGCGGCGCCGGGAGCAGCTGGCCCGCCGCCTGGCGGCGGACCGCGCCCGGGCCGCCGCCGGCGACTTCGACAGCTACACCCGCTCGCTCGTCGAGCACAGCACCGAGACGACCGAGCACGAGCTGTCGTGGCTCGACCGCCTCATCGAGACCGAGAAGTTGAAGCAGGCAGCACCCGCTGCCGACCAGATCGGCCCCCGAACCGTCGGGAGTGCCACCACCCCAGGAAAGGGATCCGCATCATGAGCTCCATCCGAGTGGCCATCGCCGGCGTGGGCAACTGCGCCAGCTCGCTCATCCAGGGCGTCGAGTACTACAAGGACGCCGACCCGACCGAGACGGTCCCCGGCCTGATGCACGTGGACCTCGGCGGGTACCACGTCCGGGACCTGTCCTTCGTGGTGGCCTTCGACGCCGACGCCGCCAAGGTCGGGCTCGACCTGGGCAAGGCCATCTTCGCCGGCCAGAACAACACCTACCGGTTCGCCTCGGTGGGCGACCTGGGCGTCACCGTGCAGCGCGGCCCCACCCTCGACGGCTTCGGCAAGTACTACCGCGAGACGGTGGAGGAGTCGCCGGCGGAGCCGGTCGACGTGGTGGCCGCCCTCAAGGACACCCGGGCCGACGTGCTGGTCAGCTACCTCCCGGTGGGCTCCGAGGAGGCGCAGCGCTTCTATGCCGACGCCTGCCTCCAGGCCGGTGTGGGCTTCGTCAACGCCATCCCGGTGTTCATCGCCTCGGACCCCGAGTGGGCCCGGAAGTTCCGCGACGCCGGCCTCCCCATCGTGGGCGACGACATCAAGAGCCAGGTCGGCTCCACCATCGTCCACCGGATCCTCACCCGCCTCTTCGAGGACCGCGGGCTGGCCCTCGACCACACCTACCAGCTGAACGTCGGCGGGAACATGGACTTCAAGAACATGCTGGAGCGCAGCCGCCTGGAGTCCAAGAAGGTCTCGAAGACCCAGGCGGTCACCAGCCAGATCGAGGACTCGGTGCTCTCCGAGGACGACGTGCACATCGGGCCGTCGGACCACGTGCCGTGGCTCCACGACCGCAAGTGGGCCTACATCCGGATGGAGGGCCGCAACTTCGGGGACGTGCCGCTCAATCTGGAGCTCAAGCTCGAGGTGTGGGACTCCCCCAACTCGGCTGGGGTCATCATCGACGCCGTCCGCTGCGCCAAGCTGGCGCTCGACCGGGGGGTCGGCGGCCCGCTGCTCGGCCCGTCCGCCTACTTCATGAAGTCGCCGCCGGTGCAGTTCCACGACGACATCGCCCAGGCCATGGTCGAGGAGTTCGCCGGCGGAGCGACCGGCCCGGTCTGGCCCGAGGACTGACGCGCCCCCGGCGGGCGCTCACCCGGTGGGACGGGCCTCCCACCAGGCGGCCAGGCGCCGGCGCGCCTCCTCCTCACCCAGGGGGCCCTCCTCCATCCGGAGCTCGAGCAGGTAGGCCAGCGCCTGGCCGACCTCCCGTCCCGGGCTGAGCCCGAGCTGCGCCATCACCTGGGCCCCGTCGAGGTCGGGGCGGATGGCGTCGAGCTCCTCCTGGGTGCGCAGCTCGGCGATGCGGGCCTCGAGCTCGTCCATCCGCCGACCGAGGGCGCGTGCCTTGGCGGCGTTGCGGGTGGTGCAGTCGCACCGGGTCAGCTCGTTGAGCCGGTCGAGGTGCGGCCCGGCGTCGCGGACGTAGCGGCGGACCGCCCGGTCGGTCCACCCCAGCCGATAGGTGTGGAAGCGCAGGTGGAGATTGACCAGTTCCACCACCGTCTCGATGTCGTCCTTGGGGTACTTGAGGGCGGTCATCCGCTGCCGGGTCATCCGGGCGCCCACCACCTCGTGGTGGTGGAAGGTCACCCCGCCGTCGACGAACGCCCGGGTCCGGGGCTTGCCGACGTCGTGGAACAGGGCGGCCAGCCGGAGGAGCCGGTCCGGGCTCGTCTTGTCCACCACCGCCAAGGTATGGGCGAGCACGTCCTTGTGCCGGTGGATCGGGTCCTGCTCGAGGGCCAGGCCGGGGAGCTCCGGCAGGAACTCGTCGGCCAGGCCGGTCCGGACCACGAACCACAGGGCGGTGGAGGGCACGGCCACCATCAGCATCTTGTCCAGCTCGTCGCGGATCCTCTCGGCCGACACGATGGACAGCCGGTGATGGCCGGCACGGACGGCCTCGACCAGCGCCGGGTCGGGCTCGAGGTCCAACCGGGCGACGAAGCGGGCGGCACGGAGCATCCGCAGGGGGTCGTCGGCGAACGACACCTCCGGATCGAGCGGGGTACGGAGGCGTCGGGCGGCCAGGTCGACCAGACCGTCGAAGGGATCGATCAGCTCGAGGTCGGGCAACCGCAGGGCCATGGCGTTGATGGTGAAGTCGCGGCGCGAGAGATCGTCCTCGATGCGGTCGCCGAACGCCACCTCCGGCTTGCGCGAATCGGGCTGGTACGCCTCCGCCCGGTGGGTGGTGATCTCGTAGCGACGGCCGTGCCGGATCGCTCCGATGGTGCCGAACCGCTTGCCCTGGGTCCAGACCGCCTCGGCCCAGCCGGTCACCAGCGCCTCGATGTCGTCGGGGCGGGCATCGGTGGTGAAGTCGAGGTCGTGGCCGGTCTCCGCCGGCGCACCCGTGTCCCCCGCCACGATGGCGTCGCGCACCGACCCGCCCACCAGGTAGAGGGTGTGGCCGGCCTTCTCGAACCGCCCGGCGAGGTCGGCGGTCGACCGCACCAGCGGCTGCAGTCGCTCAGGGAACACGCCGCCGAGGGTAGTGCCGCTGACGTAGGCTGCCTGCGAGGTGATCCGGGAACCAGGCAGTCTGTGCCCGCGCGGCACCCGACCCCCAGGCTCCGTGCCACCCGGGGTCGGACCCGCCCCGGTCGTCGGGGTGGGGGTGCGGCGTGCCCGATCGACCGTCCGGAACGCCCTCGCCGCCGTGGTGCTCGCCGTCCCGGTGCTCGCCATCCCGGTGTTCACCGCTCTGGTGCTCGTCACCCCGGCCGGTGCCGCCACCTCGGCCGCCCCGGATCCGGCCGGACCCTCGGGCACGTTGCAGCTGGCCTCCCAGACCCCGTGGGTGACCACCGCGGCGTCGGTCTTCGACCTCCACCTCCGGGCGGTCGGTGCACCCGCCCCCGCTGATCTCGGGGTCTCCGTCTCCGTCTACTCCTGCCTGACCAGCGTCTCCGCCCTGACCCAGTCGCTCACCTCCTCGGGGCCCCAGGGCACCCCCATCGCCCGGACCACCACGCCGCTGCCCTGGGCCGCCCTGCCGGCCGTCGGCGGCGGGATCGACCTGTCCCTGACCGTCGACACCGGCGGGTCGGGCGGTGCTATCACGCCGGACAACCTGGTCATCCACCTGCGCAGCGGTTCCTCGAGCTGCGGGCCCGGCGTCTACCCGGTCCACGTGGGGCTGGTGGACACCGCGTCGGGCGCCACGGTCGACGCCTTCACCACCGGCCTGATCTACACCACGGGCGTGCCCGACCAGAAGCTCCGGGTGGCCACCGTGGTCCCGCTGTCGACCGTGGTGGGGCCGGCGACCAACCCCTCCGGCGCCCAGCTGCTCGCCTCGCCCTACAGCGCGCTGGCCCGCCCCGCCCCGTCGTCGGTCGATGCCGTCGCCCAGACCGTCGCCGGCCTGGCGGAGCCCGCCACGCCGGTGACCATCGAGGTGGGGGGGCAGACGGTCCAGGCGCTGGACGCCGCCCGCCCGCTCACTGTCCAGGCCCTCGCCTCCCTGTCCACCTCGGGTCACGCCCCGGTCGTCCCGACCACGTACACCCCGGTGAACGCCACCACCCTGGTCGACGCCGGGCTGGGCTCGGAGCTCACGGGCCAGCTGGTCCGGAGCGACGGCCTGCTCGCCGCCTCCGACATCGCCCGCACACCGCAGCCGACGGCCGCCGGGGGGGGCGGCCCCTGGATCACCGGCGACGGCATCGACGACGCCACGCTCGCCCAGCTGGCGTCGGCCGGCTACCGCCAGGTGGTGATCCCGCCCTCGGACGTCAGCTCGTCGCCGTCCTACGGCTCCAGCGCAGAACCGTTCACCATCGACTCGCCACACGGGGGCGCCGTCACCACCCTCGCCTCCAACGCCGACCTCACCGCCCGGTTCGGCTCCGACCCCACCCAGCCCGTGCTGGTGGCGTCCCAGATCCTCGCCGAGCTGGCCCAGATCTACTTCGAGTACCCGAACGGCACCAGCCCCCGGGCGGTGGTGGCCGTCCCCCCGCCCGGCTGGGTGGCCGACCCCACCCTGGTCGGGACCCTGACGGCGGCGTTGGCCACCAGTCAGATCCTCCAGCCGGTGACGGTCACCAATGCCTTCGCCGCCTTCGCCACGCCGGCCTCCTGCAACGGGGGCTGCCGGCTCACCCCGCCGTCGTCGGGTACCCTGCCGGCCGCCGCCATCCGGACCCAGCGGGGACGGATCGACTCGTTCGCCTCGGCCGTGGTCCCGTCCACACCGGCGGGCAGGACGCTGCCCACCCAGCTGGGCGACACCGTGCTGGCCTCCGAGGCCGAGTCCCTCCGGATCGGCCAGCAGAGCGGCATCCTCCGCAACACCGGGGTTGCCGTCGACGCCCAGCTCTCCCAGCTCTCCCTGGCCGGCGACCAGACAGTCACCCTCACCGCCCGGAAGGGTCAGATCCCGATCACCATCGCCAAGGCGGCGTCCATGGACTACCCGGTCAACGGGACCCTGACGCTGACCAGCGACCGCCTGCTGTTCGCCAACGGGCAGTCGAGGATCTCGATGACCGCTCCCCTCCAGCACGCCACCAACAACTTCTACGTCAACGTGCAGGCCCGGACGTCCGGCGAGTTCAAGCTCCAGATCACCTACCAGGCGCCCGCCGGTGGACTGGTCATGACCGGAGGGCTGGTGACGGTGCGGTCCGACGCCTTCTCGGTGGTGGGGGTGGCCCTGTCGGCCGGCGCGGTGCTGGTCCTGGCGGCCTGGTGGGTGCGCACGGGGATCCGTCGTCGGCGGCGGCGCCACCTCGACGCCCCCGCGGGGGCGTCGTGACCGACACCGTCCCGGCCGCCGTCCCGGGGAACCGGGGGAGCCTGGTGGGCTCCACCGTCGGGATGGCCGTCGGTACCACGCTGTCGCGCCTCACGGGGGTCGGCCGCATCATGGCCCTCACCTTCGTGCTGGGCACCGGCGGCCTGGGCGATGCGTACAACCTGGCCAACACCACCCCGAACATCATCACCGACATCGTGATCGGCGGCGTGCTGGCGGCCACCTTCGTGCCGGTCTTCGTCGACTGGCTGAGCACCCGGCCGGGGGACGATGCCTGGCGGGCCATCTCCGCCGTCACCACCGTCACCGCCGTGGTCCTGGCCGCCGCCACCGTGGCCTTCTGGTTCCTGACGCCGGCGATCATCCACGTCTACACGGTCACCAACCACAACGCCGACCGGGTCAGCCAGCAGCAGGTGGCCATCAGCCTCCTCCGGTGGTTCGTGCCCCAGCTGGCCGCCTACGGACTGATCGGCCTGTTCACCGCCCTGCTCAACACCCGCGGGAAGTTCGCCACACCGGCCTTCGTCCCCCTGGTGAACAACGTGGTCGTCATCGTGATCCTCCTGTGGTTCCACGCCCTGGTCCCGCACCCGTCGCTGGTGGCCATCCAGCGGAACGAGCACGCGCTCGTCATCCTCGGCCTCGGCACCACCGCCGGGGTCCTGTTCCAGTGCGTGCTGCTGGTGCCCTCGATGGCCAGGGCGCGCCTGCACGTCCGCTTCCTCTGGGAGCCCGCCCACGAAGCGGTCCGCACCATCGTCAGGCTGGCCTCGTGGACCTTCGGGTTCGTACTGGCCAACCAGATCGCTCTGGTGGTGATCCTGGCACTGGCCGACGGCGTCAAGCCCCAGGGAGCGGTGAGTGCGTACACCTACGCCTACACGTTCTTCCAGCTGCCCTACGGGGTGGTGGCGGTCTCGATCATGAGCGTGGTGACCCCGTCACTGTCGTCACGCTGGGCGCTCGCCGACGTCCCCGGCTTCCGGCAACGCCTGGCCTACGGCCTGCGCTCCATGCTGGCCATCATCATCCCGTCGGCGGTGGGGATGCTGATCCTGTCCCGGGTCCTGATCGACCTGGTCCTGGCCCACGGCAGCACCACCATCGCCGGCGCGTCCGGGACGGCCGCCGCCCTGTCGATGTTCGCGCTGGGCCTCCCGGGCTTCTGCATCTTCCTCTACATGATCCGCGTCCTCCAGTCGATGCAGGACACCCGCACGGCCTTCTTCCTCTACCTGGTGGAGAACGCGGTGAACATCGTGACCGGCGTCATCCTCGTGGGCCCGCTGGGCGTGCGGGGCCTGGCCCTGTCCATCTCCATCGCCTACACGGTCGGGGCGGTGGTCGCCGTCCGGGTCATCTCCCACCGGATCGGTGGACTGGGGGGCGAGGCCCTGGCCCGACCGGTCCGGCGGGTACTCGGGGCGTCCCTGATCATGGCGGTGGTGCTGGTCCTGGCGGTGAGCGTGTCCGGCGCCGACCACGGGGTGGCCCTGCTCGGCCGGGTGGTGCTCGCCCTGGTGGCCGGCACGGTGGCCTACTTCGGGGCCGCCGCGGTGCTGGCCGCCGTCGACCGGCGAAAGCACGGGACCGGACGGGCCCCGTCACCCGCCCGCCGGGCGCCCGACGGCCGACGGGCCCCGTCCACGGCCCCCCCGCTGCCTCCCGATCCCCGCCGACCGCGCCCCGCGTTCCATGACAGACTCGACGAGGGGCCCGGCCGGCCGCCGGTGCGCCTGCTGCGACCGGTGGAGATCGGGCCGGACCACGACGAGGAGGAGTTCCATGGCCCGGGTCCGGGTAGTCACCGATAGCGCCGGCGATCTTCCGCCGACACTGGCCGCCGAGCACGGCATCGTCGTCGTGCCGCTGTCGATCCGGTTCGGCTCCGAGGAGTTCACCGACGGATCGGCCATCCCGCCCGAGGAGTTCTGGGCCCGCTGTGCGGCCAGCCCGGTCCTCCCCGAGACCTCGGCGCCGGCGCCGGGCGCCTTCCAGGCGGCGTTCGCGGCCGCCGCCGACGACGGCTGCGACGGCGTGGTCTGCATCACCCTGTCGTCCGGGGTCTCGGCGACCTTCCAGGCCGCCCGGACCGCCGCCGACCTGGTCGCCGACCGGATCCCCGTGTGCGTCATCGACTCGCGGCTCATGACCATGGCCGAGGGCCTGGTGGTGCTCGACGCCGCCGAGGCGGCGGCCGGCGGCGCCACCCTCGACGAGGTGGTGGCCCGGGTCGAGGACGTCCTCCCCCGTACGACGGTGATGGGAGTGGTGGACACCCTCGAACACCTCGAGAAGGGCGGTCGGATCGGCGGGGCCCGGGCCCTTCTCGGCTCGCTGCTGTCCATCAAGCCGGTGGTGATCGCCCGCGACGGCGTCGTGGAGGAGGAGTCGAAGCAGCGGACCCGCCCCCGCTCGCTCCGCTATCTGGCCGACGCCGCCAGAAGCGCCGGCGAACTGAGCCGCCTGGCGGTGTGCAACGGTGCCGCCGCCGACATCGACGCCTTCTTGGACCTGCTGGCCGACGTCAAGACCGAGCATCCGCTGCTGGTGGTCGACCTCGGCCCGGTGGTGGGGACCCACACCGGGCCCGGAACCATCGGGCTGTGCTTCGTCAGAGCCCGCTGACCGGCTGACCCCGACGGCAGCCGATCGGGCTGGGCCGCCCGGCTAACCTCGCGGCCATGGATGACCAGCCGACCCCGGCCCCACCGCTGTCCCCCGTGCCGGCGCCCGACGAGGGGGCGCCCTCCACGCCCTTCGCCCCCGCCTACACCGCGATGGTGGGCGACTGGCCGACCAAGGCCACCGACGCGGTGGAGACCCTGGTCGCCGTCCTCCGGGACAAGACGGTTCGCCCCGCCACCCTGGTGGCCAGGGCGCTGATCTTCGGGATCATCATCTTCGCGGCGGCCGTCACCGTGGTGACCCTGCTCTCCATCGCCCTGATCCGCCTGCTCACCGTCTACGTGTTCAACGGCCGGGTCTGGGCCGCTGACCTGCTGGTGGGGGCGCTCTTCGTGGTGGTCGGCCTGGTGGCCTGGTCGAAGCGGAGCACCCCGCCCGCCGAGGCCGCCCGGTGAGCGAGGCCCGGCAGGTCGTGATCATCGGCTCGGGTCCGGCCGGACTCACCGCCGCCATCTACTCCTCCCGGGCCCAGCTGGCCCCCCTGGTCGTCGAGGGCGAGCCCTCCTCCACCAGCGACCAGCCGGGTGGCCAGCTGATGCTGACCACCGAGGTGGAGAACTTCCCGGGCTTCGTCGACGGGATCATGGGACCGGAGCTGATGCAGACCTTCCGCGAGCAGGCCGCCCGGTTCGGTACCGAGTACGTGACCGCCAAGGTCTCCCGGGTCGACCTGTCGGCCCGCCCGTTCGGGATCTGGGTAGGCGATCCCGACGCCAAGCCCACCTATCTGGCCGAGTCGATCATCGTGGCCACCGGCGCCCGGGCCCTGATGCTCAACGTGCCCGGCGAGCAGCGGCTGCTCGGTTACGGGGTGTCCACCTGTGCGACCTGCGACGGATTCTTCTTCCGCGAGCGGCACATCGCCGTGGTCGGTGGTGGCGATTCGGCCCTCGAAGAGGCCCTGTTCCTCACCCGGTTCGCCGAGTCGGTGACGGTCGTCCACCGCCGCGACTCCCTCCGGGCGTCCAAGGTCATGCAGCAACGGGCAGCGGCCCACCCGAAGATCGTCTTCCGGTGGAACGCCCAGGTCGAGGAGGTGCTCGGCGACAGCAAGGTCACCGGTGTCACCCTCCGCGACACCGTCACCGGCGAGGCGTCCACCCTCGATGTCGAGGGCCTGTTCGTGGCCATCGGGCACGAACCGAACACCTCCCTGTTCAAGGGTCAGTTGGAGCTGGAGGACAACGGGTACATCCGCACGGTCGGGGGGACCCGCACCAACGTGGACGGCGTGTTCGCCTGCGGCGACGTCCAGGACCACGAGTACCGGCAGGCCATCACCGCCGCCGGGTCGGGCTGCATGGCGGCCATCGACGCCGAGCGCTGGCTCGAGGCCAAGGCCGACGACGCCTGAGGGCCGAACCGGGGAATGCAATCGTCGGACCGGCGGTTGGAATAGCCTGCACCGTCGAGGTGTACCGGACGTAGCCCGGCCGGCGGGCAGGAGGAGCCACCATGACCAATCCGATCACGACCCTGAGCGACGCTAGCTTTGACGAGCATGTCAAGTCCTCCGACGTCCCGGTGCTGGTGGACTTCTGGGCGGAGTGGTGCGGCCCGTGCAAGATGATCGCCCCGATCCTCGAGGAGCTCGCCACCGAGCAGGCCGGCAAGCTCGAGGTCGCCAAGCTCAACATCGACGACAACCTCGACATCACCCGCCGGTTCGACGTCATGAGCATCCCCACGCTGATCCTGTTCAAGGACGGCGAGCCGATCTACCGGGTCGCCGGTGCCCGGGGCAAGGGGCAGCTGCTCGAGGAGCTCTCGGCCCACCTGTAGTCCCCGTCCCGGGGGCCATGGACCCCGGGGGCCCGGCGTGAGCCCGGTCGACAACCTTCCACTGACGGCCGGAGACCAGGGTGCGCCGGTCGCCGACCTCCAACGTCGTCTCCGCGACCTGGACCTCTCGGCCGGCCCCGACCCCGAGGGTGCATTCGGGGACGGCACGCGGGCCGCCGTGGAGGCGTTCCAGTACCGACGGGGACTCCGGGTCGACGGGGTGTGCGGGCGCCAGACCTGGTCGGCGCTGGTCGAGGCCGGTCGCCGCCTCGGCGACCGCTTCCTCTACCGGCGGACACCGATGCTCCGGGGTGACGACGTGGCCGAGCTCCAACAGCGCCTCAGCGCCCTCGGCTTCGACATCGGCCGGGTCGACGGGATCTTCGGCGACCAGACCTCGGCCGGACTCGGCGAGTTCCAGCGGAACGTGGGCCTCCCCGTCGACGGCATCGCCGGCGCGTCCACGGTGGCCGAGCTGCTGCGGTTCGGTTCCCTCCACACCGACACCGAGCTGGTCTCGGCGGTACGGGACCGGGAGCAGCTCCGCCAGGCCCCACGCACCCTGACGGGACGTCGCATCGCCATCGGCGAGGAGGGGGGCCTGGACGCCGCCGTCGGAGCGCTGCGGCGGCTGTTGGTCAGCCGGGGGGCCCTGGTCACCACCCACCACCACCCGGACGGCTCCATTCAGGCTTCGGAGGCCAATGCCGGTGGCGCCGAGGTCTACGTGGGCCTCCGCCTCGACGCCGCCGCCCGCCACTGCACCACCGCGTACTACGCCGGCTACCGGTACTCGTCGCCCGGTGGACGACGACTGGCCGAGTTGTTCCAGCAGACGCTCCCCCGCCGGCTCGACGTCGCAGACGTCGGCAGCCGTGGCATGTCGCTGCCGCTCCTCCGGGAGACCCGCATGCCGGCGGTGATCTGTGAGATCGGACCGGCCTCGGTGGTGGTGGAGCAGACACCGACCCTGGCGCGGGCCATCGTGGAGGCGCTCACCGAGTGGGTCGGGACCGTCTGGGACTGATACCGCGGTCGGCGCGCCACCTCGGATCGGACCCCCGAACCATGCACCCGGAGTTGAGCCCTGGGGGGGTAATCCACAACCTCATGCACAGGGTGTGGACGAAGCTCTACTCACGCTTTAGGTGAACTATGCCACTCTCTGTAAGCATAATCCTCGACATTATAGTATTATGTCAATTAACTCTCACCTACAGTGACCAGCTAGGACGAGCCGACCACCCCGTCGGGTATCCCCACCATCAGCTTGTAGATGCGCTCGAGGTCCTCGAGTGTGGCGAACTCGACCACCACCCGTCCACGCTTGGAGGAGAGGTCGACCTTCACCCGGGTATTCAGGTGCTCGGAGAGCAGCTCCTCGAGCTCGAGGATGCCGGGCGGCGGCAGCCTCCGGGCGGCGGGCGGCGGCGCACTGGTGGGGCTGGTTGCAGTATCGCTCCGTTCCGGCGGTCGCTCCTCGACGCCCTCCGGACCTCCACCCTCCAGTGACCGCTCGCGGATCAGATCCTCGACGACCCTGACCGTGAGCCCGTCGGCCACGATCAGCTTGGCCAGGGACTCTTGGTAGGCCCGGTCGGGGGTCCCGAGCAGGGCCCGGGCATGGCCCGGGCTGATCTGACCGTCCGCCAACAGACGTTGGACGCCGGAGGGGAGCTGGAGGAGGCGCAAGATGTTGGTGACCGCGGCCCGGCTCTTCCCGACCCTGGTGGCAACCTGCTCGTGGGTGTAGTGGAACTCCTCGATCAGCTGCTGATAGGCCGCTGACTCCTCGAGGACGTTCAGATCCTGACGGTGGAGGTTCTCCACCAGTGCCTGTTCCAGACTGTGCGAGTCGTCGGCCACCTGGACCAGGGCGGGGATCTTCTGGAGTCCTGCCCGGCGGGCAGCCCGCCACCTCCGCTCGCCGGCGATGAGCTCGTACTCGTCCGGGGTCGAGGGCGAAGCCTCCCGGACCAGCACCGGCTGGAGGATGCCCAACTCCTTGATGGAGGCCGCCAGTGACGACATGGAGTCCTCGTCGAAGTGGGATCGCGGTTGGAGTGGGTTCGGCCGGATACTGGAGATCGGAACCTCCCGCAACGATGACGAGCGGTCCCCCACCACCTCGGTCGGGATGAGGGCCCCCAGACCTTTGCCCAGCCCACTACGACGCGCCACCACTTACCTCCTTGGCTAGCTCCCGGTAGGCGATGGCCCCCCGGGATGAGGGATCAAAGGCCGTGATCGGCTGCCCGAAGGACGGCGCCTCGGAGAGTCGAACTGTGCGGGGAATGATGATCCGGCACACCTTGTTGCCGAAATGCTCCCGTACCTCGGCCGCCACCTGGTCGGAGAGCTTGGTCCTGGCGTCATACATGGTGAGGACGATGGTGGACACCTCGAGACCGGCATTGAGGTTCGAGGCGACCAGATGGACGTTCCGCATCAGCTGGCTCAGGCCTTCGAGGGCGTAGTACTCGCACTGGATCGGCACCAGCACCTCGTCGGCGGCGGCCAGGGCGTTGACGGTGATCAACCCCAGCGATGGGGGACAGTCGATGAGGACGAAGTCGAAATCGTCGATCACCGACTCGATGGCGCGCTTAAGCTTCAGCTCACGGCTGAATGCCGGTACCAGCTCGATCTCCGCCCCGGCCAGGTCGATGGTGGCCGGGGCCACGAACAAGTTCTTCATCGACGTCGGCTCGATACAGTCCTCGAGGGAGGCATCACGCATGATGACGTCGTACATGGAGCGTTCGAAGTTCCGGGCGTCGATGCCCAGTCCGGTGGTGGCGTTTCCCTGGGGATCGAGATCGATGACCAGGACGCGGTAGGACAGTTCGGCCAGTGCCGCCCCCAGGTTCACCGACGTCGTCGTCTTTCCGACGCCTCCCTTCTGGTTGGCCACCGCCAGGATCCGGGGGAGCGGGTTTCCCGAGGCAGCCTGGACCTGGGATATCGGCGCCGACCCGGTCACCGCCCGGTCTTCATCGTTCGGAGCTCCGGGTTCCTCCACGGCTGGGTCGTCGCTCTCCGTCACCTCGAGGACCTGCTCCTCGGTCTCCACCGTGTCGACCCTACCGTCGGCATCCAGTACCGCGGTCGTGCGCTCGACCTCTACGGTGCCGTCAGGGTCCAGCACCGCGGTGATATCGGTGATCTCGACACCCCCGTCGGGTGTGGGCTCCACCTCCAGCACCTCGATCGACGGCTCGACCGGCAGCATCGTGCCATCACCACCCCCCGGCACCGCCACCTTCGGATCACCAGAAGGGGACGCTACCGGGGACGGGCGGTCGTCGACCTTCGAGTCCCCTCCCTTCTGTTGGTTCGACGATCTGGCTCGATCTTTCCGACGCCCGCGCACTATCGTCTCCTCGGAGGTTCAGGGTTCAAGGTCCACATCCTCCCGCTCATTGCCCAGCAGGTCAAGCCTTTACCGAACGTTTCACGTGGAACACCCTCAGCGACGGTGGGAGTGCGGCAGTTTCCCGCCGTCCGGTCTCAAGGCTCGAAGAAGGCGACTGGAAGGGCAGCTCGGGGCGGCCACCGTCCATAACCTCCGAAGGAGTCCCGCCAGCCCGTTCTTCCATCCGCTCCCAGAGGGCGCTCCGGCGAGATCGTCCGGGGTATTCACCCTGTTCAGGGTCTACTTCTCTGCTCAGATCCACCGCGGCTGCCAGTGTTTCACGTGGAACAGTCGCAGGACGGGACGGACTTCGGACCTCAGAACAGCGGGCGCTTGGTCGGGATCCCTACCCGCCGTGGGTACCGGTCGGAGGTCTCCTCCACCTTCTCCAGCACCTGGTAGCCGAAGCGATCCTCGAACCGTGACGTCGTCATCGGGCGCAGTCCGAGGGACACCAAACCTTCCGACGGCCACCGCCCGGCCCCATCACCGTCCGGTGGCTCCGAGACGACGATGAGGCCACCGCGGCGCACCAGGGGCGCCGCGCACTCCGCAGTGACCGCCGGACTGCCGAACGACCTGGCGGTGACGACTTCGAACTGCTCCCGTAGCCCGGTGTCGTGCCCTGCCTCCTCCGCTCTCCCCCTCACCACCTCGACCGGCCGGAAGCGGACCAATGCCTCGACCGCGCTGGCCAGGAACGAGGTCCGCCGGTCATTGGCATCGAACAGGACCGCACGGCACTCGGGCCAGGCCGATGCCAGGACGAGTCCGGGGATGCCGCCCCCGGTGCCGAGGTCCAGGAAGCTCTCCGGCGGACGTTGCAGCTGGGCCTCTACCGCGGCTCGGAACCCCAGGGCGTGTTTCAGCTGGTCCTCGATCGGCATGCTTCCGAGGAAGCCGAGCGTGCCGGAACGCGCCAGGATGGTCGATACCGTGGTGAGGGTGAACGGTTGCCCGTCCCTGACGGGTTCGGATGGTTGGGTCACCTCCGAGAACCTAGACCGTGTCCGTGGTCACGGGACAGAAAAAGCGGCACCGGGCCGAAGCCCGGTGCCGCTGGAACTACCGACCGTCAGGTTCGGGGACAGTCAGGAGGAGAGCTCGATCACGATGTACCGGGACGGATCCTCTCCTTCGGAGCGGGTCTGGACCCCGTCGATCTCGTTGACGGCGTCGTGCACCACCTTCCGATCGGCCGCGGTCATCGGCTCGAGCGCCCGCTCCGTCCCGGACTCCTTCACCTCGGCCACGATGCCCTCGGTGAAGCGCCGGAGCGCCGACGAACGCTTCTCGCGGTAGCCGCCCACATCGACCAGGATCCGGTCCGTCCGGTTCTCCGACTGGCGCTGTACGAACGTGCGGGTCAGGTCCTGGACGGCAGCCAGCGTTGCCCCGCGAGGTCCCACCAGCAGGCCGAGGTCGTCACCGTGGGCGGCCACCTCCACCGTCTCGTCGTCGATCTCCCGGAACTGGACATCCGCCTCGAGGCCGAATTCCCGGACCAGTCCGGCGATGAATTCCTTGCCGGCCTCGCCCTGCTGCTCAATAGTCAACGACTCCTCCACGATGCCCTCACTCTCCTCCGGCGAATCGCCGGTACGTTTCCTCAACTGTTGCCCGGTGCCGGTTGTCCGGCTCCCGTTCTTCGACCCGCTCCCGGAACGACCCGGGCGTTCGGCGGTGCCGCTCCGGCCCTTCGAGGCGCCGGTGGTGTCCGACCTGTCGGCCCTGGCACCACCCTTGCCCGAGCTGCGCTTCGGCTTCTCCGCCGAGCCATTGGTGTCGGAGCCGGGGTCGTCGGCACCGACCTGACCGTTCGATCGATCTCCGCTACCGCCGCCCTTGCCCTTCCGCTCCGGGCGTTGCCGCCGCCCGCGCTTGGGCGGGGGAGCCATCGGCCGAACGCGGGCCTGGACCCGGGCCTCGCCCCGAACCCTGCCGAACAGCCCGGCTTTGGGCTCGGTCAGGATCACGAACTCCGCGTCATCTTCGGCCACACCCAGGAGGTCGAGGGCCGTCTCTCTCGCCTCGCCCAGCGATTTGCCGCTGGCTTCAACCCACTCCACTGCTCATCGAGCCTTTCGTTCGCGCTTCGCCTTGGAGCGGGGATGCTCCTTGGCTGCGGTGCTGCCCGTCCCGTCCTTACCGGCTCCGTCACCGGCGTTCGCGGAGTCGTCGGCGTTGGTGCCGTTTCCCGACGTACCCCTCCCCTTGGGGACGCCGCCGGTCTTCGGAGCGTTGGAGGTCGTGCGATTGCCCGTCGGGCGCTTCGCTCCGTTTCCCGAGCCGTTCGTCCCCGCCTTCGTCCCGTTGCCGTTGACGTCCCGGGCCCGGGCGGTGGTGGACTTGGAGGCGGGCTTGGCCGCGCCGCCGTCCGTGGCCTTCCCCTTGGCCGATGCCGGGGGCTTGGCCCGCGGGATCTCCCGCTCCGCCCGGTCGGCCTTGGCTCCGGACGGACTCTTCGAGGGTGCGGCCTTGCCGGCACCGGTGGTCTGGGGGGGGCCGGGCACGATGCCCTTCCGGAACAGGATCTCCTGCGTGGCGATGCGGATGCTGCTCGAAACAACGAAATATACATTCAAAAGCGCAGCAACATTAAGGTAAATGAGTCCGAAGATAAGTGGCATGTATTTCTGCAACATGGCGGCCTGGGGATTGGCCTGCGCCGCCTGGGGATTTCGGGCATTCAGGCGGCTCATCTGCAGGTATTGCAGCCCCACGGATCCGAGCACCAGGATCAGGTAGGGGATGGCCGCCCACAACGAGCTGTGATGCGACAGGAGCTTGTCGGCGAAGTTGATCCCGAAGGAGTTCAACTGACCACTGGCTGCGACGATATCGTGGTACATCTTGGTGGTGTCGCTGATGTACCGCGGAGCGGCACACACGGTGGCGCCCGGCCTGGGCACGCACACCGACCCGTTCGGCAGCTTCGCGCCCTTGGCTACGGTGTTGGTGATACCACGAATGACATCGTAGAGAACCAGGAATGCGGGCATCTGGAGGAGCATGGGGAGACACCCCGAAGCCGGGTTCACTTTGTGCTCTTTATAGAGCTTCATCATCTCCTCATTGAGGAGTGCACGGTTCTCGGGTCCCTTGTACTTCTGCTGGATCTTCTTCATCTCCGGCCCGAGCGCCTGCATGGCCGCCATATTCTTGGTGCTCTTGACGGTCAGCGGGGTGAGGATGGCCATGATCACGATGGTCAGCAGCGCCACATCGACCGGATAGTTGGGGATGATCGAGTAGAACCAGGCGAGGAGGTCGGCGACCGCCTTGAGCAGTGGTTGGAAGATCCCCCCGATGGCATGGGTCAACGAGCTCACTGGTCACTCCGATCGGGAACGGGGTCGACGCCGTGGCCGCCCCAGGGATGGCACCGGGCCAGGCGCCGCAGCGCCAGGCCGGATCCCCTGACCGGACCGTGCCGACGGATGGCCTCCTCGGCGTAGCTCGAGCAGGTGGGGAGGTATCGGCATCCGGTGGGTCGGCCGGCTCGCATCAGCTGGTAGAGGTGGACACCGCCCAGGAGCAGGCGCGAGACCGGCCCGGGACGGGGATCGGACGGGACGCCGTCGATCGGCGGTACCGGTCGGGTGGTGGTCGGGGCGCTCACCGGACCGGCTCCGTCCGGGCGCCCGCGGCAACCAGGGGCTGGCCGGTCGCACTCTCCAGGGCTCTGCCCATTGCCATCCTCAGTTCATCGAATCGGAGCCCCGTCGCCGCGGGGCCGGTGCTCACGAGATAGGCGCCGGGCGGAAGTGACGGCGCCAGCTCGGCCACGATGGCCCGCAGCCGGCGCCGGAGGCGATTCCTGACCACCGCCCCACCCATCTTCTTCCCCAGCGCATAGGCAATTCGGGCCTCTGAACAGGACATTTCCGGAACATACTTGACGCGGACGGGACCGGAACCTCCCCGGACACCACCGGTCCTGATCTGCTCGAACATGGCCCGCGACCGGATCCGGCCGGCCACCGGGCGGCCACCGGACATCGGGACCTCAGGCCGACAGCCGCTGGCGGCCCTTCAGGCGACGCGATCGGATCACGGCCCTTCCGGCCTTGGTGGACATCCGCTTGCGGAACCCGTGGGTCTTGGCGCGCTTGCGCACGTTCGGTTGGTACGTCCGTTTCACAATTCCACTTCCTTCCTCACCCGGAACCGCGAGCTCGGGTGGTCTCTGCGGCAGGGGGGCCCGTCACGACGACTGGGCAGTTCCTCCCATGGTAGGCGCGATTCGCGGCGGTCCTCTAGTCGACCCGCCGTCGGCGTACGCCGCGGCCACGGTGTACCGTTCCGAGCACGACACCGCGACCACCCACCATCCGGCGACATCGCCCCGGTCGCACGATCACCCGAACGAACGACATCGAAGCAGACGTGGCAGGCCGGTCCTTCCCAGGGAACGGGACATGAAGCTCGTCCGGCAGTAATCCACAGGTGTGGATGTTTCTGTGGACCGCCAGCACTGCACAAGGGCGGAGGCCCACGTGAACGACACCGAGGGGTTGTGGATACTTTGCTCGGAGGCACTGCGTGAGCAGGTATCCGAAGCGATCTGGCAGGCCTATCTCTCCGGGATCACCCCCCTGAGCATCACGGACGACGAGATCGTCCTGGGCGTTCCGAACACCCTGATCCGGGACCGCGTGGAGTCGCGGTTCCTCGCCCTGATCCGGGACACCGTGGTCAGCACGGTCGGCCGTCCCGTGCAACTCCGGCTGGACGTGGTGGCCCCCCTCTACGAGCCGGCCGAGGAAGCGCTCCCGGGGCTCGACCCCGGCGACACCGGCGGCCGGACCGCTCCGGTACCCGACCACGTCCAGGCCCGCGTCGCCCCGCCGACCCGCAGCCGGTTCGACTCCCCGCTGCTCGACAGCCGGTACACCTTCGACACGTTCGTCATCGCCTCCTCCAACCGGTTCGCCCACGCCGCCGCCCAGTCCGTCGCCGAGGCTCCCGCCCGGTCGTACAACCCCCTGTTCATCTACGGGGATGCCGGGCTCGGCAAGACGCACCTCCTCCATGCCATCGGGAACTACGTGCTGGAGAATTTCAACGGTCGCCACGTTCGCTACGTCTCGACGGAGACCTTCATGAACGAGTTCGTCGACGCCATCCGGACCAACGCCACCACCGCCTTCAAGCGTCGCTACCGGGAGTGCGACGTTCTGCTCATCGACGACGTCCAGTTCATGGAGGGCAAGGAGTCCCTGCAGGAGGAGTTCTTCCACACCTTCAACTCGCTCTACGGGGCCTCCAAGCAGATCGTGCTCACCTCCGACCGCCCCCCCAAGTCGATCGCCACCCTCGAGGACCGCCTGCGGAGCCGGTTCCTCTCGGGGTTGATCACCGAGGTCCAGCCTCCGGAGCTCGAGACCCGCCTCGCCATCCTCCAGACCAAGGCCGAACGTGAGCAGGTGTTCGTCCCCGACGAGGTCCTCGAGCTCATCGCCACCCACGTGAAGGACAACATCCGGGAGCTGGAGGGCGCTCTCATCCGGGTTACCGCCTACGCCAGCCTCAACCGCCAGCCCCTCAGCCGTGAGCTGGCCGAACACGTCCTCTCCGACATCGTCTCCGCCGATCAACCCCGGCGGATCACCCCCCAGATGATCCTTGACGCCACCTCGGAGACGTTCGGATTCAGCATCGACGAGCTCCGGGGGCCCAACCGGCGACGGCCGTTGGTCACCGCCCGGCAGATCGGCATGTACGTCTTCCGCGACCTCACCGACTTCAGCTACCCGGCCATCGCCCGAGAGTTCGGCGGCCGGGACCACACCACCGTCATGCACGCCGTCGAGAAGATCTCCAATCTGATGAAGGAACGCCACCAGATCTACAACCAGGTCACCGAGCTCATCCTCCGTATCAAGAGCGGCTCGTGACCGGGGTGTGCCTCCGGCCGCACGGCCACCGGGTCCCGTTCCCGCTATCCATAGGGTGTGCACCACCTGTGGAGATCTCCCCTCCACCCTGTGGCCAGATTGTGAATTCAGGTGAACTTGTCCATAACGTGTCACCTCCCGGACAACCAACCGCGGCCCCCGGCGGGAAACGGGGGATGAACGGTGGAAACAGAAAGGTGCCCTACGCTGCACCGACCACCCTCCGTCCACAATCCACAGCCCCTATTACCTTCACTCTTTCAATTAAGAGAACAAAAGAAAAGCAAAGAGCAGACCGAGAAAGGACACCCTGGTGAAGTTTCGCTGCGAACGCGACTCCCTGGTGGAGGCACTGACCACGGCGGGGCGGGCGGTCAGCTCACGCGCCACGTCGTCGGCGGCCCTGAACGGGGTCCGGATCGAGTCGGAGGGCAACCGGCTCCTGGTGGCCGGCACGGATCTGGACCTGACCGTGCACGTGTCGACCGAAGCCATCGGCCTGTCCGACGGGGCGTGCGTGGCACCGTCGAAGCTGCTCTCGGACATCGTCCGGTCGCTCGAACCCGGGGCGGTGACCATCGAGTCGGAGGACGACAAGATCGAGATCGCCGCCGCCCGGTCGCGTTTCAGCCTCCGGACGTTCCCCCTCGACGACTTCCCGAACCTCCCCGAACCTCCCGCTCCCGGCACCTTCCTGCCGGCGGACGGACTGGTGGATGCGCTCCGGCAGGTGGTGCGGGCGGCGTCCAATGACGACGCCCGACCCCTCCTGACCGGCGTCCTGATCGCCACCGAGGGCGCCGGGATCCGGCTGGTCGCCACCGACTCCTACCGGCTGGCCCTGCGGGACATCGAGGGGAGCGACGCATCGCTTGATGCCGCGCAGATCCTGGTGCCGGCGCGGGCCCTCGCCGAGCTGCAGCGGCTGTCGTCCCTCGGCACCGGGGCCAAGGAGGCGCGGAAGTCCGAGGACGGGGCGCCGGACGGTCCCACTCTGGTCGGGCTGTCCATCGGCGACCATGACGTGACGTTCACGGCCGGTGACGTCCAGGTGAGCACCCGGCTCCTGGACGGCAGCTATCCCGATTACCGGCAGCTGATCCCCGCCGAGTACCCGAACCGTCTCCACGTGGGGAAGGACTCGCTGCTCGACGCCCTGCGTCGGGTCCGGCTCCTGGTCCGGGACAACACCACGCCGGTGCGGCTCTCGATGCGCCCCGGTGGCGTCGACCTGACGGTCGTCTCCCAGGAGGTCGGCGATGCCAGCGAGACGGTGGACGCCGACTTCGAGGGAGGGGATCTGACCATCGCCTTCAATCCGACGTACCTGATCGACGGGGTCGAGGCGGTGGCGGGTGACGAGGTGCTGCTCGAGACCGTCGATGCCACCAAACCGGCCACGGTGCGGGCCGCCGAGCGTTCCGACTTCCGCTACCTCCTGATGCCGGTCCGCGTCTCCTAGGGGAGCGGGTCCCCCCCGACGACCCCGTGCACGTCGCCTCCCTGGCCATCACCGACTTCCGCAACCTGGCGGCGGCCACGCTCACGCCCGACCCGACAGGCACCACGGTGATCACCGGACGGAACGGCACCGGAAAGACCAGTCTGCTGGAGGCGGTCGCCTACCTGTCGACCCTCCAGTCGTTCCGAGGATCGCCCAAGGAGGCCATGGTTCGGTCCGGCGCCGAACATGCCATCCTCCGGGCCCGCACCGTGGTCGGTGACCGATCCGTCGACATCGAGGCGGAGCTCAGCGCGGTGGGCCGCTCGAGGACCATGGTCAACCGCCAGACCGTGCGGCGCCGGTCCGACCTGCACGACGCCCTCCGGACCACGGTGTTCTCCCCGGACGACATCGGCGTGGTGCGTGGCGGCCCGGCGGAGCGCCGCCGCTTCCTGGACGAGGCGCTGAGCGTCATCGACCCCCACGCAGCGGTGTACGTCGAGGAGGTGGAGAAGATCCTGCGCCAGCGCACCGCGCTGCTCCGCCGGTCCGGCGGCCGCCTGGCACCGGAGGTGGCCACCACGCTCGACGTGTGGGACGAGCGGCTGGATGCCACCGGGACCGCCCTCGTCGAAGCCCGCCAGGCGCTCACCGACCGGCTGGTGCCGGTGGTGGCGGAGCACTACGCCCGACTGTCCGGCAGCGACGTGGTGGTGGGAATGACCTACCGGCGGTCCTGGTCCGGCCGGCTTCTGGAAGCCCTGGCCGCCTCGCGGGCGGACGAGGCGGTGCGGGGGATGACGCTCGTCGGTCCCCACCGAGACGAGCTGGAGCTGACTCTGGCCGGCCTGGCGGGCCGGACCCACGCCTCCCAGGGGGAGCAGCGGTCGCTGGCGCTGGCCATCCGGCTGGCCGCCCACCAGCTGGCCACCGAACGCCTCGGGTCGGCGCCGGTGCTCCTCCTCGACGACGTGTTCTCCGAGCTCGACCCGTTCCGGGCACGGGCCCTGTTGGCCGGTCTCCCGCCCGGTCAGGCCCTGCTGACGACGGCCCAGCCACCGCCCCCCGAGGTGGAGGCCGCGGCCGTCTACACGGTGGACCCGGCCGGCGTGGTGTCGCCGGGGTCCGGACCGGGAGGGGACCGGTGAGCCCCCGCCGGGAGGACCGGGGACCGCGACCACTCGACGCCTCGCTCGACCACGTCTCGTCACACCTGGGCCTCGGGGCGTCGGCCGGCATCGGCCGGCTGTTCGCCCGGTGGCCGGAGATCGTCGGGCCGGCGGTCGCCGCCCATGTGCAGCCCGTGCGCATCGACGAGAATGCCCTGGTCGTGGCGGTGGACCACCCGGCCTGGGCCACGCAGGTCCGCCATCTGGGGGACGATCTCCTCGACCGGGTGGCCGAGGCCACCGGCACCGCCCGACCGGCCTCCCTGGAGGTGCGTATCCGCCGGTAGGGGTGTGCAGTCGGGGGTCGACCATGGGCCGGGAGCCGGCCCCTCTCGGGTACACTGGGGCATCGGAATCGGGCGTCGTCCGCTGAGCATGGGGGTGCTCACCACCTCCTGCAGCACAGGCGCCCCGCTTCCCCGTCGACCAGACCATGTGTGAAAGGGCGCGCCTGTGGCGCTGACATCTGAGAACGAGCGCACCGTGGTCCCACCGACCTACGGCGCTGACGACATCACCGTCCTGGAGGGTCTCGACCCGGTCCGGAAGCGGCCGGGCATGTACATCGGGAGCACCGGGCCAACCGGGCTGCACCACCTGATCTGGGAGGTGGTGGACAACTCGGTCGACGAGGCGATGGCCGGCCACTGCACGCGCATCGACGTGACGCTGCTGGCCGACGGCGGGGTCCGGGTCTCCGATGACGGACGGGGCATCCCCACCGGGCCGATGAGGGGCCAGAAGGGCAAGTCGGCGGCCGAGGTGGTCCTCACCGTCCTCCACGCCGGCGGCAAGTTCGGCGACGGCGGGGGCTACAAGGTCTCCGGCGGCCTCCACGGGGTGGGCGTGTCGGTGGTCAACGCCCTCTCCACCCGGCTCGTCCTCGAGATCGACAGCGGCGGCGACCACCACGTTCTCGAGTTCAAGGACGGCGGCAAGCCCACCGGCAAGCTCGAGATCGTCGGTCGGGCCCCCCGCGGGCGCACCGGGACGACCATCTCGTTCTGGCCGGACCCGTCGATCTTCGACGAGACCGAATTCCGCGCCCAGACGGTGACCGAGCGCCTGCAGGTGATGGCGTTCCTGAACCGCGGTCTCGAGATCCGGTTCGAGGACCAGCGGCCCGACGGCAAGGCCTCGCAGGTGTTCAAGTACAAGGACGGGATCGTCGACTACGTCCGGCACCTGAACGCCTCGAAGGAAGCGCTCTTCCGGAAGGTCGGCTCGTTCACCCGCGCCGAGGAGACCATGGAGGTCGAGATCGCCCTCCAGTGGAACACCGGCTTCTACGAGAGCCTCCACTCCTTCGCCAACGGCATCTCCACCATCGACGGCGGCATGCACGAGGAGGGCTTCAAGAAGGCCCTGACCAACGTGGCCAACAAGTACGCCCGGGCCAAGGGCACCCTGAAGGAGAAGGATCCGAACTTCAGCGGTGAGGACATCCGCGAGGGACTGACCGCCATCATCTCGGTCCGGCTCGAGGAGCCCCAGTTCGAAGGGCAGACCAAGGCCAAGCTGGGGAACGTGCCGGTCCGGTCGCTGGTCGAGCGGGCCACCAACGAGAAGCTGGCCGAGTGGTTCGAGGAGAACCCCCGCGAGGCGAACCAGGTCATCCAGAAGGCGCAGCTCGCCTCCCGGGCCAGGGTGGCGGCCCAGTCGGCCCGCGACCTGACCCGCCGGAAATCGGCGCTCGACGGTGCCGGACTGCCGGGCAAGCTGGTCGACTGTTCGTCACGCGATCCCCGCGAGTCCGAGATCTTCATCGTCGAGGGCAACTCGGCCGGCGGGTCGGCCAAGGACGCCCGCAACCCGCGGCTCCAGGCCATCCTCCCCATTCGGGGGAAGATCCTCAACGTCGAGCGGGCCCGCATCGACAAGATGCTGAAGAACACCGAGATCCAGGCGCTCATCTCCGCCATCGGCGCCGGGCTGGCCGACGAGTTCGACGTCAGCAAGATCCGCTACCACAAGGTGATCATCCTGGCCGACGCCGACGTGGACGGCTCCCACATCCGCACCCTGCTGCTGACGTTCTTCTTCCGCCAGATGAAGCCGCTGGTGGAGGGGGGCTTCGTCTACGTGGCCCAACCGCCGCTCTACTCCACGCTGGTCGGCAAGGAGAAGGTGTACCTGAAGGACGACGCCGCCAAGGACGCCTTTCTGGCTGAGCACCCGAACCACAAGTCCGACTTCCAGCGGCTGAAGGGCCTCGGGGAGATGGACTTCGGCGAGCTCCGCGACACCACCATGGACCCGAGCCGGCGCTCGCTGCTCCAGGTCGGTGTCGAGCAGGCGGCGCTGGCCGACGAGGTCTGCTCGGTCCTGATGGGCGAGGACGTCGACCTGCGGCGCCAGTTCATCCAGACCAACGCCAAGGACGTCCGTTTCCTCGACATCTGAGACCGCCGACGCCCCGGACCCGGGGCGGCCGGCACCCCACCCCGAAGGACTGAGACACGCACATGGCACCACCGGACAACGACGGGACCACCGACACCGACCCCGGTGGCGCCATCGAGCCCATCGAGATCCAGGAGGAGATGGAGCGTTCGTTCCTCGAGTACTCCATGTCGGTCATCGTGTCCCGTGCCCTTCCCGACGTGCGCGACGGGCTGAAGCCGGTCCACCGCCGGATCCTCTACTCCATGTTCGACCAGGGCCTCCGCCCCGACCGACCGCACTCCAAGTGCGCCAAGGTGGTGGGCGACGTCATGGGCTCGTACCACCCCCACGGCGACTCCTCCATCTACGAGGCCCTGGCCCGGATGGCCCAGGACTTCTCGATGCGCCACCCGCTGATCGACGGGCACGGCAACTTCGGCGGCACCGGCCCGGACGAGGGTCCAGCGGCCATGCGGTACACCGAGTGCCGTCTCGACTCGCTGGCCCTCGAGCTGATGGCCGGGATCGACCAGGACACCGTCGACTTCACCCCCAACTACGACGCCACCTCGGAAGAACCGACCGTGCTGCCGGCGCGCTTCCCGAACCTGCTGGTCAACGGCTCGCAGGGCATCGCGGTGGGGATGGCCACCAACATCCCGCCGCACAACCTCGGCGAGGTCATCGACGCCACCACCCACCTGTTGCAGCACCCCGAGGCCACCCCGGACGAGCTGATGGCGTTCGTCAAGGGCCCCGACTTCCCGACCGGGGCGCTGATCCTGGGGCGCCAGGGGATCCTCGACGCCTTCCGTACCGGCCGCGGTTCGATCAAGCTCCGGGCGGTGGCGGAGATCTCCGAGGGCCGCGACGGGGCCACCCGGATCATCGTGTCGGAGATGCCGTACCAGACGTCGATCGCCAGCGTCTCGAAGAAGATCGAGGACCTGGTGCGGGCGGGCGACCTCGACGGCATCGCCGAGGCGCAGGACGACTCGGCGGGAGGGAAGACGCGCCTGGTCATCCGGCTGAAGCGCGATGCCAACGCCAACGTGGTCCTGAACAACCTCTACAAGCAGACGCCGCTGCAGACCAGCTTCCCCGTCAACACCGTGGCCCTGGTCGACGGCGTTCCCCGGACACTGAACCTGGCCCAGCTGCTGACCCACTACGTGGCCCACCAGATCGAGGTGGTGACCCGGCGCTCCCAGTTCCTCCTCAACAAGGCCCGCGCCCGCGCCCACGTCGTCGAGGGCCTGCTCAAGGCCATCGACATGCTGGACGCGGTGATCGCCACCATCCGCGGCTCCGACGACCGCCCGGCGGCGATGGTGTCGCTGCAGGCGGCGCCCTTCGAGTTCTCCGAGGAGCAGGCCAACCACATCCTGGACATGACGCTGGCCCGCCTGACCCGTCTCGGACGGTCGAACCTCGAAGAGGAGATGGCCAAGCTGCTCGAGGAGATCGCCGAGCTCGAGTCGATTTTGGCCGACGACGTCAAGCTCCGGGGGGTGATCGCCGGCGAGCTGGGGGAGATCCGGTCCAAGTTCGCCAACGAGCGACGCTCGGTGATCACCCACGATCCGGGCGACATGAACGTCGAGGACCTGGTCGACGACGAGGAGCTGGTCGTCACCATGAGCCGGGCCGGCTACGTCAAGGCGGTCTCCGCCGACGCCTTCCGGACCCAGGGGCGCGGCGGTCGCGGCGTCCAGGGGGCGAAGCTGAAGGAGGAGGACCTCATCGACGACGTGGTCCACACCAGCTCGCACGCCCACCTGCTGCTCTTCTCCAACCGCGGCCGGGTGTTCCGGCTCCGGGCCCTGGAGATCCCCATGAAGGAGCGGACCGCCCGGGGGACGGCCATCGTGAACCTGCTGCCGCTCTCCCCGAGCGAGACCATCCAGGCGGTCATCGGCACCCGCGACTTCTCCGCCGACCACTACCTGGTGTTCACCACCAAGCAGGGCCAGATCAAGAAGACGTCGTTCGCCGAGTACGACAAGTCGCGCCGCGAGGGTTTCATCGCCATCAACCTGCGCGAGGGCGACGAGCTGGTCCGGGTGGTCGAGACCTCCGGGGACGACGACCTCTTCATCGTCACCCGGTCCGGGATGACCATCCGCTTCGCTGAGACGGATGTCCGGGCCATGGGCAGGGACGCCGCCGGGGTGCGGGGGGTGCGGCTCAAGGCCGGCGACGAGGTGGTCTCGTGCGACGTGGCCCGTGACGACGCCGACATCCTGCTGGTGACCGACGCCGGCTTCGGGAAGCGGACGAAGCTCGAGCGGTTCAACCGTCAGGCCCGAGGTGGCCAGGGGGTCCGCGGCATCAAGCTGACCGCCAAGCGGGGCAAGGTGGTGGCGGCCTTCATGGCCGCCCTCGACGACGAGATCCTCCTCATCTCCACGAGCGGTGTGGTCATCCGGATGCCGGTGCGGGAGATCGCCTCGCAGGGGCGCGATGCCACCGGAGTCCGGGTGATGAACCTCGACGGCGGCGACGCGGTGGCCGCGGTGGCCGCGGTGGCGGGGGAGACTGCCGGCGGCGAGTGACGTCGGGAGCCTTCCGGATGCCCTCAAAGGGATTGAGACCAGGTCGGAGGATCCGAGCGCCGCAGGAGACGGCAGTCCGACGGGGGACCGCCTCGACCGGAACGACGTCCTGGTGGACGGCGCCGGGCCTCGCCCGGGTCCCGGCCATCACGGTGATCTTTTGGGTGATCAAGGGCCTGTCGACGGCGATGGGTGAGTCGACATCGGACTACCTCGTGCACACCATCGGTCCGGTGCCGGCAGTGTTGCTGGGCTTCGGGGGATTTGTCGGCGCCCTGGGCGTCCAATTTCGGCAGGGCCGGTACCGGGCGTGGCCCTACTGGGCGACGGTGGTCATGGTCGGGACCTTCGGCACCATGGCGGCTGACGTGCTGCACGTCGGGTTCGGCGTTCCCTACGTCCTCTCGACCGTGCTCTACGGTGCTGTCCTTGCGGCGGTATTCGTGGCGTGGAGACGAACCGAACAGACGCTCTCCATTCACCAGGTGGATTCACCGAGGCGTGAAGCGTTCTACTGGGCCGCAGTGGTTGCTACCTTCGCGATGGGCACGGCGTTGGGGGATCTGACGGCATACACCCTCCACCTGGGGTACTTCGGTTCGGTGGCGCTGTTCGCCACCGTGATCGCCGTCCCGGCGGCCGGCTACCGGTGGATGGGCTGGAATGGCGTGTTCTCGTTCTGGTTCGCCTATGTCGTCACCCGGCCGCTCGGTGCCTCGATCGCCGATGGGCTCGGCAAGCCCCAGTCGGTGGGCGGACTGGGGCTGGGGAGTGGACCGGTGGCATTGGGATTGGGGGCAGCCATCATCGTGCTGGTTTCCATCCTCGCCGCGACCGGCGCCGGGGCTCAGCGGACGATCCCCCGCTGAAGCTGGAGTGTCGCGGTAGGGGTTCCAGTCGACGTACACTCTCAGGCGCCAGGTTCTCCAAGCCTTCGGTGGGTCGGTCGCTGTCTCGAAACCCCGTGGTCGGAGCGGACGATCGCCGGAATTGCGTGCCACTGAGGCACCGGGTCACCCTGGCCGGCACGAGGTACCAGTTGGGGGCTATAGCTCAGTCGGTTAGAGCGCAGCACTGATAATGCTGAGGTCGCTGGTTCGATTCCAGCTAGCCCCACCACATTCCCCCTGGTCAGGCGCTTGCGAGGGGTCGTGCCCCTGGTCGCACCGGGCGACGGTGGCTCCGGCACCGGCCTGACACCTGCTGTCTGACCCGGGTCCACCGGGAACAGTCCGGTATCCTCCTTATCCTCGAGCCATCCCCTCCGGGGACGGATGCGAAGCAGGCCGAAGTTGCCGGTGGGGCCGGGACGAGGGAACGGTGGCTGGGTGGCGCCCGAACACATCCACGGGCCGACCGAGGTGCAACTCGTGAGCATCCTCGCCTCGCGCAAGTACCGGGGCTCCCGCACCGTTCTCGCAATCAACATCATCGGCCGGTAGCCGGTCGTCCGGATCCGATAGCAGTGGTTCGGTGTCGCCCGGTTCTGCAGCTCGATCGGGAACGGCCACGTCTCCAAGCCCGTGGTCGGCACGGCCGCCATTCGGTGAAGGTCGGGCTGCTGCCCCGAGGCACACAGCCGGGGACCGGCTATTCGAACGGTGCACAGCTCGAGCCCGGCCATCCGCGGCGGACCGCAGACCGGGCGGACAGCGGCGTGGACAGCGGCAGTGCCCGAGCGCCGGGAGAGCGCGACCCGGTGGGTGCCGGTCATCGAGACGGCCGCGGGCGACAGCACCTCACCGTCGAAGGACCGCCACCTCCCACTGAGACGTGAATCGGTCGACCCCAGACACCGTATGGAACAGAGAGCGCCCGGGGAAGAACCGTGAAGTAAATGTCACGTGCACACCAGAACCGAACCCACTGGCCGACGGTGAAGGAAATCTGCGGGATGCGCACATTTGCCATTAAATAGCCTCAGGATGTTCCATCTCCGAGCGGGAGCACCGGCAGGGGACGTCAGCGTGACGACCTCGGCGAACAGGGGACGTCGGTCGATCGCCATGACCCTCTACCCTTCTCGTGGCTTGTTGCGCCACCAGTCGGTGCACCCGGTCCTGCGGGGTCGGCAACGAGGTCGTGGGCCCCCGCCAGGGTTGACACGTAGTGAGGGAGCAACTCCTTTCCACCAATAGATTGCACAGTCACGGCACATTCTTTTGCCTAAACCAATTGTTGCAGCTACCGGCCATAGTCATGAATATCCCGTTGCCTCATGTCAAAACCTCCGCGTAAGGGGCCTGGGTCTGATTCATTGCCTCAACTAAAACCTCCGCCTGGGTTACTGGTTGAAGGCCCTGTTCACCTGTGGTTTGACCGGAGCAGGAGCCT
>Ga0209012_1000444_pt1 | contig 59130 bp, 59 predicted proteins | sample RS3BMetagenome_FD_184735 | JGI IMG/M metagenome (GOLD analysis project Ga0209012, IMG submission 184735) | Ferric oxide microbial mat and aquatic microbial communities from Rainbow Spring, Yellowstone National Park, USA - RS3B (SPAdes) (version 3) ... | reverse complement strand
CGACCAGGGGTTCGAACAGTTCGGGGTGACCCTCGGCCATGGCCAGCACGGCGGGGGCCTCGGTGCCGTAGCGGCCGGTGAGGACGGCGGCCCTCGTGGTCTCGGGGTGCTCGGGATCGGTGCGGAGGTTGGCTCCGGCGCCACCGGCCGTCGGCTCCTTGCGCCTCCCCGCAGGTGCCCCGTGGAGGCGGAGGTTCTTGGTCCGGCACCGCAGTCCCTTGCGTCCGAGCGCCTCGACGACCGCGTCCACCGTGTCCTCGGCCATCTTGCGGTAGGTGGTCAGCTTGCCGCCCGTCACGGTGACGAGGCCACCACCCGAGGCCCGCACGGTGTGGCGCCGGGACAGGTCGGCCGTGCGCTCACTGGCGGCTCCCTTCTGTTCGGGGGCGAGCAGGGGACGGAGTCCGGACCAGATCCCGGTGATGTCGTCCCGGGTCAGCTCCCGGGTCGAGACGGCGTTGGCCGCACCGAGGATGTAGTCGACGTCCTCGGGGGTGCACGACGGGTCGTCGAGCGGGCCGTCCCAGGCGGTGTCGGTGGTGCCCAGGTAGACCTGGTCGCCCCAGGAGACGACGAAGATCGAGCGCTTGTCCTCGCTCACCGGGATGACAGCGGCGATGTCGCACGGGAACGCCTCCTCGGGCACCGTGATGTGGATGCCCTTGGCCGGCCGGATGGAGTGGGGGTCCCGGCCCTCGTCGAAGGTCCGGACCTCGTCCGACCAGACCCCGGCGGCGTTCACGACCACCGTGGCGCGGATGTCGAAGGCCGGGGCCCCGTCCGGGACCACTGTGGCGCCGTGCACCCGGCCGGCGGGGTCGGACACCAGGCCGGTCACCCGGGTGTGGTTGACGGCGACGGCGCCGTAGTCGAGCACGGCGGTTCGGAGCACGGTCAGCGTGAGGCGCGCGTCGTCGGAGCGGGCGTCCCAGTAGAGGAAGCCGGCGGCCAGCCGGTCGGCCCGTAGGGTCGGCATGTGCTCGAGGGCCTGTTCGCGGGTCACCTTCTCGTGGCGACGGCCGATACGGACGCCACCGGTCAGGTCGTAGAGCCACAGTGCGGTCCGATAGACGCGGGCCACGCTCTTGTTCACCACGCCGGGCTTGCCGAACAACGGGATGAGGAATGGCAGGGGCGAGACGAGGTGGGGCGCGTTGTCGAGGAGGTGCTGGCGTTCGGCCAGGTTCTCGTAGACGAGCCGGTACTCGTGCTGCTGCAGGTAGCGCAGCCCGCCGTGGATGAGCTTCGAGGACTTGGAGGACGTACCCGAGGCGAAGTCGTCCTGTTCGACGAGGGCGGTCTTGAGGCCGCGACTGGCGGCGTCCAGCGCGACACCTGCACCGGTGATACCACCGCCCACGACCAGCACGTCGAAGGACTCGGAGGCCAGGCGGGCGAGGGCCGGGTCCCGGGAGAACGGCAGGTGGGCCGCCGACGACGGGGGCGCGGTTGTGGACATGGAGAAAGCCTGCCACAGGTGGCCCGGTTGCTCGCGGCCGACCGGGGCCCGTTGCGATCGCTCCCCGGCGACCGGTAGCGACGAAGGCGTGGACTCCTCCGGCCAGGAGTGCCCGGCACCTGAGCGCACCGGAGCTTCGGCCGAGGTCGGCGCGTGCCGACCGTGACGACCTCCATGCTCGTCGAGGGCCGGGCGGCGCCCCCGGGGGTGGAGGCGACGCCACGACGGATCATCAATGGGGACCGGCACACGTCCACCGATCACCCCGGGGGTATCGCCAATCATTGTTGTTTGACAATCACTGGTGGTATGGTGATGGCCATGCGCACGCCCGAGGAATTGACCGATCTGTTCCGGTCCTCGGGCCGCAAGGTGACGGCGCAGCGCCAGTGCATCTTCCGTCTGCTCCAGGGTGACGAGACCCACCCCTCGGCCGAGGCGATCCATGCGGCGGCGTCCCGCCAGATGGAGACCATCTCGCTCAAGACCGTGTACCAGACGCTCCACGACCTCGCTGACCTGGGGGAGATCTCCGCCCTCGACGTGGGTACCGGCCGGACCCGCTTCGACCCCAATGTCGACGATCCGCACCACCACCTGGTGTGCCGGTCCTGCGGCAACGTCCGTGACCTCGTGGTGGACTTCCCGGAACTGGCCGTTCCCGACGGCGCCGACCTCGGCTTCGAGCTGGGTGCGGCCGAGGTGGTCTTCCGGGGCCTGTGCCCGGACTGCCGTGCCGGGTTCCCGGCACGCTCCAGCGAGGTCGCTGCGAGGTAGCGAGGCCGACGCAAGGTAGTAGAGGCCGCCGCCAGGTTCTGATCTCCCCAGTCGACATCTCCCCACCCGACACGAAAGGAACACCATGCCCGAACTCAAGGACAGCCGGACCGAGGCGAACCTCAAGGAGGCCTTCGCCGGCGAGAGCCAGGCCAACCGCCGTTACCTCTACTTCGCCCAGAAGGCGGACGTCGAGGGCTATCCGGACGTGGCGGCGCTGTTCCGGTCGGTCGCCGAAGGGGAGACCGGCCATGCGTTCGGTCACTTCGACTTCCTGCGCGAGGTCGGCGACCCGGTGACGGGCATCCCGGTGGGCCCGACCGAGGACAACCTGAAGTCGGCGATCGAGGGCGAGACCTACGAGTACTCCGAGATGTACCCGGGTTTCGCCCGCACGGCGCGCGACGAGGGCTTCGACGAGATCGCCGAATGGTTCGAGACACTGGCCCGGGCGGAAAAGAGCCACGCCGGCCGCTTCACCGAGGGACTCACGTCGGTCGCCTGATCCCCGTCGGCCGCGGCAGTCGTCGGTCCCTGGGCACGACCCCGTCGGACCGGCCGGCCGCCGGGTCCCCCCGTGGGACGCGCCGCGGCGGACGGACAGGCACCTGGCAGCAGCCATGACCACCACCTACTCCCCTGCGGATCCCGCCTACCTCGACGAGGCCGACCTGCGCGTCGAACTCGGGCGGGTCTTCGACCTGTGCCACGGCTGCCGGCTCTGCTTCAACCTGTGCCCGTCGTTCCCGACGATGTTCGACCTCATCGACGCCAACGACGGTGAGGTGGCCGCCCTGACGGCGGCCGACCAGGACCGGGTCGTCGACGAGTGCTACCAGTGCAAACTCTGCTACCCGAAGTGCCCGTACGTACCGCCCCACGAATGGCAGCTCGACTTCCCCCGGCTCATGATGCGGGCCCAGGCCGTGCGGCACGACCAGGGCCGCCCGCTCCGTGACCGGGTGACCGACCAGGCCTTGGCCCGGACGGACCTGCTCGGACGGGTGTCGGTCGCCGCCGCCCCGGTGGTCAACGCCCTGACCGGGACGCCCGGGTCGTGGGCCCGCAGGGCGATGGAGAAGACCGCCGGACTGGCGGCCGAACGCCTGTTGCCGCCCTATGCCCGGACCCGGTTCTCCACCTGGTTCAGGCGACGGGACACCGACCGGGGGCCGAGGTCCTTCGTCGCCGAGGCGCCCCAGGGGGAGGTCTCCGTCTTCCCGACGTGCTTCATCGAGTACATGGAGCCGGCCATCGGCCAGGACCTGGTGAAGGTGTTCGAACGCAACCGGGTCACCTGCTCGATGCCCGAGGGTGTGTCGTGCTGCGGGGCCCCGTGGCTCCACCAGGGCAACGTGAAGGAGTTCACCAAGGCGGCCACCCGCAACGTCACCGCACTGGCCCGCGACGTGCGTGCGGGCAAGGAGGTGGTGGTGGCCCAGCCCACCTGCGCCTATGTCGTGAAGAAGGACTACCCCCTGTATCTGGAGGGGACCCCGGCGGCCGCCGACGCAGCCCTCGTGGCCGAGCACACCGCCGATCCGGCCGAGTACCTGGTCGCCCTCCACAAGGCGGAGGGAACGGAACTGGACACGTCGTTCGCCGGGAGGGACGCCGGCGCGGTGCCGGACCAGGTGACCTACCACGTGGCCTGCCACCTCCAGGCCCAGCACATCGGCCTGAAGAGCCGTGACCTGTTGAAGGTGGCGGGGATCAAAGCGACGCTCGTGCAGCGGTGTTCGGGGATCGACGGCACGTGGGGCTACCGGGCCGCTAACTACGCGCTGGCCCGCAAGGTGGCTGCGCCGATGGCCCGGGAGATCACGGACGCCGGCAACGAGGTGGTCTGTGGCGACTGCCACCTGGCCAACGGAGCCATCGAGCAGGAGACGGGCACGCGCCCGGTGCATCCGATGCAGTTGATGGCCCGCGCCTACGGCATCCCCGAGGAGCCCTTGTGACCAGGCGGGAGGAGCCCTCATGACCAGGTGGGAGCAACCCTCGTGACCATCCGCCCGCTGACCCTCGACGACATCGCCGACCAGCGCGCCTACGAACGGGAGCGGGACGAGTTCCGACGCCAGGTCATCGCAGCCAAACGGCTCCGCCGGGTGAGCGTCGGTCCGGTCGTGACGCTGACGTTCGAGAGCCGGCTGACCATGCGCTTCCAGGTCCAGGAGATGGCCCGGGCCGAAAAGTTGATCACCGACGCCCAGATCCAGCACGAGCTCGACGTCTACAACCGCCTCCTCCCCGCACCGGGTGAGCTGTCGGCCACCCTGTTCCTCGAGCTGACGACCGAGGAGCAGCTGCGGACGTGGCTGCCCCGGCTGGTGGGGATCGAGCGGTCGGTGGTCTTCGAGATCGGGGAGGGTGCCCGCCGCCGTCTGGTGCGCTCGGTTCCCGAGGAGGGTCATGACGCGCAGCTGACCCGGGCGGAGGCCACCTCCGCCGTCCACTACGTGCGGTTCCCTTGCACCCCCGACGAGGTGGCGGCCTTCGGGGACGGCCCGGTCCGGTTGCTGGTCGACCATCCCGGGTACCCCGACGGTCGCCCCGGCGTCGAGCTCGTCGCGGCGACCCGGGACGAGCTGGCGGAGGACCTGCTCGCCCGCTGAGTCAACGCCGCCCGCTGAGTCAACGCCGCCGGCTCACGTTCCGGTGAATTCCGGCGGACGATGGTCCATCGACGCGGCGATCCCCTCGCGGAAGTCCTCCGTCTCCATGAGGCGGACCTGCTCGGAGCGCTCGTGGTCGACCGCCGCGGCGAACGCCTCGACCAGTCCGGCGCGCAGGGTGGCTCGGATCGACCGGACGGCCTGGGGGGCGGACCCGGCGATCTCGGCGGCGAGCGCGTGGGCTCCGGCCCGGGGGTCGTCGTCCAGCCGGTCGACCAGGCCGATGGCCAGGGCCTCTACGCCGTCGATGCGCCTTCCCGTAGTCAGGAGTTCGAGGGCCCGCTGCCGGCCCACCGTTGCGGGCAGGGTGAGGGAGATCCCGAACCCCTGATGGAATCCCAACCGGGCGAAATTGGCGGAGAAGCGGCTCGTCGGCGTAGCCACCCGGAAATCGGCGGCGAGGGCGAGGCCGAGTCCGCCACCGATGGCCGAGCCCTGGAGGGCCGCCACGAGGGGCAGAGGTCCGCCGATGAGCTGCCGGGCGCTTCCGTAGAGGTTGGCCAGGGCATCGTCACTCGGCTTGTCGGTCGCCCCGAAGTCGAGTCCGGCGCAGAAGTGCTTGCCTTCGGCACACAGGACGACGGCCCGACCGCCTCGTGTGGCGGCCCAGGCCACGGCGTCCACCACGCCGTTGAGCAGGTCGGCGTCGAAGTAGTTGGCGGGCGGGCGGTGCAGTTCGACTTCGGCCACGTGGCCCTCGCCGAGGCGGGCCGACACGTCGCCGAAGGTCTCGGTGGTTCTGGTGGTCATCGTCCCACCGGCTCCGTGGTCCCGGAGTGGTCTCGTAGTTCCCGCACCTCAGCTGCCACCTCCTCGTTGTGCTCGCCGCTGCGGGCGGCGTGCCGATGCACGGTGGGCCCCGGGTGCGCCGAGAACCGGACCGGCTGCGGGATGACCTTGTACCGCCCGGCCTCGGGGTGTTCGTCCTCGGGCAGGGCGTCGACCAGTTCCTCCAGGGTCGGGATGGCCGAAGCCGGGATCCGGGCGGCGGCGCAGAACTCGAGCCACTCGTCGGTCGTCCGGGTGGTGAGCACCTCGGCGACGTCGCGGTAGAGGGAGTCGGCGTGGGCGATCCGGGACCGGGCCGATCGGATGCGCTCGTCCTCGGCGAGGTCCGGCCTCCCGGCCTCACGGAACAGGTCCTCGTAGTTCTCCCTGGTGTAGGCGAGGACGTTGATCCAGCCATCACTCGTCCGCTGCGGCTGCCTTTCCGGGTTGAGGATCCGGCCGTACCCTGGTGGTCCCTGCGGGGGGATGGCGGTGGCCGCCCCGGCGTGCTCCACCAGGGTGAAGGCGGTCATGACGTCGATCATGGGCACCTCGACCCGTTGACCGCGCCCGGTCCGCTCCCGCTCGAACAGGGCGGCCATCACCGCGTAGGCGATGGTCAGTCCGCTCACCTTGTCGGCCACCAGCGAGGGCACCAGCACCGGCACGCCACCCTGGCGCCGGAAGGCGTCCGGCATCCCCGATCCGGCCTGGATCACGTCGTCGTAGGCCGGGGCATCGGCGGCCGGGGAGTCCGAGGGGTAGCCCTGGGCCTGGCAGTAGACGATGTCCGGCCGGACATCGGACACCTCGTCGTAGGAGAGACCGAGCCGGCCGAGGGTGCCCGGTCGGAGGTTGGTCACCAGCACGTCGACGGTGGAGGCGAGGTCGAGCAGGGCCTGGCGTCCCTCGGGGTCCTTCAGGTCGAGGACGACGCTGCGCTTGTTGCGCAACAGGTTGAGGGCCAGACCCGAAAGCGAGGGCACCGGACCTGCGGTCATGACCCGACTGAGGGTCCCCTTCGGGTCCTCGACCGTGATCACGTCGGCCCCGAGGTCGCCCAGGATCTGGGTGGCCAACGGACCCATGATGACCGAGCTCATGTCGAGTACCCGGACGCCGTCCAGCGGACCGTTCGACGTCGTGGTCATGGCGTGATCCTTTGCTCCGACGTCACCTGTCGTGACGTGCTGCGGTGGCGTGTCCCCGGAGCGCCGTCGTGTCGACGGTGACTGTCCCCGGTGGGTGGGACGGCCAATGGTACCGAGCCGTGCCCTGTTGCCGGGAGCTGTGTGGCCGACAGCCCTGTTGCCGGCCGGCTGTGTTGCTGGCCGGCTGTGTTGCTGGCCGGCTGGACCGGACTCCGCTCAGCGGGCCAGGGGATTGGGCTCGGGGGGTGCGATCCTGGTCAGGGTGTTGCGGTCGACGTGGGAGAACGGCTCGTCCCGTCCGGGGATGTCGAGGATGCCCTCCTCCTCGTAGGACCACGTGCCGTCGGGGTGCACGGTCACCTGCATGCGATAGCTCAGGGTCCGGAAGTTCCGGTCGAGGAAGGGGTTGGAGAGGATCCCGTAGACCTCGGAACCCACGGCGGCCCGCACCTCGAACTCGGTGGCGTCCGCCGCTGCGTGCCCGCCGGCCAGCAGGACCTGCCCCCTCGGGATCCCGAGGGTGAGCGTCACGGTCTCCGAGGCAGCCTCCCAGAGCCAGTACCCGACCTGGTCGTGGAAGGTCTCGATCTCCCCGGGCTTGACGATGTGGGCGTGGTACCGCAGCCCGTACAGCAGCTGGGGGCCGTTGGTCTGGGGGTCGATGGGCTGCAGTTCGTACCGTTCGTCGAACCGGTCGCGCTCGGTGCCCTCGGCCACCGGGTGGGCATCGGCGCCCACTCCGGTCCACACGCCAGCCAGCGGTCCGAGAGGCCCGAGGTGGGCCAGCGTGTGGGGATCGGCATCGGGCTCGGTGTAGATGTCCGGACCTTCGGCCGCCTCGATTCCGGGAGACGTCACAGGGTCCTCTCACCCGGTTGGTTACGCTCGCGGTGACTCGTCGGCACTTGGTTCATCGGTGCGTTCCACCTGTTCGTCCGCGGTTCCGGTTCCTGAGGCCCGGCATCGAGTGATGCCACCACCTCGGTCGCAGTGTACGAGGGGAGTAGTCGCGTCTGCCGACCGGACGGTGGGCCCCTGGGTCACCCGGGGACCGCCGGGCCGATCGGGCAAGGTCGACGCCCCGGTGGCAGCAGGGTGTCCGGCAAGGTCGGGTGGCCACACTCCTCCCGTCACCCACCGGGGTGGCCCGACCGGTCGCCGAGGCGCCCGGCGGAGACGCACCACGGTGCACGGAGGGACAACACAGATGAGCAGTGCCACAACGACGACGATCGTCGGGAACCTGACCCGGGACCCCGAGATCCGCTACACCCGCGAGGGCCAGGCCACGGTCACCCTCGGGATCGCCGCCAACCGGCGGTGGCAGAACCGCGAGACCAACGAGTGGGAGGAGTCCACCTCCTTCTTCGACGTCGTCGCCTGGCGTGACCTGGCCGAGAACGTCGCCCTCAGTCTCACGAAGGGCATGCGTGTGCTGGTGACCGGCCGGCTCGAGCAGCGCAGCTGGGAGACCGAGGACGGCGACAAGCGCTTCAAGGTCGAGATCGTGGCCGACGAGGTCGGACCGGCGCTGCGGTTCGCCACGGTCGACGTCCATCGGGTGGTGCGCCCGTCCGCCGAGACCGACGCCGGGTCGTTCACCGAGGATGGCGTCGGTGGGTGAGCCCCGGACGCCCACCTCTGGCCGTCGGCCCTCCGCGCCGGTGCACTTCGGTGTCCGGGTGATCCTCTCCAAAGAGGAGGCCTTCGGTGCCTGTCAGGCCCTGGCCGACGCCGGACGGGTGCTCGTGCGCTCCGGTCGGGCCGTCGAGGCCGACTCGTTGGGCTCGCTCTTCGACCTGTTGGAGGAGCGCCTGGTCGACCGCTGAGCCTGTTCTCGCGGCTCCGCCCCCGACCGGGGGGGTCGGGGGCGGAGCGCGGGGGTGGGGGGAAGGTGAAGGTGTGGGGGGCGCAGGGGTGGGGGGAAGGTGTGGGGGGGCCGGAAGGTCAGTCCTCGGCGGGTTCGAACTCGAGCGACAGCGAGTTCACGCAGTAGCGGAGGCCGGTAGGAGCCGGACCGTCGGGGAACACGTGGCCGAGGTGGCCTCCACACCGGGCGCAGGTGATCTCGGTGCGGCGCATCCCGAAGGAGGAGTCGTCGTGCTCGGCGATGGTGCCCGCGGAGAGCGCCCGGGTGAAGCTCGGCCAGCCCGAACCGGACTCGAACTTGGCGTCGGTCGGGAAGAGTTCGGCGCCGCATCCGGCACAGGTGAACATGCCGCTGCCCTCGACGTGGAGCAGCTCGCCGGACCAGGCCGGCTCCGTACCCTTCTGGCGCAGGACGGCGTAGCGCTCGGGCGACAGCCGTGACCGCCACTCCTCGTCGGTCAGCTCGACCCTGTCTGTCTGGGTGCCGGGGTCGTCGGTGGTGCTCATGGGGACTCCTCTGTGTCGAAGGGATCGGTGTCGATGGGACGTAGGGCTGGGTTGCCGGACCGCCCCCCACTTCGGGAGGGCACCGGCGTCGGACAGTGTGGCCAGCCCTCGGACAGTGTGGTCAACACCGGGTCCCGGCGAGGTGTTCCCACCCCTGACCTCCGATCGGAGGAGAAACGCCGTTTGCTAACGTCGCGTCAGATTCCCAACGGACCGCACCCCCGGCCGGGCCCTCTCCACGGCACGGGCCGCGCCGGTGGGCGCCGGCCCCACACTCCAGGACGCCGCCACATGGACCTTCGAGACCGACCCGAGGACGAGGCCTTCCGCAAGGAGGTCCGCACCTGGCTGACCGACCACGTCGTGGACGAGTTCGCGGCGCTCGACGGCCGGGGGGGCTCGGGGGACGAGACCTTCGGCTTCGAGGTGCGCCTCGAATGGGAGAAGGTGCTGGCGTCCGGAGGCTGGACCTGTCTCGGCTGGCCGGTCGAGTTCGGAGGGCGTGGCGCCTCCATCGCCCACCAGGTCATCTTCAACGAGGAGTACGTGAAGGCCAAGGCTCCGGGCCGCGTCAGCATCCTGGGCGAGGGACTCCTCGGACCGACGCTCATCCAGTACGGCACCAAGACCCAGCAGGACCGCTTCCTGCCGCGCATCGTCGACGGGACCGAGCTGTGGTGCCAGGGCTACTCCGAGCCCAACGCCGGCAGTGACCTGGCCAACGTGGCCACCCGGGCCGAACTCGACGGGGACGAATGGGTGATCACGGGCCAGAAGGTGTGGACGTCGCTGGCCCACCAGTCCGACTGGTGCTTCGTGGTGTGCCGCACCGAGGCGGGCTCGACCCGGCACAAGGGCCTGTCGTACCTCCTGGTCCCCATGCGTCAGCCCGGGGTGGAGATCCGGCCGATCACGCAGCTGACCCGGACGTCGGAATTCAACGAGGTGTTCTTCGACGGTGCCCGCACGGCCGCGGACATGGTGGTGGGCGAGGCCGGTGACGGATGGCGGGTGGCCCTGGCGACGCTGGCCTACGAACGGGGCGTCGGCCTGCTCGGCCACCAGCTCACGTTCCGCCGGGAGCTCGACCAGCTGCTGGGCCTCGCCCGTCGGAACGGCAAGGCGGACGACCCCGTCGTCCGCCAACGTCTGGCCCGCTCGTACGCCGAGCTCGAGGTGCTGCGCTTCAACACGTTGCGGAGCCTGTCCGGGTACGACGGGCCGGTGGCCCCGCCCGAGGCGTCGATCATCAAGCTGTTCTGGTCCACCTGGCACCAGCAGCTCGGTGAACTGGCCATGGATGTGCGCGGGGCCCCGGGCCTGGTGGTCGAGTCGGCGCCCTACGAGCTCGACGAGTTCCAGCGCACGTTCCTGTTCTCGCGGTCGGAGACCATCTACGGCGGCTCCAACGAGATCCAGAAGAACATCATCGGTGAACGGGTCCTCGGACTGCCGCCCGAGCCCAAGGGAGCACTCCGTTGACCGACCTGACCGCCGACCTGCCGACCGCCGCACCGGCGGCACCCGAACCGCCGGCCGGCCACGGACTGCTCGAGGGCAAGGTGGTGGTCGTCACGGCCGCCGCCGGCACCGGCATCGGATTCGCCACGGCCAAGAGGTGTATCGAGGAGGGGGCCACGGTCGTCGTGTCCGACGCCCACGAGCGGCGGCTGGGTGAGACGGCTGACGCCCTCGCCGAGCTGCCCGGGACCCGGGGGGTCCGACCGCTCGCCGTGCCCTGCAACGTCACCGTCGAGTCCGAGGTCCAGGGTCTCTACGATGCCGCCGTGGCCCGGCACGGGCGCTTCGACGTGGCCGTCAACAACGCCGGGCTGGGGGGCCAGGTGGACGTGGTCGACATGACCGACGAGCAGTGGGACCTGGTCCTCGACGTGACCCTGACCGGTACGTTCCGGTGCACGCGCGCCGCCCTCCGTCACTTCTACGCTCGCGAGGGCGGTGGGGTCATCGTGAACAATGCCAGCGTGCTCGGTTGGCGGGCCCAGGCCGGCCAGGCCCACTACGCCGCGGCCAAGGCGGGGGTCATGGCCCTCACCCGGTGCTCGGCCGTCGAGGCGGCCCCCCACGGCGTCCGGATCAATGCGGTATCCCCGAGCCTGGCCGTCCATCCGTTCCTCAACAAGGTGATGGCCGACGACGACCTGGCCGAACTCGCCCGCCGCGAGGTCTTCGGGCGCGGGGCGGAAGTGTGGGAGGTGGCCAACGTCATCGCCTTCCTGGCCAGCGAGTACGCCACCTTCATGACCGGGGAGGTCGTGTCGGTCAGCAGCCAGCACCCCTGAGTCGTCCCGGTCGGACCCGACGACGCCCCCAGGGCCATGCACTACCCTGACGGCGTGTCAGATGTGACCGATCCCCGTGGCGACCTCGAGTGGGGGACGCTCCCCGGCCTCGTGCAGGACGCCGCCGCCAGGTTCGGAGCGGCCGAGGCCGTGGTGGACCGCAACGGACCCGGGGGAACGACGACCCGGTGGTCGTTCGACCGCCTGGCCGATGAGGTGGCCACGGCCACCCGCGCCGTCATGGCCAACGGCATCGAGCCGGGTGACCGCGTGGCGGTGTGGGCGCCCAACTGCGCCGAGTGGATGGTGGCGGCGCTGGGCGCCGTGGGGGCCGGTGCGGTGCTGGTGCCCCTCAACACGCGGTACAAGGGAGCCGAGGCGGCCTACATACTGCGGACGTCGGGGGCCCGCATCCTCTTCACCGTCCAGGGGTTCCTCGGCACGGACTACCCCGCACTGCTCGACGAGGCGGTCGCCTCCGGTGACCCGGTTCCCGCCCTCGAGCGGGTGGTGGTGCTGCGTACCGACGACTCCCGGGACGTGGTGGCGGCCACCGCCGGGGCCCGGACGGTCCCGTGGGCGGAGTTCCTGGCCGAGGCGGGCACCTGCGAGCCCGACGTGGCCGCAGGTCGCACGGCGTCGCTCACCCCGGGCGACCTCTCGGATCTGGTGTTCACCTCGGGGACGACCGGGTACCCGAAGGGGGCGATGACGACCCACGGCCAGACGCTGCGGACGTTCGCCACCTGGGCCGAGGTCGTGGGACTGCGGGCCGGTGACCGGTACCTGATCGTCAACCCGTTCTTCCACACCTTCGGCTACAAGGCCGGCATCCTGGCCTGCCTGATGGCCGGGGCGACCATGGTGCCCGAGCCGGTGTTCGATGTCGACGTGGTGCTGCAGCGGGTCGCCGACGAGCGGATCAGCGTGCTCCCCGGTCCCCCCACCATCTTCCAGTCGATCCTCGATCATCCGAAGCGCGACGCCTACGACCTCTCGACGCTGCGACTCGTGGTGACGGGTGCCGCGGTGGTGCCCGTCGAACTGATCGAGTCCCTCTGGGTCGACATGGGCATCGAGACGGTGTTGACCGCGTACGGGCTGACCGAGGCGACCGGCACCGTCACCATGTGTCGCCGAGGGGACTCCGCCGAGGTCATCTCGGCGACGTCGGGCCGGGCCATCCCGGACGTGGAGGTACGCATCGCCGACGCGGGCGGGGCCGAGGTGGCCACCGGTGAGGCGGGGGAGATCGTGGTCCGGGGTTACAACGTGATGTCGGGCTACTTCCAGGACGCCGAGGCGACGGCGGCGGCCATCGACGCCGATGGCTGGCTGCACACGGGTGACGTGGGCTTCGTCGACGCCGAAGGCAACCTGGCCATCACCGACCGCCTCAAGGACATGTACGTGTCCGGCGGATTCAACGTCTATCCGGCCGAGGTCGAGGCCGTCCTCCGTCGTCATCCGGCGGTGGCCCAGGTGGCCGTCGTCGGGATTCCCGACCACCGGATGGGTGAGGTCGGTCTCGCCGTCGTGGTCCCGGCACCGGGGGCTGATACCGGAGCGCTGTCGGCCGACCTCCAGGTGTTCGCCAAGGAGCAGCTGGCCAACTTCAAGGTCCCCCGTCGGGTGGAGGTCGTCGACGTGCTGCCGACCAACGCCAGCGGCAAGGTCCTCAAGCGGGAGCTGAGGGCGAGCTTCGGGACGTGAGCCCTCCCGGGGCCGACCGCCGCCCCCGCCGCCCCCGCCGTCCGGGCACCGGCCCCACCGCCCGGTGACCGCCGGCATCGACCGGGGAGTGCCGCACCGACTAGACCGACTGATCGAGCAGGACCACCGAGCGTAAAAGGAGCACCACGTGCGAGGCATCGTCTACACCGGATCCGACGTCGAGGTCACCGACGAGCTGTCCATCGGCGACCCCGGGCCCACCGAGGTCCGGGTGGCCGTCGGCGCGGCCGGCGTGTGCCACAGCGACCTGTCGGTCATCAACGGGACCATTCCGTGGAAGGCGCCCTCGGTGCTCGGCCACGAGGGTGCCGGCGTCGTCGAGGCGGTCGGCAGCGAGGTCCGATCGGTCAAGCCCGGCGACCACGTGGTGATCGCCACCCTGGCCAGCTGCGGTACGTGCCGGGCGTGTGCCACCGGGCATCCGACGTGGTGCATCAAGACCCTGGGCAACGTGTCGACCCCCTTCACGTACAAGGGTGAACCCGCATCCAACTTCGCCGCCACCTCGGTGTTCGCCGAGTCGACCATCGTCAAGGAGGTCCAGGCGGTCAAGATCTCCAAGGACGTCCCCATGACGTCCGCCTGCCTCATCGGTTGCGGCGTCCTGACCGGGGTGGGCTCCGTGCTCAACCGGGCCAAGGTGCAGGCGGGCGAGACCTCGGCCGTGTTCGGCGTGGGCGGCGTGGGTCTCAACGTGATCCAGGGACTACGCCTGGCCGGGGCGAGCCGCATCATCGCCGTCGACACGCTGGCCTCGAAGGAGGGCCTGGCCCGCCAGTTCGGCGCCACCCACTTCGTCGACGCCTCCGAGAACGACGCCGTGGCGGCCATCCGGGAGATCGTCCCACCGGGTCCGGCCACGGTGACCGGCGCCCTCGGGTGGACCGGCGGGGTCAACTGGGCCTTCGACTGCGTCGGTCATCCCGCCGTGCTCCGCAACGCCCTCGACGCCCTCGACTGGGGCGGCAACGCCCTGGCCATCGGCATCCCCCCCCAGGGCACCGAGGTCTCGGTCGACGTCAACGCCCTGGCCTACGTCGACCGGGGGCTGCTCGGCTGCCGCTACGGCTCGTCCCGTCCGCACCACGACATCCCGCTCATGGTCGAGCTCTACCTGTCGGGCAAGCTCATGCTCGACGAGCTGGTTACCGAGGAGAAGCCGCTCGAGGGATTCCGCGACATCGTGGAGGACATGGAGGCGGGCAAGCTCGCCCGAGGTGTCCTGACGTTCTGAGCCGTCGGACGCTCCGTGCTGAGCCATCCGCCGGTGGTCAGGTCGTCGGAGGCGCCGCCGGCCCGTCGGGGGCGCCTCCGGTCGGGTCAGGGGAGCGTCAGCTGGGCCCGGCCCTCGGCGTAGGTGAGCCACCGACCCGCATCGAAGTCGTAGAGCTTGCAGGCCCGGGAGTTGGCCACGAAGTCCGAGAACCGCAGCGGCTTGTCGATGACGGTCCCGGGGAAGGCCGCCTCGATGGCGGCCGCCGCCTCCTCGAGGTGGTACATCGGTACGCGCATGTCCACGTGGTGGGGGACATGGACCATGATCCAGTGGAGGAAGAAGTTGGCGCCCTTCGGGACCCGCAGAACCGTGGTCCCCTCCATCTGGGCCTTGAACTTGTTCCACTCCGACTTCTTCCACCAGCGGATGTCGGGGGCGATGTGGTGGGTGTGGACGACGGTGCCGATCAGGTAGGAGAAGGCCACGAAGGGAAGCAGCACCGTGCGGGCGTCGAGCCACGCGATCCCCGCGATCGAGTCGTTCTGCGCCATGCCGATGCCCGTGAACAGGGCGAGCATCCCGACGATGAAGCCGGTGACGATCCACCGGTCCCGCCGGATGGCCTTGACCCACCGGGCCGGATTCTTGCCGACCATCATCTTGGTCCACCACACCTGGTGGGCGTAGTAGAGGCCGGCGCCGGCCCAGGACCATTCGAACCGGTGGACACCCCGTCGCCACCGGCCGAGAGCGGCGAACTGTTCGGGGGTCGTCGGGTGCCACACGAAGTCGTAGCCCTGGCGGACGGTGTAGGGATGGTGGACGCGGTTGTGGCCCAGCACCCAGCCCTCGTAGACGTGGAAGCTCGGGAGCATGGCGAGGTGGGCGACCGTCGAGTTCGTCCGCTTGGACGAGAACAGGGCGCCGTGGGCGGCGTCGTGCCCCACCACGAACAGACCGGAGACCACCAGGCCCATCAGCACCTCGAGGGCGAGCACGGCGAACACGTTGGACACCGCCACGAGGACGACCAGGATGGCCACGTACATGGCCGCGTCCCGCAGGAAGTAGGCCATGCCACGCCAGGTCGGGTTGTCGTAGACGGAGGCAGGCAGCGCGTCGATGACGGGCTTTAGTGTGGTCGGGGGGGACGCCAGTCCGACGGAGCCGGCACCATCTGCAGGGGAATCGGGCAACAGGCCTCGTCTCGTCGGTGACAGGCCGCCTCCTGTCTTTTCGTCATCCTACCGGCCCGGTCCCGGGTCCGGGTCCGGCTACCGAGCGGGCCCGCACCGACCGGATTGCCGGGCCTCGGCGGACCTGGGAGCATCGCCGGGTGCCGATCGACCACGTGACAGAACGGGCGACCACGTGACAGATGGGGCGACGGCGCAGGCCCGGGCGTACTTCGAGGACTTCGCCGAGGCCTACGACGAGGCGGCCCGGGAGTCGGGATGGCTGCTCAATGGGCGGCTCGCCGACGCTCTGGCCGGTGTCGCAGCAGGCTGGGCTCCGGCCCGTTGCGCCCTGGACCTGGCCTGCGGCACGGGAACCACCCTGGCTGAACTCGAGCGGGTGCTGCCCGACGCGACCCTGGTGGGAGTGGACATCGCCGCCGCCATGGTGGCCATCGCATCGGCGCGCGTTCCCGGCGCACGGTGTGTCCGGGCGGACCTGCGGGAGTTCGTGGAGGAGACCGACCAGCACTTCGACGTGGTGACGGCCATCGGGGGATTCGAGTTCACCCCGAACCTCCCCGGCCTCCTGGCTTCGGTCACGCGCATCGTCCGTACGGGCGGGCACCTGGTGTTCACCTATGAGCCCGTCATCGACGGCTGGGGTCCCCAGTCTGCCCGCGTCGAGACCAACCTCGGGAGCAACGGACTCGAGCTGACCACCTTCCGCTGGGAGCCGGCGGAGGTGGCGGACGCCCTCGGGGGATGGACCGTCCTGTCCGACCAGCTGCTGGCTGCGTACCGACGGGACGACGTCCCCACGGTCTATGGCTGGCTGCACGTGCGCCTGCCCTGACCAGCGTCGGGTGACTCACCGGACGCTCTGTGGGACGGCCCCCGACGTGGGCGGTCGTCCCGACGTGGGCGGTCGTCCCGTCGTGCCGTCGTCCCGTCGTGCCGTCGTGCCGTCGTGCCGACGTGCCGTCGTGCCGTCGTGCCGACGTGCCGTCGTGCCGTCGTGCCGTCGTCCGTTCGTGCGGTCGGCCACCCCCGCTGACCGTCGGCTACTCCCGGCTCAGTTGCCGAAGATCGTGTTGAGCCCGCCGGACAGGATGCCACCGCCACCGGATCCGCCGGAGTTGTCGGCGCCCGGCAGGTAGTCGCCGACCTCGGCGGCCAGCACGCTGATGCTCATGGACTGCAACCAGATCCGGCCCGGGCCGGTCAACGTGGCGACGAAGAACCCGTTGCCCCCGAACATCTTGTTGGCGATGCCGGGAATTGTGGCGATCGAGAAGTCGACCCCTTCGGAGAAGGCGCCCACGTGACTCGGATGTACCCGCATGGTCATGCCCGGCTCGAGGTCGTAGGCGAACATCTCGCCGGACAGCTCGAGCCACGCCTGGCCCTGGCCCGTCAGGTGCTGGAGGAAGAACCCCATCCCGCCGAGGAAGGCGCCCCCGAGCTTCTGCTGCATCGCGACGGACGCCTCGATCCCGTCCGTGCCGCAGAGGAACCCGGACCGGTGCACGAAGTACGACTGCTGCGGGGTGACGTCGACGCTGATGATGTTTCCGGGCAGCCTGGCGGGAAAGACGACGGTGCCGGCACCGCCCTCCGCCGTGTACCTGGTGAGGAAGAGCCCGGCGCCACCGACCATCCGCTTGGCCGTCTTCATGAACCCCTTGCCGCCGGTCGTCTGACTGAGCTGGATGGTCGGCGTCATCCACCCGAGGTCACCGTGGGTCGAGATCAGGGTCTCCCCGGGCTGGATGGCCGCTTCGAGTACCGGGAGGACAGTCCCCTTGACGACGAAATCCACGGTGACGCCTCCTCCACTCGGGGCGTGCCGGTCGGCCGCGCCCACCTCCGGTCAGGCTACCCACAGGCCGATCCGACCAGAGGGACCGCCGGGTGGTGCGCTGGTACAGTCCCCCCCGATATGACGGCGCGTCAGATGGAGGGGGAGTACGCCACGCTGGTCGACGTCCTTCGGGCCGCCGGTCGGATCAACGCCGAGGTCGAGGCCTACGTCGAGCCGGCCACCCCCGATCGGCCGAGATCGGCCCTCACCTTCGGGGGGTGGGATCGGGCGGCCGACGGGGTCGCCGGCCTGCTCGCCCGCCACGGGGTCGGCCCCGGGACAGTGGTGTGCCTCCTGCTGCCGAGCTCGATCGACTACATGGTCTGCTACGCCGCCGTGCTCCGGCTCGGCGCCATCACGTCCGGCATCAACCTGCGCCTGGGCTCCGCCGAGGTCACCTCGATCCTCGAACGCACCCGGCCGGTCGTGACCATCGTGGACGACGGGCTGGCCGGCCCGGTCGGGCCGACGGGCAGGCTGCTCACGCGGGCCACCTGCACGGCGTCGGCGGCCGGACCCGGTCCCGATGTCTGGCCCGAGCTGGCGTCCTCGGACCCGGTCGCCGTGGTGTGGACGAGTGGCACGACCGGGCTGCCCAAGGGGGCGGTGTTCGACCACGACAGCCTGCGGGCCGTCGCCGAGGCGGCCGATGTGCTCTCGGCGGCCGGGGACCGCCGGCTGTCGCCACTGCCCTTCGCCCACGTGGGATCCATGACCCGGGTGTGGGACGAGGCGGCCAACGGGGTCACCACCGTGATCACCCCCACCCCGTGGAAGGCGGCCGACGCCGTGGCCATCCTGGCCGCCGAGCGGATCACCGTGGCCCAGGGGGTGCCGACGCAGTGGGCCCTGGTCCTGGCCCGGCCGGAACTGGCCGGCGCCGACCTGTCCGCCCTGCGGATCGCCGGCACCGGGGCGTCCAGGGTGCCGGCTGCACTGGTCGCGGCCATGCGCGAGGCGCTGGGGGTGCCGGTCGTCGTCCGCTACACGTCCACCGAGGCCTCGCTCGGCACCGGGACGGTTCCCGGCGACCCGGACGAGGCGGTGGCGACCTCGGTCGGACGACCGGTGCCCGGTGTGGAGCTGCGTGTCACCGAGGACGGCGAGTCGGAGGCGGGCGCGCCGACGGCCGGTGAAGCCGAGGGTGGTGCGGGACACCCCGACCGACCCGTCCGCGACGTGGCCGACGGCGAAGTCGGTCGGGTGCGCCTGCGTTCTGACGCCGTGATGCGGGGGTACTGGGGAGGGCCACCCACCGGGCCGGGTGCCGGCGGACTGGTGCTCGACCGCGTGGCCACCGACCGCGTCCTGGCCACCGACGGCTGGCTGACCACGGGCGATTTCGGCTACCTGGACGTCGACGGTCGGCTCCACCTGGTGGGACGGGCCAACGAGCTCTACATCCGTGGCGGCTACAACGTGTACCCGGCGGAGGTCGAGGCCGCCGTCGGGGACCATCCCGGCATCGAACAGGTTGCCGTGGTCGGCGCGCCCGACCCCGTGCTCGGCGAGATCGGCGTGGCCTTCGTCGTGCCGGCCCCTGGTGTCGATCCGGATCCCGCCGACCTGGTCGTCACCCTGCGCGAGGCGGCGTGCCGAACGCTGGCCGACTACAAGGCACCCGACCGGGTGGTGGTCGTCGACCGTCTTCCCCTGACGTCGATGATGAAGGTAGACAAGAGGGTCCTGGCCACACGGGCCGCCCAGGAAACGAACGGAGCACACCAATCATGACCGGCCACTCGACACCCGCGCAGGGCGGCGTCACCGACGATCCCATCAAGATCGGGACAATGCTCTACACGCTCGTGGAACCCCATCGGGGCCACGAGGTGGAGTACAACCGCTGGTACGAGCGGGACCACTTCTACGCCGGGTGCCAGATCGGCGCGTACAACTTCGCCGGTGCCCGTTTCGTGTCCACCGCTCCGCTGAAGGCCCTGCGCTACCCCGACGGCGACGGTGCCCTGGTCGCCGATCCCGCCACCGGCAGCTACCTCGGCGTCTACTACGTGCTCGACGGTCACCACGACGAGTGGAACCGGTGGGCCGTCGACCAGGTCAACGTCCTGCACGCCGCGGGTCGCATGTTCGAGGCACGGGACCACATCCACACCGGCCTCTACCGGCTCGAGTGGGAGCACCGCCGCGAGGCCGACGGCGTGCCCGCCGAGCTCACCCTGGACCACCGGTTCGCCGGCATGGTCTCGGTCTTCATCGAGCCCGAGGAGGATGTGACGGGGGAGCAGGCCGGCACGTGGCTGCGCGAGCAGTACCTCCCCGGAGTGCTCCCGGGATCACCCGTCGCCACGGTGCTCGGGTTCAGCCCGCTCCCACTGCTCGCCGACGCTCCCGGCGACGTCCCCCGGGGCGAGACGCTCGACGAGCGGGTGCTGGCCCTGTGCTTCGTCGACGAGGTCCCCGATGCCAGCTGGGACGCCGTGTTCGCCCCGCTCGGTCGGGCCGCGGCCGATGCCGGCATCGGCACCGTCATCTGGGCGTCGCCCTTCGTCGGTACCGTGCCCGGCACCGACACCTACACCGACCAGCTGTGGGCGGACCAGTGACCGTCCGACCGGGGACCACCTCCTGACCACCTCCTGGCCACCGCCTGACCACCGCCTGGCCACCGCCTGACCGGCACCCACCGACCTACCTACCGTCACACCACCGACCGCTCACCGACGATCGACACCAGGAGCAGGGACCGCATGAACGACGAAGCGTTGACCCAGATGGAGCAGCGGGCGGCCGCCCGGGGTTGGGTCTTCGCACCCACGCTGTGGGAGCTGATCGAGGCGCGGGCGGAGGCCACGCCGGACGCCGTCCTGGCCCATGAGGACACGGGGAAGGAGCTGACGTTCGCCGCCTACCGCGACGCCTGCCTGCGGGCGGCGGCCGGGCTCTTCGTCGAGCTCGGCGTGACCGTCGGGACCAGCGTCAGCTGGGAGCTGCCCACCTGGAACGAGTCGCTGGTCCTGGTGGGGGCCCTCTGCCGGCTCGGCGCCCGGCAGAACCCGCTCATCCCGATCTACCGGAACCGCGAGGTCGGATTCATCACCGCCCAGAGCGAGGCGTCGCTGCTCGTGGTGCCGACCGTCTACCGGGGCTTCGACTTCGAGGCCATGGGCCACGAGATCGCCGCCGAACGGCCCGGCCTGTCGGTCCTGGTGGTCGATCGTGACCTGCCCGACGCCGACCCGTCGGTGCTGCCGCCGGTCGAGCCAACGGCCGCCGACGCCGCCGAGGCCCCGGTGCGCTGGCTGTTCTACACCTCGGGAACCACCGCGGATCCGAAGGGAGCTCCCCACACCGACCTGACCGTGACGGCGTCGGCGCTGGCCATGGCCGAGTGTCTCGACATCGGGGCCGACGACGTGTCGGCCCTGGTCTTCCCCTTCACCCACATCGGTGGCATCGGCTGGCTGATCGCCTCGCTGCTCACCGGGTGCACCCTGCTCACGACGGAGGCGTTCGATCCCGCGGGGACGCCGGCGTTCCTGGCCGCCAACGGCGTGACCCTGGCCGGCTCGGGCACACCGTTCCACCTCGCCTACCTGGCCGCCCAGCGGGCCAGTGCCGACGGTCCGATCTTCCCTCACGTGCGGTCCTATCCGGGGGGAGGGGCACCGAAGCCCCCACAGCTCCACCACGACCTGAAGGCGGAGGTCGGCGGCATCGGCATCGTCTCCGGGTACGGCCTGACCGAGGCGCCGATCGTGGTCATGGCCACCAGCCACGATCCGGACCAGAAGCTGGCGGACACCGAGGGCCGGCCCACACCGGGCGTGGACCTGAAGGTCGTGGCGCTCGACGGCTCGGTCGCCGGCCCGGGCCAGGAGGGGGAGATCCGCCTCAAGGGCGCCCAGGTCATCACCGGCTACCTCGACCCGTCCCTCGATGCCGAAGCGTTCGACGACGAGGGCTACTTCCGCAGTGGTGACCTCGGCGTGGTCGATGCGGAGGGCTACGTCACCATCACCGGTCGCCTGAAGGACGTCATCATCCGCCATGGGGAGAACATCAGCGCCAAGGAGGTCGAGGACCTGCTCTACCAGCACCCGGCGGTCGCCGACGTGGCCGTCATCGGCCTGCCCGACGCCAGGACGGGTGAACGGGCGTGTGCCGTGGTGTCGGTCGCCGACGGGCACTCGCTCGACTTCACCGAGATGGGCAGCTACCTCCGAGGCAAGGGACTCCGGGTCAACGCCATCCCCGAGCAGCTCGAGATCGTCGATGTCGTGCCCCGGAACCCGGCGGGCAAGATCCTCAAGCACACCCTGCGCGAGCGGTTCGCGCCGGGCAAGAACGCGGCAACCACCGACGCAGCACCGACCGACGCAGCACCGACGAGTGGGGGGAACGCATGAGCCCGGTAGCCAGCAACAGGATCACGCTCGGCCAGGGTGGCGAGGAGCACGACGCCGCCGACGCCATCCTCGCCGGATTCCTGGTGAAGCGGTTCGAGGGCAAGGTGGCGATCGTCACCGGCGCCGGATCGGGCATCGGCCGGGGCACGGCCCGCCGACTGGCGGCCGAGGGCGCGGCGGTGGCGGCGATCGACGTGGTGGGCGATGCGGTGGCCGAAACGGTCGCCGGCATCGTGGCCGACGGCGGAACGGCCACCGCGTACACCGCCGACGTGACCTCGGAGGAGTCGGTCGTCTCCACCGTGGCCTCGATCGTCACCGACCTGGGTCCGCCCACCGTGGTGTGCAACGTCGCCGGCATCGGTGGCTTCTTCAACTCCCACGACATGCCCTTCGACCGCTGGCAGAAGATCCTGGCCGTCAACCTGACCGGCCCCTTCCTCGTGTGCCGGGCGGCCCTGCCCCACCTCCTGGAGCACGGGGGGTCCATCGTCAACGTGTGCTCCAACACGGCGCTCATGGGACAGGCCTACTCGGCGGCCTACTGCGCCTCCAAGGGGGGGTTGTTGATGTTCACCAAGGCGTTGGCGGCCGAGTACCTGGACCGGGGGGTGCGGGCCAACGTGGTGGCTCCGGGCGGGACGGACACACCCCTGCTCGGCTCGTTCGACCTGCCCGAGGGTGCCGACGCGAAGCAGCTCACCAAGATCATGAGCCCGATGGGCTTCTCGACCCCGGCCGAGATCGCCGCCTCGATCGCCTTCCTGGCCTCCGACGAGTCCTCCTACACGACGGGTGCGGTGCTCTCGGTGGACGGCGGGCTCACCATCTGAGGGCGCCCGTGCCGCATCGCGGCCGGTGCTCCCCGTGACCCGAACGGTGGATCCCGGAGCCGTAGGCCAGGAATCGAAGCTGACCAGGACATTCCGAGGGGATGTCCGAGAGACGGGACGGGTCGGCGCTGTCGTGCAACAATGCGACAGCGAGCGACAGTTTGTCGCTCTCTAGCTGTGAGGTGAGCGATGACCGACGTGCAACCGGTGAAGGACTGGGACACGGACTTCGACGTCCTGAGCCGTCCCTACGTCGACGACCCCTTCTCCATCTGGGACGAGCTGCGCACCTCGTGCCCGGTGGCCCACACCGAACGCCGGGGCAGCACGTGGCTCCCCACCACCTACAAGGACGTCGTGGCGATGGCGCACGACATCGAACACTTCAGTTCGGAGGACATCACGGTCATCCCCTTCACCGGGGAGGAGCCCGACGAGCCGGTCCTGCCCTACGGCGTGCCTCCGATCTCGGTCGATCCCCCGATGCACACGTGGACGCGGCGACTGCTGCTCCCGTGGTTCTCCCACCGCAAGGTCGACAGCTACGAGCCGATGACACGGGCGTTGTGTGCCCGACTGGTCGACGGGTTCATCGCCGACGGCCGGGCCGACGCAGCGGCCGGGTACGCCCAGCAGATCCCCGTCCGGGTGATCGCGGCCATCCTGGGTGTGCCGGAATCCCTGTCGGACACGTTCACCGGCTGGGTGCGCGACGTGCTCGAGTTCGCCGACGACGAGGAGCGCCGTCGCGACGGCACGCTGGCGTTGATCGACTACTTCGTCACCGAGGTCGAGCGGCGCAAGACCGATCCGGGCGACGACCTGCTGAGCGCCCTCATCCACGGCGACGTGGACGGTGAGCCGATCGAGGACGCCGTCGTCCTGGGGGTGGCGGCACTGACCCTGATCGCCGGTGTCGACACCACCTGGAGCGCCATCGGTTCGTCGCTGTGGCACCTCGCCACCCACCCGGAGGACGCCAAGACACTGGCCACCGACCCCGAGGCGATGCCGCTGGCCGTCGAGGAGCTGCTGCGGGCGTACTCACCGGTGACCATGGCCCGCGTGGTGACCGCCGACGTCGAGTTCGAGGGGTGTCCGATGCACGCCGGTGACAAGGTGCTCATGAACTTCCCGGCCGCCAACCGCGACCCCGACGCGTTCGAGCACCCGGAATCGGTCATCCTCGACCGTGCCCACAACCGCCACGTGGCCTTCGGCTCGGGTATCCATCGCTGTGCCGGGTCCAACCTGGCCCGGATGGAACTCCGGGTGGCCATCGAGGAGTGGCTGAGACGCATCCCGGAATTCCGGATCGAGCCCGGGGCCGAGGTGACGTGGGTCGGCGGTCAGGTCCGCGGGCCCCGCAGCGTCCCGGTGGTGTTCCCGTGAAGATCCGGGTCATCGCGGACAAGTGCACCGGTCACGCCCGGTGCTACGGACTCGCTCCGGAGCTGTTCTCCGTCGACGACTACGGACTGTCGTCGGTCATCGGTGACGGGGCGGTGCCTCCGGAGCTCGAGGACAAGGCACGGCTGGCCATCGCCAACTGCCCCGAGTACGCCATCGAGGAGCTCACCGACTGAGCGGACCGGCGGCGACAGCCGCCGACCCCGGGGGCGGCGGCTGTCGAGCCCGAACGACGGCGAGGTGCGCCGCCGGATCCGGGCGGCGGTCGGTCCTACGAGAGGCGCTCGACGATCATGGCCATGCCCTGGCCGCCGCCGACGCACATCGACTCGAGGCCGAACGTGGAGTCGGTGTCCTCCAGCGCGTTGATCAACGTGGTCATGATGCGGGCACCGGTCTGGCCGAACGGGTGACCGAGGGCGATGGCGCCGCCCTTGACGTTGAGCTTGTCGCGGCTGATGCCCAGCTCCTTCGCCGACGGGACCACCTGGGCGGCGAAGGCCTCGTTGATCTCCACGAGGTCGATGTCGTCGATGGTCATGTTCGCCCGACGCAGCACCTGGCGGATGGCCTCGACGGGTCCGAGGCCCATGATCTCCGGGTTGAGACCGGTGACCCCGCTGGCCACGATGCGGGCGAGCGGGGTGATGCCGAGCTCCCGGGCCTTGGTGTCGCTCATGACCACCACGGCGGCGGCACCGTCGTTGAGCGGACAGGCGTTGCCGGCGGTGATGGTGCCACCCTCCCGGAAGACGGGGTTGAGGCTCGCCAGCTTCTCGAGCGTGGTGCCGGCACGCGGCCCGTCGTCCTTGGTGACGACCGTGCCGTCGGCCAGGGTGACCGGGATGATCTCCCGCTCGAAGAATCCGGCCTCCTGTGCGGCCACGGCCCGGTGCTGGGACTCGACGGCGAACTCGTCCTGCTCCTCCCGGGTGACACCCTTGAACTCGGCGACGTTCTCGGCGGTCTGACCCATGGCGATGTAGACGTCGGGGAACGCACCCTCGAGCGGGGTCCACGGGGCCCCGGCGGCGGGGGTGCGGGCCACGGTGCGGGCCTCGGACTCGGCGAAGAGCTCGTTGTGGGGGCCGACGTCGGCGGCGCCGTGGAGGTAGCGGCTGACGGTCTCGACGCCGGCGGCGACGAACACGTCGCCCTCGCCCGCCCGGATGGCGTGGGCCGCCATGCGGATCGTCTGGAGCGACGACGAGCAGTAGCGGTTGACGGTCACGCCGGGAACGTCGGGCAGGCCGGCCAGCACCGCGGCCACGCGACCGATGTTGTAGCCGGCCTCCCCGGCCGGCTGCCCGGAGCCGAGGATGACGTCCTCCACGAGCTGGGGGTCGAGGTTCGGCAATTTGGCCAGGACCTCGCGGATGACGAGGGCGGCCAGGTCGTCGGGACGACACTCGACGAGCGAGCCCTTGTTGGCCCGGCCGATCGGGGTCCGACCGGTGGCGACGATGACTGCTTCGGGCATGTGATGCTCCTCGGTGACGGGCGGCCGGTGCCGCAGTACATGGGACTGTCGTTGGTGCTCTGTCTCTACACGATCAGGGGCGGCGGTGCCGCTCGTGTGGCGGGCGGCGGGTGGACTGCGGGTTGGCTGAGGCCCCGGTGACACACGTCCGGTACCACCTGCCGGTCGTCCCCCCGGAACTTACCGGATAGTAACCATAGCGGCCGTGGGGGGTCGGCGTACCTCCCGGAGCGACGGGGTCGAAGGTGGCGCCCCGGGGCGGTCGAATGTAACGTGTTCTAGTCGTGACGGATCGTCTCAGGGCGGGCGGCACCGGACCGGGAGGGAAACCATGGAGATCGGTTACACCGAGGAGCACCAGGCGCTCCGCAACGAGTTGCGCGAGTACTACGACAAGCTCCTGACGCCCGAAGTCCAAGAGCAGCTCCACCAGGGCCACGGCATCGGTTCCGACATGCGTCGGGTGGTCAAGCAGATGGCCAGCGACGGCTGGTTGGGCATCGGCTGGCCCGAGGAGTGGGGCGGACAGGGCAAGGGCCCGATCGAGCAGTTCATCTTCTTCGACGAGTCCATGCGCGCCGGTGCGCCGGTGCCCATGCTCACCATCAACACCGTGGGACCCACGTTGATGGACTACGGGACCGACGAGCAGAAGGAGTTCTTCCTCCCGAAGATCCTGGCCGGCGACATCCACTTCTGCATCGGCTACACCGAGCCGGAGTCGGGCACCGACCTGGCCTCGCTCCAGACCCGTGCCGTGCGCGACGGCGACGAGTACGTCATCAACGGCCAGAAGATCTACACGTCGCTGGCCGGCGACGCCGACTACATCTGGTTGGCCACACGCACCGATCCGGACGCCGCCAAGCACAAGGGCATCTCGATGTTCGTGGTGCCCATGGACACGCCGGGCATCAAGGTCGTCCCCATGCACCTGCTCGGCGACCACAACATCAACTACACGTTCTACGAGGACGTCCGCGTGCCGGCCGCCAATCTGGTCGGGGGGGAGAACCAGGGCTGGTCGCTGATCACCAACCAGCTCAACCACGAGCGGGTCACGCTGTGCTCGTCGGGGATCATCGAGCGGGCCATGACCGACGTCCGGGCCTGGGCCCAGTCGACCAAGCTGGCCGACGGCCGCCGGGTCATCGACCAGGAGTGGGTGCAGGTCCACCTGGCGCGCATCTACGCCCGCCTCGAGTTCCTCAAGCTCATCAACTGGAAGGTGGCGTGGACTGCCACCCAGGGCCACCTCGACGTGGCCGACGCCTCCACCATCAAGGTCTTCGGCACCGAGTTCTACCTCGAGGCCTTCAAGCTGATGATGGAGATCGTGGGCCAGGCCGGCTACCTGGCCAAGGGAACGCCCGAGGCGGTCCTGGCCGGACGCCTGGAGATGTACGCCCGCAGCCTGGTCATCCTGACCTTCGGCGGCGGCACCAACGAGATCCAGCGGGACCTGATCGCCATCTTCGGCCTGGGCATGCCCCGGTCGCTGCGCTGATCCGGACCGTCCCTACGTAACCCACGAAAAGAGAACACGACATGGACTTCTCCTTCAGCGAGGAGCAGGAGGCCGTACGCGAACTGGCCGACCGCATCTTCACCGATCTGTCGACGCAGGAGCGCCTGCGGGGGATCGAGACCGAGGCCGACAGTGAGCGCTTCGACACCAAGCTCTGGTCGGAGCTGGCCGCCGCCGGCCTGCTGGGCATCTCCCTGCCCGAGGACGTCGGGGGTGCCGGACTCGGCTTCCTCGAGACCGGTCTGCTCGCCGAGGCGGCCGGACGCACCGCCGCCTACGTTCCCGTGGTCGAGACCCTGGCCACGGCGGCACCGGCCATCGCCGAGTTCGGCACCGAGGCCCAGCGCCAGAGGTGGCTGCCCGGTGTCGCCGCGGGAGACACCGTCATCACGACGGCTCTGGTCGAACTGGGTGGTACCCCGGCGTCGCCGGCCACGGTGGCCGAGGCCGCCGGTGACGGGTGGACCCTCACCGGGCTGAAGGCGTGCGTGCCCTCGGGCACCGTCGCCACGGCGGTCCTCGTCCCGGCCCGGATCGAGCCCGACGGAGTGGCGGTGTTCCTGGTCGAGCTGTCGGCCGACGGGGTCACCGTCGAGCGCCAGGTGGCCAACAACGGCCGACCCGAGGGCCTCGTCACCTTCTCCGGTGTGTCCGTGGGTCCCGACGGGCTGATCGGCACGGTGGCCGACGGTCCGGCGGTCATCGACTGGATGGTCCAACGGAGCACGACCGCCCTCGCCCTCACCCAGGCCGGCGCCGCCGCCGCCTCCATCGCCCTGCTGGCCGAGTACACCAAGAACCGTGAGCAGTTCGGCAAGCCCATCGCCACCTTCCAGGCCGTGGGCCAGCGGGCCGCAGACGCCTACGTCGACGCCGAGGCCATCCGGCTGACCGCCTGGCAGGCCGCCTGGCGCCTCGCCGAGGGACTGCCTGCGGACAAGGAGATCGCCGTGGCCAAGTTCTGGGCCGCGGACGGGGGCCAGCGCGTCGTGCACGCAGCGGTCCACCTCCACGGTGGTGTCGGCGTCGACCGCGAGTACCCGCTGCACCGGTTCTTCCTCAACACCAAGCACATCGAACTGACCCTCGGCGGGGCCACCGACCAGCTGCTGCGCCTCGGCGCCACCCTGGCCGCCGAGCCGGCCTGAGGCGTCGGCCTCCCGGGGCCGGGACGCCATGACCACCGCCGACCCCGACCGGGGCGACCACGGTGACGACCACGGGGACGAGCCGGCCATCGCCGTCTCCCACGTCGGCATCTGCGTGTCCGACCTGGCCGCCTCACTCCGCTTCTACTGCGAGGGCCTGGGGTTCACCGAGGAGGCGAACCACGAGGTGGGCGAGGAATTCGCCACACTGATGGAGGTCGAAGGGGTCCACCTGCGATCACGCATGATCCGGCGGGACGGGATCACCCTCGAGCTCCTTGGCTACGAGGCGCCGGGCACGGTGGGATCGGCGGAACGGCGCCCCATGAACCAGCTCGGTCTCACCCACCTGTCGCTACGGGTCGGTGACGTCGAGTCGGTGGCCGCCGTCATCGAGTCGCTCGGGGGCACGGTGGTGTGGCCCACCCGCACCACGTTCGCCTTCGGAGGGACGTCGCTCGACTTCCTCTACTGCACGGATCCCGACGGGGTGCGCATCGAGCTGATGGACCTCGGACGGTGAACCGATCCCGTCCGGGCAGCGACCGGTCCGTCCCCGCCTCCGCTACCGTGGGACCGTGAGTTCACCACCGCAGGACGTCATCGAGATCGAACCGACCGAGGCGGACCGGCTGGTCGCGTCCGGTGCACTGCTCCTCGACGTGCGCGAGCAGGACGAATGGGTGGCCGGACACGCGCCGGTGGCCGTCCACCTCCCGATGGGCGAGGTGGTCGACCGCATCGCCGAACTCCCCTCCGACCGGACGATCGTGTGCGTCTGCAGGCTCGGCGGACGATCGGGATCTGTCGCCCTCCATCTGGCCGGCTCCGGCTACGACGTCCGCAACCTCGCCGGGGGCATGCAGGCGTGGGTCGCCGCGGACCTGCCGGTGGTCGACGGTTCCGGCGCACCCGGACGGGTCATCTGAGCCCCCCTACGCAGAGGTTGCGGCCGTGACCGTCTACCTGGACGACTGGCGTCAGCACGCCCGGCTGGGCCCGGTCGACGACCACTGGTCCCACCTGATCGCCGACAGCGACGAAGAGCTCCACGCCTTCGCGGCGACCATGGGCATGCAGCGTGCCTGGTTCCAGGACAGGTCGGGGCGCCCCCACCACGGGCACTACGACCTGCCCGAGCGGGCCCGGGACGAGGCCGTGGCCAACGGGGCCGTCGAGATCACCTGGCGCCAGCTCGGTCGGATGCTCCGCGACCGGAGGGTCGCCGGGCCGTCCCCGGTCGGGGGAGTGCCGACGCCGGTCGGGGAGTCGTGATGAGCGACAGCGTGGATCCGCGCACACCGGTCCTGGTCGGAGTGGGCACGGCATCGGACGACGCCGAAGCGGTCGAGTTGATGGCCTCGGCCACCCGGGCCGCCCTCGCCGACGCCGGGGGTGACGGTCTGGCCGGTGCGGTCGACCGGATTGCCGTGCCCCAGGGGAGCTGGTCCTACCCGGATCCGGCCCGTCTGGTGGGCCAGCGGATCGGAGCGCCGGACGCCACGAGCATCCTGGTGGAGCTGGGTATCCCCCAACAGAGTCTGGTGAACGACGCTCTGGCGGCCATCCTCTCGGGAGGCTCCGAGGTGGCCGTCGTCGTCGGGGGCGAGGCCAAACGGTGGGTACGGGACCGGGAGCGGGCGGGCGAGCCCGCCACCGAGACGGCCCAGCCCGGGGTCACTCCCGATGTGCTGCGCGAGCGGCCCGGTCCGCTGCTGGAGCCCGTGGAGGTGGCCCACCGCCTGTGGGACCCCGTCCAGCAGTACGCCATGATCGACAACGCCCTGCGGGCCACCGAGGGCCGGACCGTCGCCGAACACCGGGCGGAGGTGGCCCGTCTGTGGGGTCGGATGAACGAGGTGGCGTCGACGAATCCGGAGGCCGCCTTCCCCGAGCGGATGGACGCCGATCGGATCGCCGCCGCCACGCCGGAGAACCGGCCGCTCGCCTTCCCGTACAACAAGTGGCACTCGACCCAGTGGACGGTCAACCAGGCGGCCGCCCTGGTGTTCTGCTCGGCGGCCGCCGCCCGGCGGTTGGCCGTGGCCCGTGACCGCTGGGTCTTCCCGCTGGTGGGGCTGGAGTCGAGCCATGCCGTGTCCGTCCTCTGTCGCCAGCGGATCCACGCCTGGCCGGCCATGGAGGTCCTGGGCGGGTCGGCGGCGGCCCGGCTCGGTCGGCGGATCGACGAGGTGGAGGTGGTGGAGCTCTACAGCTGTTTCCCGGCGGCGGTCCGGGTCCAGCAGCGCTCCCTCGGCCTGCCGCTGGACGGCACCCCGACCGTCACCGGCGGCATGGCGTTCGCCGGCGGCCCCTTCAACAACGCCGTACTGCAGTCGGTGGCCGCGGTCGTGCCCCGTCTGCGGGCGACGCCCGAGGCGCTCGGCGCCGTGACCACGGTGAGCGGCCTGTTGACCAAGCCCGGGCTGGGCGTGTGGTCGGCCCGTCCCGATGGACGCCCACCGCTGTTGTCCGACCTGGCCTACGAGGCGGCGTCGGCCACCGGGGTCGTCGAGGCGGTGGAGGACCTCGAGGGCTATGACGGTCCAGGTACCGTCGCCACCTATACCGTGACCTACGCGGAGGACGATCCGGTGCGCGTGGTGGCCGTGTGCGACACCGACGACGGGCGCCGGTGCGTGTCGATCCGCGAGGATCCCGAGCTCGCCACCCAGGCCTGCGAGCAGGAGCTGATCGGCACCAGGGTCCGCATCGGGCGCGGCACGTTCACACCGGAGTGAGCGGCCGGGTCAGGACGCCCGGCTGCTCCAGGTCGGCTCGTCGGACCACTCGTGCCCGCAGCGACGGCACTGCAGGCTGGTACCCCGGCTCCCCTTACCCGTGCCCCGGACGATGAGCTTGGGCACGTCGGCCGACCGGCAGGCCGGGCACGACTGGTCGCTGCGCATCTCCTCCACCGCACAACCTCCACCTGTACGACCGCCGCCGTTCCGCACGGGCGGCTGATTCCGTCCGCACCCTAGAACGGGAGGCCGGGGCGCGCCAGCCTCCGCGCCCCGCGAGGCGGTCCGGCCCGGGACCGTGACGTGTATGCCCGACCCCCCCGACCCCCCCCGACCCCCCCGACCCCCCGGGGTCGCTCCGTGGCCACCCCCACGGCTGCGGCGGCGGACCGTAGGGTGGGGACATGACCGCCGTGGACGGCCTCCGTTCGACCCGCACCGGCCTGTGGACCGCTGCCCTCGAAGCCCAGCCGGCGCCGCGGGCGCAGGAGGTGGCGATCGAACTCGACGAGCTGGGCTACGGATCGCTGTGGCTGCCCGAGGCCTACGGTCGCGAGGCGTTCACCGGGGCCCTGGCACTGCTGGTGGCCACCCGCCGACTGGTGGTGGGAACCGGGATCGCTTCGATCTACGCCCGTGGTGCGATGGCCGCCAACGGCGCCGCCCGCCTGGTCGATGCGCTGGCCCCCGACCGCTTCGTGCTCGGCCTCGGGGTGAGCCACAAGCCGTCCGTGGAGCGCGACCGCAAGGAGGAGTACCTCCCGCCGATCGGGGCCATGACCGGCTTCCTCGACGGACTGGCCACTGCGCCGTACTTCGCTGCCGACGGTGATCTGCCGCCCGTGGTGCTCGCCGCCCTCGGCCCGAAGATGCTCGGCCTGGCCCGGGACCGGACGTCCGGAGCCCACTCCTACCTGGTCACCCCGGAGCACACCGCCTCGGCCCGGGCCACCCTGGGTCGGGACCCCGTCCTGGTGGTGGAGCAGGCGGTGGTGCTGGATCAGGGGAGGGAGGAGTCGCTCCGGCGGGCGCACGACCACCTGGTCATCTACACCGGCCTCCCCAACTACCGGAACAACTGGCTACGGCTGGGTTTCGCCGAGGAGGACCTCGTACGGGGCGGCTCCGACCGCCTGGCCGACGCCCTCGTCGTCCAGGGCGACGAGTCGGCAGTCGTGGCCCGGGTGGCGGACCACCTCGGTGCCGGCGCAGACCACGTGCTCCTCCAAGTCCTGGGTGGCGACCTGGCCCAGCTCCCATTGGACGAGTGGCGGGCACTCGCACCCGCCGTGACCGCCGTCTGACCACCGGCGCTCCCGGCCCGCCGGTTGGCGTCCACCGGTAGGGCTCAGGAGGTCTCGGCGACCTCGACCGGCTCGGGACCGAGCATGCGGGCGTCCCACTTCTCCTCGACGTTGCCCAGGTGCCAGTAGAGGACGGCGACGATCCAGGTGGTGACGAAGGCGCCCACGATCACGAAGCCGGCCGTGTTGATGTTGAAGTTCCCGAAGAAGTTGAAGAACGGGTCGTCGAGGTGCAGCTCGGATCCGATGAGGCCGAGCAGCTCGATCGAGCCGATGAAGAAGGCCACGAAGACCGACAGCCCCGTGATGGTGAGGTTGTAGAACACCTTGCGCACCGGTTTGGCGAAGGCCCAGTCGTAGGCGAAGTTCATGAAGCACCCGTCGATGGTGTCGAACAGGCTCATCCCGGCGGCGAACAGGAGTGGCAGGGACAGGATGGCCCAGAACGGTAGGCCTCCGGCGACGGCCGTGCCGGCCAGCACCAGGAGCGCGACCTCCGTGGCGGTGTCGAACCCCAGGCCGAACAGGACCCCCACCGGGTACATCTTCCAGGGGGTGTCGATGCGGCGGGCGTAGCCGCCGAGGAAGCGGTTCATGAAGCCACGGTTCTCCAGCTGCCGCTCGAGCTCGGCGTCGTCGTAGACGCCGTTCCTCATGGCCCGGTAGACCTGGACGATTCCCACCAGCACCACCAGGTTGAGGATGGCGATCAGGTAGAGGAACCCTCCGGACACCGAAGTGCCGATCAGGCTGGTGGCCCGGTGGAGTCCCGATGAGCCGTTGCTGACCTGGGAGTCGAGGGCACGGATCCCGAAGTTCAGGAAGACGGCCAGCACGAACACGACCGAGGAGTGCCCGAGGGAGAAGAAGAAGCCCACGCTGAGCGGACGTCTGCCGTCGTTGACGAGCTTCCGGGTGGTGTTGTCGATGGCGGCGATGTGGTCAGCGTCGAAGGCGTGACGCATCCCGAGGGTGTAGGCCAGCACACCGGTCCCGAACCCGAAGAGCCCGGTCCTGGACACGTGGTAGTGGTGCCCGGCCGCCGCCCACAGGAGGACCCAGCCGACCACGTTGAGGGCCACTACCACGAACGTCATGCCGGCGACCCGCCACCACTCGGACCGGGTCAGGCCGTTGCGGAGCCGGGCCAGGCGGGAGGGATTGAACCCGTCCGCCGCCTCGGAGACAGCCTCGTTCGCACTGCTCTGCTGGACCAGGCTCACCGGCGCCACAGTACGGCAACTGCGAATCGTGTGCAATAAGGAACGGGGCCGACGACCGACCGCCCAGGACGCGCCCGGGATGCGGCCGGGAGCGCGTCAGGAGCCGATCGGAGGCCGATCGGCGGCCTCAGACGGATCCGGCGGTCGCCTCCTGCGAGGTCTCCCAGGCCCGGTTCAGCAGCCGCAGGAGGACGTCGGGAGGTTGCGCCCCCGGGATCCCGAGCCGCTCGTCGAAGACGAAGAAGGGCACCCCCGTCGAGCCGAGCTCCAGGGCCCTGGCCTCGTCCGCCCGCACCTCGGCGGCGAACTCGTCACCGGCCAGCACCGCGTCCACCCGGATCGGGTCGAGCCCGACCTCGGCCGCCAGCTCGGACAGCACAACGGGATCGGAGATGGCCCGCCCCTCGGTGAAGTAGGCCCGGAGCAGACGCTCCTTCAACTCGCCGGACCGCCCGCTGTCGCTCGCCAGGTGGATGAGGCGGTGGGCGTCGAAGGTATTGCCGATCTGCACCCGGTCGAGGTGGTACTCGAGGCCCACCGAAGCGGCCAGTTCGGTCATCTGCCGGTTGGCCTCCACCGCCTGCTCGGAGGTCATCCCGTACTTGCGGGCCAAGACCTCGTCCATCGACAGCCCGACGCGGGCCGGTGTCGTCGGATCGAGCTCGTAGCTCCTCCATTCGACGGTCACCCTGTCGGCGTGGTCGAACTCGGCGAGGGCGGCCTCGAGGTTCCGCTTCCCGACGTAGCACCAGGGGCAGACCACATCCGACCAGATCTCGATCAACACGTCTGTACCTCCACTCGGGTGCTGCGCCGCCGCGTTCGCCAGGCTCGCGAGCCGAGGCTACCGGGCCGGTACCGGGAATTGTTCCCCCTGCGGGACGGCTGTCCGCCGGTAGCGTCGGAGCATGATCCTCGAGCACGCCTCAATCACCGTCCGACCCGACACCCACCAGGAGTTCGAAGCCGCGTTGGCCCGGGCCCGGGAGGTGATCTCGGCGTCCGCCGGCTTCGGAACGCTCCGGCTCCTCCGGGGCGTCGAGTCACCGGACCAGTACCTCCTGCTCGTGGAGTGGGCGACCCTCGAGGACCACACCGTCGGCTTCCGGGAGTCGCCGGCCTTCGCAGAGTGGCGTTCCCACATCGGGCCGTTCTTCGCGTCGCCGCCCGTGGTCGAGCACTTCGATCCGGTGGCCGGCCTGTCCTGAACGGTCAACCGTGCCGGGAGACCGCCCCGTTCCCGTCGGCCAGGTGCCATGCGGCCGTCAGGTGGCCTGCGAGATCGGACGGCGTGGAACGCGCGTTGAGCCCGCTGGTTGAGGGCATGACGTAGACGGGACGGCCGCCGACGGTCCGGTCCTGGACACCGGCCACCGCATGCCGGTCCACCACCGTGCGCCAGCCGGACAGGCCGACGAAGCACACGGCACCCGGGGCCAGCCACTCGACGAGTCGGGTGACCCTCCCGAAGCCGGCCCCGAACTCGTCCCGGGTCACCTCGGCCGCGGTGCGGGTGGCGCGCTTGGCGAAGTCGGTCATGCCCATGCCTGCGGCCAGCGCGGCCAGCGGGTCACGGTCGACCGGCGCGATGCGGGCCGCCAGGGCTGCGGGCCAGAACCGGTTGCCGGGCCGCCCGTAGCCGACCCCCACGTCGGCGGAGTACGGCGACGGATTGACCCCGCAGACCAGCAGGCGCATTCCCGAGGCGACCGAGTCGGCCAACGTGTGCCGGCGCTCGACCAGGAGGACGAGGCGGTCGCCGGCCCGGCGCGGTCTCTCGAGCGCCGTCCAACCCGCGCCCTCCACGAGGTCACCCAGTCGGGACGGGCCGACGGTGTCGGCCACGGACAGTTCGAGGCGGTCGGCGACGCGGAGGCACTGGTGGGCCCGGTGGAAGTGGAGTGGGAGGGACGTCGGCGCCGGCCCCGTCACGTCCCATGTCCACGGTGCCTCGGGACGGGCCGGAGCCGTGAGACCGCTCGGGACGGGTGCGTGCTCCGGCATGGCCGGAGCGTACCGGGGACCGGTCCCGTGGCCCGCCCGGGGCGCCGGTGATTGACTGGGCCGATGTGCGCGTGTCCGACACTCACCACCGACCGCCTCGTGCTCCGCCCGTTCCGCGAGGACGACCTCGACCCGTTCTTCGTGATGATGACGACCGAGGAGGTGCGGCGTTCGCTCCACGTGCCCGAGTCGTTCTCCCCGGGTGACGCCTGGACCACGCTCCTGCGCTTCGCCGGACTGTGGGAACTGAAGGGTCTCGGGCACTGGGCGCTGGAGGAGCGCGTGAGCGGGCGGTTCATCGGCCGGGCCGGGCTCCTGTGGCGACCGGACGACGACTGGCCCGGCGTGGAGGTCGGCTGGATGCTCGACCCGTCCGCGTGGGGCTCGGGCTACGCCGGTGAGGCCGGGGCGAGGGCGGTGCGCTACGGCTTCGAGGAGCTGGACGAGCCCACCCTCCACAGTCTGATCCTGGCGGAGAACACCCGTTCCCAGGCGGTGGCCCGACGCCTCGGCTTCCGGCCGGGTCCCGAGCGGTCGCTCTCGTTCTTCCCCTCCATCCCCCACGTGATCTGGCACCTGGAGCGGGACCGGTGGGCGTCCGGGACCGACGCCGGATGATCCGGCCGGGTGCGTTCAGCGGAGGTTGAGTCCACCGTCGATCAGCACGACCTCACCGGTCACGTAGGTCGACCGGGCGAGTCCCAGGATGACCTCGGCCACGTCGTCGGGAGTGGCGGCCCGTTGCATCGGGGCCTGGGCACGGACGAACTCCCGCACGACCGTCCAGTCCTCCGTCCACGGGGTGTCGACCAGGCCCGGAGCCACGGCGTTCACCCGCACGTCGGGCCCGAGGGTGTTGGCCAGCAGGTGGGTCATGTGGGTGAGGGCGGCCTTCGAGCAGGCGTAGGGGATCGAGCTGCCCACGGGTCGGGTGCCGGCCAGCGACGACACATTGACGACCTGACCCCGACCCGACGCGCGGAGGTGGGGGACGGCGGCCACCGTGAGCTGCCACGTGCCGATGACGTTGACGTCGAAGATCCGGCGCCAGACTTCGGGTGTGGCCGCCTCCAGGTCGCCATGGGGGATGACCGCAGTCGTGCCGGCGTTGTTCACGAGCACGTCGAGGCGCCCGTGCGCGGCGATCACCTCGTCGATCATCCGGTTGCAGTCCTCCGCATCGGCGATGTCGGCCTGGACGTACGTGGCATCGGGCAGCTCATCGGCCAGGGACCGACCCGCCTCCACGGAGTGGGCGGAGTTCACGACCACGGTGGCGCCGGCGGCGGCGAACTGGTGTGCCGTGGCGGCGCCGATCCCGGAGGAGGAACCGGTGACGAGCACCACGTATCCGGTGAAGCGGGCCTCGGGGGACGGTGATCCTGATGCGGTGGACATGGTGGGAGTGTAGGACCGCGGGGGGTCGGCACCGGTAGGTTCGTGGCGTGCGACCGCCGCCTGCGCCCATGGATCGTCTTCGTGCACCCGAGCAGCCCACCGGGGTCGGGTCGTCACGATGACGTCGGAGCCCGGTCGCGACGAGGGTGTCGGGGGCGGCCCCCAGGTCCTCCGGGTCACGTCGTCCCTACGCATCCCGTTGTCGGAACTCCAGTTCAGGTTCAGCGCCAGCGGTGGTCCCGGGGGACAGCACGCGAACAAGGTGGCCACCCGCGTGGAGCTGCGGTTCGACGTCGCCTCGTCACCGTCACTCGGGCCCCACCAGCGGTCCCGGCTACTCGAGAAGCTGGGCCCCGAGGTACGGGTGGTGGCCGACGAGGAACGGTCGCAGCTGCGGAACCGGCAGTTGGCGACCGAGCGTCTCGGTGAGCGGTTGGCCGCCGCACTGCGGGTGGAGAAGGCCCGCCGGCCCACGCGGCCGTCGAAGGGGGCGAAGGAGCGTCGACTGGCCGACAAGCGGATACGTTCGCAGCGGAAGCGAGCACGGCGGCCCGACCTCGACGACTGAGGTGTCGCGACGGGCGCGGGTCGCCCGACGAGCCTGGTCAGCCGGCCTTGGCGGCGTCGGCCGCGGGAGCGGCCCAGGCCGTGTCGAGGAGATGGTTGATCTCCTCGGTCAACCGCTCCGGATGGACCCGCAACTCGAGGACCGAATTGGCCTGGATGAGCTGACCCCGGGGCAGACGCCGGGCCAGCTGCTGAGCGTCGTGGAACGGGTGCACGTGGTCGACCTTGTGGCCGATGACCAGGGCCGGGATATCCATGGCGGCCCGCTGGTCCACCGTCGGAGCGATGGGTCCGGCCAGGATGCCGTGGAGCACGGCCGCCGTCTCACGGGGCTCGGCCGACAACATGTTCATGACGCTGTCCAGCGGCCCGTTGCCGGTCCGGGGGAGGGCGCGGAAGCGCTTGGCCACCCAGCCCACCACCGGCCGGGCGAAGTGGGCGGCGAGGAGCATCGGGACGAAGGTGATGGCGGCGGCCGGTAGCGCCCACTCGAGGACGGGCATCTCGACCACCAGTCCACGGACCCGGTCCGGAGCCTGGGCCGCCACGAGGAGGCTGACGTTCCCACCGAGCGACACGCCGCCGACGACCGTCTGGTCGATGCCGAGATGGTCGAGGAGGGCGATGACGTGGCCGGCGTAGGTGTCCATCCGGTGGAACGAGGCCCGCTGCGGCCGCGCCGACAACCCGTGGCCCGGGAGATCGAGGAGGATGACCCGGTTGCCCTTGATGGCCAGGTCGGCGGCCAGGCGGCGGTTCATGTTGGCGTCCATGAGGATGCCATGGAGGAAGACGAGGACCCGGGAACCGCTGCCGTGGATCTCGTAGTAGAGCTCCAGCCCGTCGTGGACGAACTGGCCGATCTCGTAGGGGGCCACCGACCCCGGGTTGTCGTCAGGCAGGTCCGCGGGGGCCCGCAGGACGTTGCGTGCCCCCGACCCGGAACCGTTAGCTCGTGCCGCCGCTGTGCGCGCCATGGAGCCCAACGTAGGCCGTGGGCTGGCGGTTCGCCAGCACCGGCAGGCGGGAGCGGACGTCAGCCAACTCGTCCAACGCCAGATCGGCGAGCACGACGCCGGGGCTCGGATCGTCCCGTTCCGACAGGACCCGACCCCACGGATCGACCACCATGGAATGGCCGTGACAGGCGGGCATGCCGGGCGGGAGCTCGCCCACCTGGCCGCTGCCGATGACGAAGACCTGCTCCTCGACGGCGCGGGCCCGTAGCAGCAGCTCCCAGTGGGCCGGACCCGTCACGGCGGTGAAGGCAGCCGGAACCGTCACCACGGTGGCCCCCTCGAGCGCGAGCATGCGGTACAGCTCGGGGAACCGGAGGTCGTAGCAGAGGGTCAGTCCCAGGACCACGGGGGTGCCCCGGCTGTCGGTCGGCGCCGTGTCCAGCGACAACGCCACGGCGCTCCGACCCGGGGCGATCGTGTCCGACTCGCGGAACGCCACCCCCCCCAGGGCGACGTCGAAGAGGTGGATCTTGCGGTAGACCGCCAACGTGGTCCCGTCGGGTCCGAGCACGCAGCTGGTGTTGAACAGTCGTCCGTCGGGCCGTCCAGCCTGCTCGGGGAAGCTGCCCGCCACCAGGTGGATCCCGTGGCGGGCCGCCAGGGCCGATGCCCAGGCCACGGTCGGACCGTCGAGTGGCTCCGCGTGGGCCCGCAGCACGTCGGGTGTACCGGCCACCGAGAAGTACTCGGGGACGACCACCAGCTCGGCTCCACCGTCGACCGCCTCGTCCACGAGCCGGCCGGCAGCGGCCAGGTTGGCCTCCCGGTCCGACCCGGCCGTCGTCTGGATGGCGGCAACGCGCATGGCACAGGCTACGTCGGAGATCGCCGGTACTGACCCCGCTCCGGCTCCGGCTGGCGTCCTCTGGATTCCCTTCCGTCCAGGCACTCCGTGTGGTCCAGGCACTCCGTGTGGTCCAGGCCGTCCAGGCCGTCCGTGTCGTCCAGGCCGTCCAGGTAGGAGGGTCAGCCGCCGTGGGCGGCCAGCGCAGCGGCGAGGGCCGCCGATCCAGCGTCGGACACGTTCTCGCGCACGCCGACCAGGGCGGTGACCGAGGCCCAGCCCGACTCGATCAGTGCGGCGTCCGAGTCCGGCTCGAGCTCGGCGCGTTCGCTCGAGCGCTCGGCGTCGTCCTCGGTGGCACCCCGCAGGGCCAGCACGATGGCACCACCGGTTCGGTCGATGGCCGGACCCGACGTCCCCGGCGGCGCGTGCTCGGGTCGGACGGACCGGATCAGCCCGACCTTGCCCAGCTCGCCGTGACGTAGCCCGCGCAGGTCGGCGGGTCGGACCGCGGGGACGTTCAGATTCAGCACGGTGCCGGGCTCGGCCGCGGCCACCGCGGGGACGAGTTCGCAGGCCAGGTCGACTGCGGTGTCCCAGAATTCCGGCTCGGAGGCCCAGGCGATGGACACGGCCAGCCCGCTCCGCCCGAACTGGGCCCCGGTCAGGGCCGCACCCACGGTTCCCGAGTGGAGCGCCGACCTTCCGGCGTTGATCCCGTGGTTGATGCCAGAGACGATCAGGTCGGGGCGCGGACCGAAGCCCTCGATACAGGCCAGGATGACCGACAGGGCCGGTGTGCCGTCGATGCCGTACGTGGGGACGTCGGCCAGTCCGGGGATGTCGACGTGCTCGTAGGGGATGGACTCACGCTCGTACACCGGCCCGACGGCGGCACCGGCACCGCTGTGATCGGTCAGCGGCGCCACCACCAGCAGTTCGTGCTCGTCGCTGAAGGCGGCGTGGAGGCCTCGGGCGAGTGCGGCAATCCCTGGCGCGAACACGCCGTCGTCGTTGGTGATCAGGATGCGCATGGGGGAGGTCCGTTCGTCGGCGCCGCGTCGGCCGGGCCCGGCGGGGGCCGACGGCTCGTCGCGGCAGGGTCTCGGCGGGCCGCTACGGCCTCATCGCCTACCATACCGGGCGACATGGGCAGCCGGAAGCGGGCTCGGACCCCCTCCGCACCGGCTCCCACCACTCCGGCCGGCCCGCCGCGCGCCGCCGCCGGCCTCTCCGCACCGGGGTCGCCGCCATGGCCAGACCAACGAGGACCCGATGAACGCACCCGCCCCCCCGCCCGATATCCGCCCGGCCGAGACCACCTCGGCGACCGGCGACCAGTGGGTGATCGGCCACGGCCACCAACGCGCCATCGTGACCGAGGTCGGTGCCACGCTACGGGCGTTCACCGTGGGTGAGCGGCAGGTCGTCGACGGTTTCGGACCCGACCGCTCGAGTCACGGAGGACGCGGCCAGATCCTCGCCCCCTGGCCGAACCGGCTGGGCGACGGGGCCTACTCGTTCGGCGACGTGTCCGCCCAGGCCCCCATCAACGAGGTCGCCCGGAACAACGCCATCCACGGTCTCGTGAGGTGGCTGAACTGGCGGATGACCGGTCGGGCGCAGAACCGTGTCAGTCTGCTGTGCGACCTACGGCCGTCACCGGCCTACCCCTTCGCCCTGCGCCTGGAGGTGGAGTACCGCCTGGGGCGCGACGGTCTGACCGTCTCGACCGACGCCGAGAACATCGGTGATGTCGATCTCCCGTTCGGACTGGGGTTCCATCCGTACCTGACCGTGGGCACGGCGACCATCGACCAGGTGAGGCTCCGGGTACCCGCACGGGAGCGCCTCGTCACCGACCAGCGGGGCTTACCCACGGGATCGGTGGCGGTGGCCGGCTCCGAGTTCGACTTCACCGGGGGCCGCCCGGTCGGGGTGACCAGGCTGGACACCGCCTACGGCGATCTGGAGCGAGACGCAGACGGCCGCATCCGTGTCGACCTCGACCACCCGGACGGCGGGTCCGGCGTCACCCTGTGGGCCGACAACCGGTTCGGGCACGTCATGATCTACTCGGGAGACACCCTTCCCGAGGGTGAGCGCAGGACCGCGCTGGCCGTGGAACCGATGACCTGCCCGCCCGACGCGTTCCGGACCGGCACGGACATCACCGTCCTGCGCCCGGGGGCCCGGTGGACCGGGATCTGGGGGATCACACCCCGCTGACCGGGGCGTCCTGCGCCGCTGACCGGGGCGTCCTGCGCCAGTGACCGGGGCGTCGGCGAGGGCGTGCTCCCGGGCCGGAACGGCCCGTTCACCGTCGTCGCCTCCCGCTGCGGTGGTGCGAACCTCGCCCCCGATACGACGGTCGACGTCACGTAGGCGCCCACGGTCGTGGAGCCGTTCCTCGACCCTGATCTCAGCAGCGGGAACGAGGGCTTCGCCACGTCGTAACGGCTGACGGAGGGCGAGGTCACCCGTCGTGGTCACCCCGTAGGCGTCGGCCGGGACCAGTCGTCAGCCGGGACCATTCGTCAGCCGGGACCAGTCGACTGCCGTGACCACGACCGTCGCTTCGGCGGTGGGACTGCCCGCGCCGTAGTCAGTGGCCGGGGGGTTCGGTCTCCTCTATCTCGAGGTGTTCCGGCCTGATTGCTCGGCCTACAGTTGGGCATGCCCGACATCCAGCTACCAGCCGCTCCCGCCTTCGGGCGACGGGTGGCGCAGGAGGACAGCGACGCCCGCACGGCGTCACCCCACCCCGCAGGGGTGCGTGTGCCCGCGAGGGTCAACGGATGACTCCCGTGGTCGAGCCGAGCCCTGCCGTCGTGGCGAACTGGGCGGACGTCCCGGACCGGACCCCGGTCGGTGCCCAGGTCGAGGGCCTCGATCTCGTCATCGTGCGCCGGGGCGACACCCACTCCGTCCTGTACGGACGGTGCCTCCACCGAGGCGCCCTCCTGTCCGACGGCACGATCGAGGGGGACGATCTCCTGTGCGGCCTGCACGGCTGGGACTACCGGATCGACACCGGTGTGAGTGCCTACAACAACGCCGAGGCCCTCACCAAGTTCACCAGCTGGATCGAGGGTGACCACCTCGTCGTCGACCGGAACGAGGTGATGCGGTTCCTCATGCACCACCCCCAGCCCTTCGACCCCGACGTGTACCAGGGCTACTACCACGACCCGCACACGGCACCCGAGGAGCCCTTCGTCGGGCTCATCGACGAGTTGGCCACGAACGGTCTCGCCAAGACCGGGCACCACGGCCCCGTGTCGGCGATGGGGGTACCCCGCCAGGAGCTCCCCTCCTGGGATCACCTGCAGTTCGTGACCGCCCAGCTGGACCGGCTCCCGCTGCTCGACGACGAACCGGTGGCGACCGAGACCTGCATCGGTCCTAACGCCGACCGACCGCTCTGGCTGGACATCCCGATCTTCGTCAGCGACATGAGTTTCGGCGCCCTGTCGCTCGAGGCCAAGACCGCGCTGTCGAAGGGTGCCGAACTGGCGGGCACCGGTATCTGCTCGGGTGAGGGGGGCATGCTCCCCGAGGAGCAGATGGCCAACAGCCGCTACTTCTACGAGTTGGCGTCGGCCCGCTTCGGGTGGACCTTCGACGTGCTGGCCAAGGTGCAGGCGTTCCACTTCAAGGGGGGACAGGGGGCCAAGACCGGCACCGGCGGACACCTCCCCGGGGACAAGGTGGTCGGACGGATCGCCGAGGTGCGCGGGCTGGCCGAGGGAACACCGGCGGTGTCACCCCCACGGTTCCCGGACTGGGACTCGGTCGACGCGTACCGCAGATTCGCCGATGAGGTGCGGGAGCGCTCCGGCGGCATCCCCATCGGGTACAAGATGAGCGCACAGCACATCGAGCGGGACCTCGACGCCGCCCTGGCCGTGGGTGTGGACTACGTCATCCTCGACGGCCGTGGGGGAGGGACCGGGGCGGCTCCCCTCATCTTCCGCGACAACATCTCGGTCCCCACCATCCCGGCCCTGGCCCGGGCCCGGCACCACCTGAACCGGTTGGGACGCAACGACGTCACCCTGATCGTCACCGGCGGACTCCGCACCCCGGCCGACTTCGCCAAGGCACTGGCCCTCGGGGCCGATGCCGTGGCCGTGGCCAACTCCGCCATCCAGGCCATCGGCTGCCTGGGGATGCGTGCGTGCCACACCAACAACTGTCCGGTGGGCATCGCCACCCAGAAGCCCCACCTCCGGGCTCGTCTCCCGGTGGACGAGGCGGCCGAACGGCTGAACCGGTTCCTCCGGGCGTCGGTCGAGCTGATGCAGGTGCTGGCCCGCGCCTGCGGGCACCGCCGCCTCAGTTCGTTGAGCCCGGATGACCTGACGACGTTCGACCGGGACATGGCCCACCTGACCGGGGTGTCCTACGGAGGAGTGCAGGGACGATGAGCGACCCGCCCGACGGACAGGGGACCGCCGACGCGGCGGCCTCCGTCGAACCTTCGAACGCGGCGCCCACGGACGCCACCTGGTTCAAGGTGGCCGAGCCCGGCGAACTGGCCGAGGGTCGGGTGCGCACCGCAGTGGCCGGACCGCGGACGATCGCCCTGACCCACTGCGACGGTCGGTTCGGGGCCCTCGACAACCACTGCCCCCATCAGGGTGGACCGCTCGGGGAGGGGTCGATCGAGAACGGGCTGCTGCGCTGCCCCTGGCACGGCTACGACTACGACCCTGTCACCGGACGGCCGCCGGCCGGGTTCAGCGACAGTCCCGAGTCGTTCCCGGTGGAGGTCCGCGACGACGGCGTCTACGTGGCGATCCGACCGCTCCCCGAACATCGGCGGGACGTCTCGGACGTGATGGTGGAGACCATGGTGGCGTGGGGTGTCACCCACGTGTTCGGCATGGTCGGCCACTCCAACCTCGGGTTCGCCGACGCCATGCGGCGGGCCGAGGAACGGGGCGAACTGACCTACATCGGCATCCGCCACGAAGGGGCCGCCTCCTTCGCCGCGTCGGCGTTCGGCAAGCTGACGGGTCGTCCGGCCGCCTGTTTCGCCATCGCCGGCCCCGGGTCGACCAACCTGCTCACCGGTCTGTACGACGCCAAGATCGACCGTGCGCCCATCCTGGCCATCTCCGGCCAGGTGCCGTCCAAGGTGCTCGGACGCGGGGCCTTCCAGGATCTCAACCTGATCGGCGCCTTCGCCGACGTGGCCGACTTCTCCCAGACGATCCTGCCCGACTCGGACCATGCGGAGCTGACGGCCCTGGCGTTGAAGACGGCGCTGATCGGCCGTGGGGTGTCCCACCTGGTGCTGCCCGACGAGGTCCAGGTCCAACCCGCGCCGGACCGACCTGCAGCGCAGCCGAAGGGTCGGATCGCCGATCTCGGCGTCGCCCCGCCGACCGACGCGCTGGCCGCCGCGGTGGAGACCATCGACGGCGCCCGGCGCCCGGTGTTCGTGGTGGGTCACGGGGCCCGCTTCGACATGGCGGACGTCGTGGCGCTGGCGGAGGAACTCGACGCACCGGTGTTGACCACGTTCAAGGCCAAGGGCCAGATATCGGACCGGCATCCGCTGGGCTGCGGTGTGCTCGGGCGCAGCGGCACCCCAGTGGCATCGTGGCTGATGAACGAGTCCGATCTGCTGGTGGTGTTCGGGGCCTCGTTCTCCAACCACACGGGCATCGCCCCCTACAAGCCCATCGTGCAGGTCGACTTCGACCCCCTGGCGCTCGGTCGGTTCCACCCGGTGACGGTGCCAGTCCTGGGCCACGTCGGGGTCACCGCGCGGGCCCTGCGTGCCGCGCTCGGCCCCCGTGGTGACCGGGTCGAACGTGTCGAACGTGTCGATCAGCGCGCCGACGTGGCCGACCGCTGGGCCATCTGGCGGACCGAGAAGCAGCGGCGTGTGGACGACGACCGCGGGCACGGGGTGAGCGCGGCCGCCGTGTTCGACTCGATGAGCCGTCTGGTTCCGGCCGACGCCGTCATCGCCGTGGACGTGGGGAACAACGCGTATTCGTTCGGGCGCTACTTCGAGTGCGACCGCCAGTCGGTCCTCATGTCGGGATACCTGGGATCGATCGGGTTCGGGTTCCCCGCGGCCATGGGCGCCTGGGCCGCCGCTCCGGACCGGAAGATCGTGGCCGTCACCGGCGACGGCGGGTTCGGGCAGTACCTGGCCGAGTTCACCACCGCCGTCAAGTACGGGATGCCGATCACCCACGTACTGCTCGACAACCAGGAACTGGGAAAGATCGCCAAGGAACAGCGGGCGGCCGACATGGACGTCTGGCAGGTCTCGTTGCAGAACCCGGACTTCGCCGCCTACGCCGAGCTCTGTGGCGGCCACGGCGTGAGGGTCGAGAGACGGGACCAGCTCGACAGCGCGTTGGCCGAGGCGATCGCCTTCGCCGGTCCGTCACTGGTCGAGGTGGTGAGCGACGTCGAGCTGGTGTGAGCCGATCCCGGCTGGTGCTCGGGTCGGCGGGCCGCCACCGCAATCGACGGCGCCGGTAGCGGAGATGCGCCGGGGGCGCCGGTGCACTGGTGCGCCCCCCGTGATCCGGGCCCGGAACCTGCGGATGAAGAATCGGATCTGGCGCTGGTGACCTCTCGCCAACGCGAGCCGAACCTACCCATGACCCGCACCTGTGTTCCTGGTCTTGATTCTGCTTCGCACGAGGTGGCCGGGGGTCCCTCACCGCTCGGACGTGGGCTGGCGCTCACGCTCCGGCAGCCTCATCGATCCGACCGTGACCGGCCTCGCTCGGCGTCGTGGAGATCCCCGCGAACATCCGCACCGGCGGAGCGGTGATGCGTTCCCCCATGGCGGTTCCCCTCATGTTGGTTCCGACCTGTCCGTTCCTCCATGTTGCCGGCGAGAACGGAAGAGGTCGGAGCTCCGACCACCGAACGCCAGCGGCGGGCGAGCTGAATTTCCGGTGCTTCTGTGACGTAGGGGATCCGCCGGTTCATGAGACCGGCCATCGCGCCGGCGCACCCCGGGGCGGGAACAGGTTGCGAGAGCGAGCACCCCATGCAGCTCCCTCCCTCCGCCGCCGGCGCGACGATGCCGGCCGAACACGTGTCGATCGCCAAGCCGACCCCGCCACATGCCGCCCCACCCGAGGTGTCCGACCCCGCCCACGGCGGGGACTCCGACTCGGGCGCGCCAGGCGCCAAGGACTCCGACGGTGGCAGCGCCCAGACGGCCAAGAGCCTGGTGAACGTGAAGCTCTGACCGACGGCAACCCCTTCCGACCCCCACGCAAGGCGGGCGGTCGGAAGGGGACCGGACGGCACGAAGGCCGCCGCTCCCGCCCTTCGGGCTGCTCGACCCCCGGCCATTCGGGTTGAACAGGATAGGACAGAGGAGTTCCCAGACCTCCGGTGCGCGGGGTCGGGCGACCCCGGTTGCGTCCCGTCGCCGCGTGGCCAGCAGACGAGCAGTCGCCAGACGTCCACGCCCAGTCATCAGACCCCTGCACGGGCTTCCCCCGTCGGCACCCCGTCGGCACAGCACCCCGTCGGCACAGCACCCCGTCGGCACAGCACCCCGTCGGCACAGCACCCCGTCGGCACCTGGGCGGGGTGACGTGGAGTCACACTGTTGCTTCGCCGGATCGTCGCGATCCTCTGCACCTGCTCTGACCTGGTGCGCCCCCTGGGATTCGAACCCAGAACCTGCGGATTAAGAGAGTGAATCGATCGCTGTCAGGGGGGTTCTGGGGGCGACTAAACATGGCCTGACCAGGTCTTATCGTTTTCGCTGAATTGGGTTCCCTGTTCGGGACCTGCAGAATTATGGGTTTCATTATGGGTTTTTCACAACGTGAGGATTGCGAAGTCTGCGTGGTGCCACACCGAGAGGAAAAGTCCGTAGGCGGAGCTGAGGATCACTTCACACCCGAGCTCGCGCCCACTCATTTCGTCGAGCGAATCGGAGCCAGCAGCCTCTCGGGGGCATTTCCAGGCGAGAGAGCATTCGGCCGCAGGGACAACGGGCCGGTCGCCCCCTCATGCGTCGGAATCGTCGACGCCAGGCCTGCCGCCAAGGCAATGGCCACCAGTAGCGACCGGAGCCTTCTTCGACGCAGTACACCTCATATCCTTCATTGACCCGGTTGTCGGGAACGTCGCGCTGGCCGTCAGAGTGCTGAGCGAAGTCGGGCGATGTCGAGAAGGTGGTGCGTCGCGTCGTGGACGGCGTGACGGACGATCCAATGCGGATCGACGGATGTTCCGTCGAACGTCACGCTTTGGTTCCAGTTGATCGAGGAGAGTCCGGGAAGCTGCTGGCTCAACAAGTGGACCTCGTTGTCGATGCCATCCAGGGCTGCGGCAACGTCAATCTGCCGAGCCTGAGGAGCGAACTGTGGCGACGGCGAATTTCCAAGGTCGCTACCGGGCTGCGAAACGGCGGCATCGAGGAGGAACCTCATTCCGAAGAGGACTTCCCGGACGTGATCCGTGTACTCACCGATGGACCACATCCGATCCACGGGTCTTCGAAGCAGATCATCGGGAGTCACCCCGGCAATGGCCGTAGTCCATTGCGACGGAAGGCGCTGGATTGCTGCGATCGCGCTCGCATCGCTCCAATCATCAGAGTCGAATCCGCACTGTCCACACCGCTCGACGTTCACGCTCCCGATTCTGCACCACCGGCTCGTTCGATCCCACCCCCAGGCGATCGAGGGCAGGTCTCGACACTTGGGACCCGGATTCAAGGGGTACCTTTCAGATCGGTCGATGGTGGTACCCAGGTGCTGAGGAAGTCACGTGTCGCTCTCTTGGAGCGGAGTATGTACAACGCCACATCGTTCCCGTGTCGCGACAGGGTTCTGAGTTCGAGCTCAGATCGGTGGATTGGCAAGATGCGCCAGAGCAGCGACCATTCTTCGCGCAACCGTCGCAAGGCCGACTCGTCGCAGCCGTTGGGAAGCTGGAAGTCAGCCGGACGCCTTCGGATCCCGCGGAGTAACGCCCTCCCGGCACAGACCCACCATGAAGTATCGAGGAACGCGACCGTGTCTGCGCGCTCAAGCCGAAGGTCGAGTGTGGCGTGGTAGTTGCCGTCGACGATCCACTCGTCGCTGTTGAGCAGGTCCCGTTGCTTCTCGCGCCACTCGTCCTCAGACGGCTCCACCCATCCCGGATTCTAGAAGTGGACGTCAAGGAGGGCCCAACCGGGGACCACACAAGATGGTCATGAAGTCATTCATCTGGCGATGAGCGATCGAGTTTCACCTGTCCGCAGGCTCGGTGCTCATTTCCGATGGCGCACAATGTTCAGGACGTTGCCGTCCGGTGCGCGAACGAAGAAGCGGCGTACTCCCCAGGGCTCGTCCTGCAATGGGTAGACGATCTCGTAGCCGCACCGCTGCGTTTCTTCATAGGCTGCGTCGACGTCGTCTACCTTCACGGTGATGACGGGGTTCTCCGGTGCCGCGAAGTCGTGGGTGACGAGCTGGAGATTGACTCCCGTCGCCGGTGATGTGTACCGAGCCACCCAGCCCATATTGAACTCCTCGGTGCTTAAGCCGAGGTACTCGACGTAGAACTGCCGCGCCTTATCGATGTCTTCTACATGCAGATCCGCAATGATCTCGACGACACGCATCTGTTGGTCCTCCCGTCGGCCACCCGCCACGCAGCTTCCCACAAGCCGATGCCGATGCCGTCAGTGTGGTGTGAACGACCGGGAAGCTGACGCCGGTTCATGCAACGGACGAAGTGCGTTGGCTCGTCAGCTGGTTGTGTCGTGGTCGCTGGCGTGTGGGTCGGCTCGTAGCGTTTCTATGGCAGACCGGACCCAGTCGAGGCTGGCTTGGTGGACCTCGATGCCGTGGCGGAGCGCGAGGCGGGGGTGGCACCCCGGCAAGGGGGCGGTTGTGAGGTAGTCGGCGATCGTCGCGATGAACGTCTCGAGTGCACTGGCGAGCTCGTCAAGGAAGGAGAGAACCTCCTCGGGAGCGAGGACCCGCTCGGCCATGACGAAACGCATGAGGTGGGTGCCGAGGTCCGCGCCGACAGTGGACGGCTCGACCGGCTGGCGGAGCCAGCTGGCATGAGCGGCCTGCCCGGCCGGGGTGAGCTGGTAGCGGCGCTGGCGGCGCTTGCCGGCCGAAGGGGCCTGCTCGGCGCTGAGCAGGCCGCGACGCTCCAGGCGGCGCAGGGCGGGGTAGAGAGCCCCCGAGCTCGGCTGGTAGACGACGGCCGGGGTGGCGGCGAAGAACTTCTTCAGCTCATATCCTGAGCTGGGGCTGCGGGCGAGCAGGCCGAGCAGGATCTGCTCGAAGTCGGTCAAGCCTCTGGGCTCCTGCATGGTCTGCCATCTTCCCACCGGCCTAGCGATAGGTCGATTCGACTGGTAGTCTACCGGGAGGTTTGCTTCGCGACCCGGGGGCGATCATGGCCCGAAGACGAAGGAGGTGCACCCGGTGACACTCCGCTGGGCGGATTCTGCAGACGAGATAGCGACCGCTTGGCGAGCGGGTCTCAGACGACGTGTCGAGCGTCGCCGGACGTGGCGAGGATCAAAGTCCCCGGCACAGCTGGGCGACGTGTGCCGGTCCGGGCCGGCCCGCCCATGAACGCCCTCGACTACATCCTCGACGCCGTCTTGCTGGCGACGGTGTTCCTCCAGTTCCGAGGGCGCCGTCTCACCCCGCGCAACCTGGCTCTGCCCGTAGCGATCGTGATCTACTTCCTCTTCGCCTACCTCAAGGGCGTCCCGACTGCCGGCAACGACGGGTACCTGATCCTCGGCGGGGTGGTCCTCGGCCTCGTGTTCGGTGTGGGCGCTGGGGCCTTCACCCGCGTCTACCCCGCTGACAAAGGGATCTACGCCAAAGCCGGTCTTCTGGCCGCAGCCTTTTGGACCGTCGGGGTCGTGGGGCGCACCGCGTTCAGCCTGTATGCCGCCGACGGCGGCTCTGGCGCTGACCGCACGATCGGGAACCTGATGCACACCTACGACATCACCACCTCCAAAGCGATCGTGGCCTGCCTACTGCTGATGGTCCTCGTGGAGGTCGGCTCCCGCCAGCTCATCGTCGCGCTCCGCTACCTCAACCTCCGCAACCAGACCGCCCCGGCGGCCCTGGACCGACCGGACGAGACCGCCCTCAGCCCAGGTAGCCGCTGAGGCAGGTGCCCGGTCGTAGAATCCCCCAACTGGTGGGCTTCGGCGACCGCGTCGAGGCCCGCTCACCCCTCAAGGTCAGCTCACCGCCCTGGGCCGACGGCTGGCGGCCCGCTACTCCACCCCCGCCGACTGCCACGGTCCGTTTCCCCGGACACAAGGGTCCGTCGCCATCGCCGAGCCGGACCTGACACCCGCCGTCGGGTCCGAGCCGGTCCAGGTCATCGCTGGCGAGCATGCAACCAACCGTGCCAGGAGGAACAGCTGGTACGTCGTGTTCGGATACCGCCGCCCCTGCGGTCTTCGAACACGCGGCACTGCCCAGAGGACGACCGCCGTGCGGGGCACATACGGGGGCTTCCGCGCCAAGCGGGGGTTCTCCTTACCGTGTCGTAGGTCGACGAGGAGACGACAGCACGAGGAGGGGCGCCAACATGAATATTGGACTGGCCTACAAGGTGTCGATCGAAGCAGTCATGATGATCACCGGCTTCTTGGCCGGCTGGTGATCGGACGGAATCACCGCAGGCGTCGTGACGTCGGTCGCGTCCGGGACATAGATTGTCCTTGGTTTCCATTGGTGCGAGAAGGCAGTCGAAGCCCTGCATCGTCGTCGGCAGGGTCGTCCAGCCCGCGAACGCCCGCAGCTTGGCAGCTGGCTCATCTGCGGCGGCTGTGCGCTCCCTCCAAACGGGGGCCTGCGCGTCGCCCTCCATCTCGGCGAGCAGGGCCTTGATGATCCCCGTTTCCGAACCGAGAGCCGCGTAGACGGTCCGGACGGTCACCCCGGCAGACTCGGCAGCGATCGCAGCGAAGGCGGTCGCTCGGTACCTCCCTCGGCGAACAACTCCAGGCTGGCGGTGCCGAGACGCCGGGTCTTCGATAGCACTGGGCGGTCCAGGTGCGGGGCTGCGAAACTGGTTGCATGGTCGTCGACGACCGGGTCACCTGGATCGAGGGGGCCGAGGGCTGTTGGCGGATGGGGGTGCTCGCCCCGGGGCCCCGCCTGGCGGGGTGTGTGAAGGCGCTGACTTGGTACGTCGAGCGCTGGCCGGGACCGGTGTCACGCCGTCAGGTGGCCACGAGCGGTGCCGTTCTGTTCGTGACCTGGGGTACGCCCCTGGAGGTAAGTCTGGGCGGGGCCTCCTCGTCGTTTCGGGCGTTCGTCGCCGGAGTGCAAGATCGATCCGCTCATACTCGGCACGCGGGCATTCAGGAAGGGATCGGTGTCCACCTCAACGCTTTGGGCGTCTCCCGGCTCCTCGGCGTGGCCGGTGCCGAGCTGGCGAACCGCTGCGTCGCCCTCGACGAGGTTCTCGGCCATGGCGCCGAGACTCTAATGGACCAGCTGTCGAGCGTGGCGACACCGAGCCGGCGCGTGGCACTGGTAGAGGCAACCCTTGTCGAGCGCTTCGGCGCTGCCCCGATCCTCTCGCCAGAGGTGGTCTGGGTATGGGGGACTCTCTGCTCCCAACCGTTGGCGCAGATCGCCGATCTGGCGGCCGAGATCGGATGGAGCCGGACCCGGCTCGCTGCTCGCTTCTCCGAGCAGATCGGGATCTCACCGAAGCGCTTCGCCCGGATCGTGCGCTTCGAAGGGGCTCGCAGGCTTCTCGCCGACGGATCGTTTTCGCTCGCCGAGGTCGCTAACCGCTCCGGCTATTACGACCAGGCGCACCTGAGCCGCGACATCTCTGCCCTGGCCGGCTGCACCCCCGCGGAACTGGTCGGAGAGCTCGGATCGGGTGGGCCTCCAGACCCGTGACATTCGTCCAAGACAGCCCCGGCACTCCTCCATAATCTGGGCAGGGTGAACGAGCGAACCGTTGCTCCTGTGTCCGAGCACGACAGCGCCAAGGCGGTGGCCTTCGACACCGTCGTGGCCGAGGTCGCCAAAGACGGTGCCCTGCGTTTCGCTCCCTGCCGGCCCAGTCCGCCACCGCGCGTCGACGGTCACCTGCTGGCCCTCACCAGCCTCGAGCGCTCACCGCCGCACCTCGGCGAGCGCCACCCCGACGGCGACGAGCTGATCTACCTGCTGTCGGGGGAGGTGACGGTCGTGATCGAAGGACCAGGCGGCGACTGGCGCCACGCCCTCGGACCCGGTGATGCCCTCATCGTGGCCCGGGGACTCTGGCACCGGATCGAGGTCGCTCGACCGGCACGGCTTGTCCACCTCACCCCTGGCCCATCCGGCGAGCACCGTCCAGCGAGCCCAGAACCAAAGGCAAGACCAAGATGAGCGAGGCGAACGCCCGGTTCAATCAACTGAACCTCGTGGTGGAGGACATGGACGCAGCCGTGGCCTTCTACCAAAGCCTCGGCATGAAGGTCCGCTTCGACGGCGGCGAGTGGCCACCCGGTAGCGGCGCCCGCCATGTCGCGCTCGACAACGGCGACGGTGCGATCCTCGAGCTCGACAACCTGGCCATGGCGAGGATCTACCACGGCGGGTGGCGCTCACCCGACCCCGAGGCCCGACCGGTGGTCCTCGGCTTCTCACTGCCGTCCCGGGAAGCGGTCGACGAGCGCTACCGGACGCTGACCGCAGCTGGCTACACCGGCCGCCAAGCGCCCTACGACGCCTTCTTCGGCGCCCGCTACGCCGTCGTGCGTGACCCGGCCGGCAACGACGTCGGCCTCATGAGCCCCATCGACCAGCACCGGCGGTTCACCCCCACGACCTGACCCGGGCTGCGCCTCGCACAGGAACGCCCGCGATTCGACGGCGGCATCCAGCGAAGGAGGCCGAGTCCGCAGAGCGATCCTCAATCGGACGTCGGACGACGGGCTGAGGGCAGCCAGTCACCGATGCACCGGTCGTAGGTGGAAAGTGTTCCCACGTCCATAGTTTCGGGCAACGGTCGCTACCGATGCGGTCCGGCGACGTTCGGACGTGCCGGGTCATGACCGCTCCGCCCGCGGACCACTGAGCGCAGAATCAGGACATTAGCCACTGCCGCGGCCACGAACAGCAGTACCACGCATGCGCTGAACACGAACCCCTGTGCTCCTACCGGCGTACCGGTCGTGGTGGACCAGCAGTGCCCGGAGAGATTGCACCCTCCCGAGCCCTGGCTGCTGCTGTATGTCGAGAACCCTGCCGCCACCCAGTTGAACAAGCCGGTGAGGACGTAGAGGCCCACGATCGCGCCGACGCCACAAGGCAGTGCCAGCAACCCGGCAACGAGGAGGAGAATTCGATGAGACTCGGCCGTCATCCCGGTCGCCGCCACCGCTGTGATCAGAATCACGTAGGCGATCTCCAAAGCAAACCACGTCCGGCCCATGTGATGCCGATGTTCAGCGACTCGGGCACTGGTCATGTCGTCTCCCTTGTAGAGGCCGATCCGGTCATGGCTTCGAACAGCTCCGCGAGCTGTTTGGCATGGGCGAAAAGGGCCAGTGCCGGTTCGCGGTCCCCGTCGAGGTGGCTGAGCATCTCAAGACCGAGGTAGAGGGCGACGATCGCGTGCGCCACGTCCTTCGATGGAAGCACGGCGCCCAGTGGCGAATCGCCGAAGGAGTTCTCGACGGCGGTCTGCGCGAACTCCTTCCAGGGTCCGATGCGAGCGGCAACCTCGACACCCAGGCCAGGGGTCGAGGAGGCCCCGGCGATCATCTCGACCAAGACGGTCATGTAACCGGCGTCGAGGTCGTTGCGGAAGATGTCGGTGGCCGCATCGACGAGCTCCATAGGCGTGCCCACATTCGTGACGGATTCGCCGTACTGCTCCAAGCGAGCGGCGCTGACCGAATCGAGGGCGGCCAACAAGAGATTGGCCACCGAGCCGAAGTGATAGAAGATCAGTCCCTGAGTGGACCCAGCCCGTTCAGCGATGGCCCGGGCACTTGCACCTGCGTAACCCTCCGACTTCAGCGTCTCGATTGCCGCGGCGACGAGGAGGCGGCGAGTCCCATCCGAACGGGCACCGCCTCGCCCTGCCACTTTGCTTGGAGTTCCGGATTTGGCCATCTCTCACCTTGGTTGAGCAATTACTCAAAGTATATGCTCAATCAAGGGGCATCTGCCGCCGTGCCGTCGGAACTCTTGGGCGGGCATCGAGCGCCGTCAATTCGGTGTTGCGTTGCTTGTGTGTCGAAGTCCGATAGAGGTTGTGACCTGGACCGATAGCGAGCCACGGACCTCCAAAACGTGGATTGGTCACCACCGCCCGTGCAGCATCGATCATGGGCACATCCGGACAGCACGTCGTGGACCTCTGCGACGGTCGTCAGCTGGCCGAGTCGTCAGTTGGGACGCACCGCCGAGTTCGCCTCGATGACGTCCTGAGACCAGCCCCCAGGTAGGGATTGCCAGTCGGACGGTGTCAAGCGGGCAAATCAGCTTCGTGGAAGCGATGGTGGTCGAGGTGCCGGTCCACCAGCGAGGCACCGGGGTACTCGGTGGCTCGTACGTCGCCAACTGAGTCAATCCACAGATCGAGGAGGCGCTCGGAGATCACCAAGCGCCGGCCGATCCGCCGGACGGGCAGATGACCGTCGCGCGCCAATCGGTACAACGTCTCCGGACTCGGGACTCCGCCGCAATGGAGCGACGCTTCGGGCATCGTCAAGAACTGGCTCATCGGGTGACCCCCACGGGCTTGCACTCGTCACTGCTCTTGGGGTCACGGCCGGTGAGGCGGATACCGACGGTGATGTCGCACGGTCCGACCCGATCTGTAAGGCGGGCTCGGCACGGCCACCGGCTCTGCGATGGGACACCACACTCGGTGGAGAGATCGGCTCCGGCCAACATCCTGCGCACCTCAGGCCACCAACTGGTCGATCGCATGGCGCCGTTGCCGCCTCAGCTGGTGAGCAGGAAGTTGGGTGAGGTCGGCAACCTCGCCGAGGGACATGCCAAGCACTCTCGTTGCATAGAGGACTGCGGCATCGGCGACCTTGAGGCCGTTCCCGGTGGCCTCCGCGATGGCGGCCGCCAAGAGCTCCTCGCCGGTGCGACCGATCGATGCCGGGAGGGTGTCCAATACCTCGGGACTGCTGATCTGGCGACCGCGATGTCGGCGCTCGCTGGCCTGGAGGGTCCGCATCCGGGTGCGGACTGCCGACAGCAGGTCACCGGCGGCGTAGGGGCGGTTGGTGCCAGACCAGCTCATGGTCAGCTCCCATAGAGCTGAGAGGGCGTCGGCGTAGAAAGAGTCGAGATCGCACCACGGCCCCTGGTTGATGTCGATCCGTCTGGGCAGGGTGAGGAGACCGGGGAGGAGTGCTTGGATGATGGCCCGTGGCAGGAGCGCATCGAGATCGGCGCTCCTCACCATCGCCGTGATCACCGACGCTGCCTCGTTGCGGGACAGCCGTCCCGATGGCAACGAGAGGGCCGCTATCAACTCGGCAAGGTCGTCCACCTGGAGGTGGGCGACGACCGGTTCCATCGCAGCCAGGCGACGACAAGCGAGTCTCGATGGGGGAGCAGTCCCAATGACCTGCCATTCGGATCGGAGCCGTTGGATCGTGGGGGAGTTCATGGCTGCCACGATGAAGTGGGACCCTCATGGAACCCCTCATGGAAACCCTCATGATCGGAGAAAATCCGAGAAATCTTCGCCGCCGGATAGAAGACCAGCTCAGGGCGTTGGCGAGTCGGAGGTAGGGCAGAACGCCAGCTCCGGGGGCTCATGGTTCCCACCATGAGGGGTTCATGATGACCGAGCTGGTGTGGTCCAGTTGCATTGCTCCGTAGCGAGGGCCGGGCGACTGCGAGGGACGGAACCCCAGCTCACGGGGTTCATGGTTGCCACCATGAACCCCTCATGGTCGATCTGATTACGCCTGATGATGTCGAAGAGGGTCGGTGTTGGCTCCTCGGGAGCTGACGATCCCATGCCGCACAGCTGCTGTCCGACAGCCGCGGGAAGCGGGATCAGTGCGGAACCAACATCGGTGGACTGGATCGGCTGGTGACACGCCACCGCCAGCCGTCCAAGGTCGCTCCGGAATACGCCTCGCCTCCGGAGATCGCCGGCACGCCGGCGCCGGGGTCGGGCTTTATGTCCTCACTCGGCCGGTGGCCGCCCTTTGACCTCTGGCGTCGGTGTGGGCAATCGGCTGTTCAGCGATTGATGACGGACCAGGCGGGGCGAAAAGCGCCCCACCCGCCATCAATCATGAGGAGAGACAACCATGACCATCACATCCACCACCATCACCGGCAACCTGACCCGCGACCCCGAGATCCGCTACACCAGGGACGGACAGGCCACCACGTCGCTGTCGGTGGCCGTCAACCGCCGCTGGCAGGACCGCACCACCCAGGAGTGGGAGGAGTCCACCTCGTTCTTCGACATCGTGTGCTGGCGTGACCTGGCGGAAAACGCCGCGCTGAGCCTCACCAAGGGGATGCGAGTGGTGATCACCGGCCATCTGGAGCAGCGGAGCTGGGAGACCGATGACGGAGACACCCGGAGCAAGGTCGAGCTGGTGGCCGAAGAGATCGGTGCCAGCCTCCGCTTTGCCACCGTGGACGTCCACAAGGTCCAGCGTGCCAGCACCGACGACAGGGTCGCCGACGAGGCTGGCGGGAAATAGTCGGCCCGGCGGGGTCGGGTTCCCGACCCCGCCGGGGCTGGTACGTGGGCACTGTGGCGCCAAACGTCACGCCAATGGCATGTACGACGGGGCACTTCGTGCCCCAGTTCCTTTCGTGAGACTCCGACCGGCGCACCGCCCGGGTCGCCACCGCCCGACGCCGCGGGCGGAGTGCCGCCGCGTCGACGACACAACATCGCCGGCGGTCGGCGAGGAGGCCACCTGATGGCCCCCACCGAAGGATCAGCCTTGCTCAGTTGGGTACATCGTTCCGGTGGTGGACGGTCGTGCCAACCAGACGTGCCCGGCGGAAGTGATGGAGTGCATACTCCGGCGTCACCTCGTCGCCGTCGAGTCTTTCGTTGCCGGTGCGATGGTCCGCTCGTCTGGGCAGAACGTTTCCCCCTGCATCCCAGGGGAGTGGCTGGCGCCCGATGTCGATCCGGCCCACGACCACGCGGTCACAGGCGACCGTCGTCGGCGCCGAGCTGCCGGTGGGGGAGAGCCGGCGAGCCAGCGCATGCAGCCAGCTGGTCTGCGGGGTGTTCGATGTCCCGCTCTCGGAAGTGGATGGCTGATTCCAAGATGATGCTCCGGTCCGTCGGGCGTCAAGGCTGCGGACAACTTCTGGCGGCGCTCGCTGCTCCTCCTTCGGGACGGCACTCACTGACCGTGACCGGTCCCGCCAGAACTTCCCCTCGGCCCTGCGGGCACCCCTGACGCTCCGTCGTTCCTTCGGAGCCTTCTCTTTCCAACAGCAACCCACCAGAGAGGAATCACCAATGAACACCGTAACCATCACTGGCCGCTTCACCGCCGATCCGGAGCTGAAGTTCACCACCGGGGCCGGCAAGGCCGTCACCACCGTGAGGGTGGCCATCAACGAGCAGGGTCGGGACAAGGCGGTCTTCATCGACCTCCAGTCGTGGGAGAAGACGGCAGAGTTCATCGCCAGCTACGGGACGAAGGGTCGCCTCTTCGAGGCAACTGCCCGCCTGGCACTCGACCAGTGGACCGACACCGAAGGGAGCCAGCACTCCAAGCACTACCTGGTGACCGGCCCCTTCCAGTTCCGGTTCCTCGACAAGTCCGCCAATGCCACCGAGCCCGAAGCTCCGGCCGAGGATGACTGATCGGGAGAGGGGGACCCTTCGGGGTCCCCCTCGTTCCGTGCTGTCCATGGCGATCTTGGGCTGGCGACGATCGGGCCACCGGTTGTGCGACGCCGAACCGGCGTTGCCGCCAGAGATGGTGGACCGCCGACTGATACCCGGGGCACCGATGACCGGCAGCCTGGGTGGGGGAGAAGAACCAGCGGTCGGGGATTCGATAGTGAGACCCAAGTTGGTGGAGGAGGCGGTGGACACTACAAAGATGAGAGTGGCGGATGATCCCTCTCCGTTCCCGTCAAGACGGACGACCTGCCAGCAGCCGTCGACAGGTGAAACACCAGCCCACGGGGTTCATGGTTCCCATCATGAGGGTCTCATGGTGCGACCACGGGTGCAGTCGTCCTGGTCCACGTTGGTGCGTCGGTCGTGGTGACGAACGTGAGCAAACACCAGCTCGGAGGGTTCATGATGGCGGCGGCGGGGATTCGTGACCAGGGGACGGCCTCGACCCCAAACTGGCGGACACCGATGGACCGGAACACGCCGTCTCGACTACCGGGTCCCCTGTCCCCGTTGGCGCCAACAACCTCAGTCGAACTGCCTGCCGCCGCTCGGCGGCCAGAGTGTCCAGCGGTCCCGTGTCTGGTTGGACGCGACATCGCTGGACACTCGCCCTCACCCACCCGGTGGGGAGGACATGTGGCCTGTTCGCAGCGCCAGAGAGCCTTCGGCATCGCCGGCACCGGCTTCCCCTGTCTACGCCACGGTTGTGTCATACCACCGTCGCCGGCAGTACTGGAGCAGGCTGAGGAGCGAACCCGAAGGGTTCACGGCCCCATTGGCCTTCGGCCGAACCATGAACCCCTCATGGCACTCGCTCTGAGGGTTCATGACAGCGGGAGCAAGATAGACGTCCAGTATTACTGGACGTGGCGGCCTCGCCGCTGGCCCATGCCATGGGCCTGTCCCCGAGATGGTCTCGGGTTCGCTGCGCTGGGCGAAAAGGCGTA
>Ga0209012_1000443_pt1 | contig 59183 bp, 50 predicted proteins | sample RS3BMetagenome_FD_184735 | JGI IMG/M metagenome (GOLD analysis project Ga0209012, IMG submission 184735) | Ferric oxide microbial mat and aquatic microbial communities from Rainbow Spring, Yellowstone National Park, USA - RS3B (SPAdes) (version 3) ... | reverse complement strand
AGGCGAGTTCCTGGGCCGCGGTCGAACCCGCTTCGCGAATGTGATAGCCCGAGATCGAGACCGGATGCCACTTCGGCAGGGAGCGCGTCGCGTACTCGATCGTATCCGTCACCAGGCGCATCGCCGGTCCCGGAGGATAGATGTAGGTTCCGCGCGCCATGTACTCTTTGAGGATGTCATTCTGAACCGTACCGGAGATCTGGTTCAATGGGACGCCCCGGCGCTTCGCGACGGCAACGTAGAGCGCCAGGAGGATCGGCGCGGTCGCGTTGATCGTCATCGAGGTGCTTACCCGATCGAGCGGAATCCCCTCGAATAACTGATCCAGATCCTCAATCGTCGCGATCGAAACCCCGACCTTACCGACCTCGCCCTCAACGAAGGGGTGGTCCGGATCGTAGCCCATCTGGGTCGGAAGATCGAAAGCAACCGACAGGCCGGTCTGCCCCTGCTCCAGGAGATAGCGATAGCGGCGGTTCGACTCCTCGGCGGTCGCGTAGCCGGCGTACTGGCGCATCGTCCAGAAGCGGCCGCGATACATCGTCGCCTGCACCCCTCGAGTAAAAGGGTATTCACCAGGGAAGCCCAGACGAGAAAGATAGTCCTTATGCTCATCGCCCGGATCGTAGAGCGGATCGACCGGCACCCCGGAGATCGTCTCGAACTGCTCGCGTCGCTCCGGAAACCGCTCGCGAGCCTTCTTCCAAACGACCTCTTCCCAGCGCCGTCGCTCTCGGGCTATTGCTTCGTTGTTCTCCGCAGCCATTATTCGATGACCACCAGGGTACGCCCTTGCTCGACAGTCTGACCTGCCTGGACCTCGACCGACTTCACTCGACCCGCTCGGGGCGACTTGATCTCGTTCTCCATCTTCATCGCCGAAAGTATCACCAGTCCCTGTCCCTTTCGGACGTCGTCCCCAACGCTGACCTCGACCGAAACGACCGCGCCGGGCATCGGCGCTTTGATCGCGAGTTCGCCGGTTTCCACCTGCGCCTTGCGCTGGATATTCGCCAGCCGGCGCGCCCATTCGTCCTGAACCTTCAGGTGATACATTTCGGCGCCGATGAGAACGTCGTAGTTCTCCCCGTGTGGCTCCACGAGAACATCATACGACTTATTGTCAATCAATAGCGAATAGAGCGACGGCTGAGAGACCTGACTTAAGTCGAGTGTGATTCTCTCCCCGGCGATTTCAACCGTGAGCACGCCGTCCTCTTCCTGGAAGTCCAGTTCGAAGTGCTGACCGTCGGCTTCGACGTAGTATTTCATCGTTACAACCCGACGGCGCTACGGCGTCCGGCAACCTTCCAGGCGCTCTCGGCGACGCGCGGTTCGCCGTGGGACTGGGATTCTCGCGACTGGACTTGCTGGAGTCGATGCGCCACCGCGGCCGCGGCGATTGCCGCCAATTTCACCCGGCCGCCGGTTTCGTCGTCCGAGGCCAAGGTAAACGAGTCGAGAAACGAATTGTCGAATCGACCGGCGATGTAGGTGGGTGATTCCATCATTCGAAGGTGGAAGGGCAGATTGGTGCGAATGCCGAGTAGCTTGAACTCGCTGAGCGCCCGACGCATCCGCTGAATCGCTTGCGCGCGCGACTCGCCGGAAACGATCAATTTCGCGACCATTGGGTCGTAGTACAGCGAGACTTCGTAACCGGAGTAGACCGCGCTGTCAACCCGCACTCCCGGCCCGCTTGGTTCGTCGACCGTGGTGATCCGACCAACCGACGGCAAGTAATCGTTGTAGGGATCCTCGGCACAGATACGACACTCAATAGCGTGCCCCTTGAGGCTAATATCCTTCTGGCGGAGACGCAGGCGGCGCCCGGCGGCAATCCGAATCTGCTCGACGACCAAATCGACGCCAGTCACCATCTCGGTGATCGGGTGCTCCACCTGCAATCGGGTATTCATTTCCAGAAAGTAGAAGTTCCGCTCGCGGTCGAGGAGGAACTCGACCGTCCCGGCGTTCTCGTAGCCGACGGCTTGCGCGGCCTTGACCGCGACATCGCCCATCCGCTGGCGCAGGTCTTCGTCGACCACCGGCGACGGTGCTTCTTCGATCAGCTTTTGGCGGCGGCGTTGGATCGAGCATTCTCGCTCGCCGAGATGCACCGTGTTCCCCTGCCGGTCGGCAAGAACCTGAATCTCGACGTGGCGGACACCTTCGAGCAACTTCTCGACGTAGAGGGTGCCGTCGCCGAACGCCGACTGCGCTTCGCTCGCCGCGAGCCGAAACGCCGTGGCCAATTCGTCGGACGACTTTACCGTTCGCATGCCTTTGCCACCGCCACCCGCGGTCGCCTTCAGCAAGACTGGGTAGCCAATTTGCTCGGCAAGGGCCCGCGCGTCTTCCACGCTGGCCACCGGGCCGTCGCTCCCGGGGACCACCAGAACGCCCGCCGATTTGACGGTCCGCCGCGCGGCAATCTTATCGCCCATCGCGGCGATACTCTCTGGCCGCGGCCCGATGAACACAATGTCGTTCTCACCGCAGGCGCGGGCAAAGTGCTCGTTCTCTGCCAGGAATCCGTAGCCGGGGTGAATCGCCTCGGCATTGGCCTGGCGCGCCACCCGGATAATCTTGTCGATCGCGAGGTAACTTTCGCGCGCCGAGGCCGGACCGATGCAATATGCCTCGTCGGCGTAGCGCACGTGGAGTGCGTGGCGGTCGGCTTCGGAGTAGACCGCGACGGTCCGCAGGCCAAGCTCCGAACACGCCCGCAGGATGCGAACCGCGATCTCACCCCGGTTGGCGACGAGGACTTTGCGGAAAGTTGTCAGCATGCTCGCTTCGGGGTTAGGGTTTGGAAAACTAACCCCGTCTTCCTCTCTACAGTGGAATGTTCCCGTGCTTTTTCGGCGGGTTAGTGTCGCGCTTGTTCTTGAAAAGCTCCAACGCGGCGCAAATTCGGGGTCGCGTCTCGCGCGGTTCGATGACGTCGTCGATGTAGCCTCGCGAGGCCGCGACGTACGGATTAGCGAACCGGTCGATGTACTCTTCGATGAGACGCCGTCGGGCCTCGTCCGGATCCGCGGCCCCTTCAATGTCCCGCTTCATGACTATATTCACCGCGCCGTCCGGCCCCATCACCGCGATTTCCGCGGTTGGCCAGGCCAGGTTGAGGTCGCCCCGGATGTGCTTGCTGCTCATGACACAGTAGGCACCACCGTAGGCCTTCCGGGTAATGACCGTTATCTTCGGGACGGTCGCTTCACAGTAGGCGAAGAGAAGTTTCGCGCCGTGTCGGATGATTCCGCCGTGCTCCTGAGCCACGCCAGGCAAAAATCCCGGAACGTCCTCAAGCGTCACCAAAGGAATGTTGAAGCAATCACAGAAGCGGACGAATCTTGCCCCCTTCGTCGATGCGTCGATGTCGAGAACTCCGGCGAGAACGCTCGGCTGCTGGGCGACGATGCCGACCGGTCGGCCGTTGAACCGGGCGAACCCGACGATGATGTTCTGAGCAAAATGCTCGGCCACTTCAAGGAAGTCGCCTTCGTCGACGATCCGTCGAATCACTTCCTTCATGTCGTATGGTTTGTTCGGATTGTCCGGAACGATGTCGTTTAGCTCCGGGTCCATCCGGGCCACGTCGTCGCTACAGGCGACGATCGGCGGGTCTTCGAGATTGTTTAGCGGCATGAAACTCAAGAGGCGGCGGATGGTGTATAGGCACTCTTCCTCGTTGTCCGTCGCGAACTGCGCCACCCCGCTCTTCGCGTTGTGGGTCATTGCCCCGCCGAGTTCTTCAAACGTGACATCCTCGTGGGTCACCGCTTTGATAACGTTAGGACCAGTGACGAACATATTGCTGGTCTCTTTGACCATGACGATGAAATCGGTCAAGGCCGGCGAGTACACCGCGCCACCCGCGCACGGCCCCATGATCGCCGAGATTTGCGGAACCACCCCGGAGGCGAGCGTGTTACGGAGAAAAATCTCGGAATAGCCGCCCAGGCTCACCACGCCTTCCTGAATCCGCGCTCCGCCACCTTCGCAGAGACCGACAACCGGCGCCCCGGTTTTCATGGCCAAATCCATGACTTTGCAGATCTTCGCGGCGTGGGTTTCCGACACCGTGCCGCCGAACACGGTGAAGTCCTGGGCGTAGACGTAGATCGTCCGCCCATCGATCTTCCCCCAGCCAGTGACCACACCATCGCCGAGGAACTTTTGCTCGCCAAGGCCAAAGTCGGTGCAGCGATGGGTAACAAACGCGTCAAGTTCGTTGAAACTGCCCGGGTCCAGCAGAACGTCGAGGCGCTCGCGAGCGGTCAGCTTACGACGGGCGTGCTGTTGCTCGATCCGAGCGGCGCCCCCGCCAAGCCGGCTCTCGGCCCGCTTCTCGCGCAATTGATCAATGAGACGACCGGTCGTCCGGGCGACCTGGCTGCCATTTGGGTTCGGAAAAGAGGCTGACGTTTGTTCTGACGTGTTTTTCATCTTCCACTTCTAGGCCACAAACACGATTCGGCCATCGCCGAATCCGGCGGCGGGGATGCCACATGGGAGCGCGTCTTATATGGTAACACTCAGACTGCCCGGCAGGATACTCGGCAACTCAGACTGTCTCAACGGCCATGGCGACCGCGCCACCCCCACCCAGGCACAAGGCCGCCAAACCGCGCCGTCCGCCGCGTTGCCGAAGGGCATGAATGAGCGTCACCAGAACTCGCGCGCCACTGGCGCCAATCGGGTGTCCCAGCGCGATTGCGCCGCCGTTGACGTTCAAGGAATCTCGAACTTGCGCAGTGGACATTCCCAGTTCCTTGACATTAGCAAGAACCTGTGCCGCGAACGCTTCGTTCAGCTCGAAAAGGTCAAAGTCCGCCAGCGATAGTCCGGTATTCTGCAGAACCTTTCCGATGGCGCGCGGCGGCGCGGCGAAGATCATCCTTGGTTCGCGCGCCGCGTTCGCATACCCGAGCACTCGCGCGAGGATCGGTCGACCGGACCGTTCGGCGGTCCTTCGTTCCATGAGCACGAGAGCAGCGGCGCCGTCGGAGAGGCCCGGCGCGTTTCCGGCGGTGACGCAGCCTCCCTCGCAAAACGCCGGAGCCAATTTGCCGAGGGCGGCGAGCGAGGTGTCCGCCCGTGGGGGCTCGTCCCGATCGACAACCAGCGGTGGCCCTCTACGTTGCGGTATCTCGACCGCGACCATTTCGTCGCGGAACGCTCCGCGTTCCTGCGCGGCGATCGCCTTCTGGTGGCTGCGAAGGGCGTAGTCGTCCTGGGCTTCTCGGGTGACGTCAAACTCACGGGCAATGTGTTCGGCCAGCATGCCCATGGGCTGGTTCTCGAAAGCGCACCAGAGCCCGTCCTGCAAGTTTACGTCGAGGGCTTGAACGTGCCCGAGACGGTAGCCGGTGCGCGCCTTCGGCAAGAGATACGGGGCGTTACTCATGCTCTCCATCCCAGCAGCGACGTAACAGGTACCGTCGCCAGCGCGGATTGCCTGGGCAGCGAGCATGGCGGCCTTCAAGCCGGAGCCACAAACCTTGTTGATCGTCGTCGCCGGAATATCGTCGGGTATACCGGCTCCAATCGCCGCCTGCCGCGCGGGAGCCTGGCCAACGCCGGCTTGGAGCACATTGCCCACGAGGACCTCGTCGATCTGATCCGCCGGCACCCCACTACGGGCAATCGCGGCGCGAATCGCCAGCGCGCCCAACTGAGGTGCCGTTAGAGGCGCCAACCCACCAAGAAACCGACCGGTTGGTACCCGAGCAGCACCGACGATGACAACCTCGCGGCTTTCTTCCATCACCTTAGCCTTCTCAACTCCGTCAATGGCCTGCAACCTGCGTTTGGCCCTAACCTCCATGATAGCACTTCGGGCACTCCATTAGACGGATTCGTCCTCAGCCATTCGGTTGTCTGGCCTTATCCCAAAGGTGCCGTAGCGAACTCAATCTTGCGCCAGAGGCTTGTTTGCTTCGCGTTCGATAGCATATAGTCTTGGCAAGACGGTGGTTGGGGTAAGAGGACGGTAGCATGGAGCGGGATCTTTTTAGCGCGCTTCTCGAAGCGGTTTGGCAGCAGACGCGTGCCCCGGAGTACACGGCCCGCTATGCCGAATTGGATCTGGCGCACCTTCGCGGGCAGCGTAGCGCGCTTCCAGCGATCGGCGACCTGTTCACCCGCGAGGAAGGCGAGCGAGCCGAGCAGGCATCGCGAATTGGGAAAATCTTCTCGACATTGGCGACGAACTCCGAGAGCGTTGCGACACTCGTCGAACCGGCGATGCTTTTGGCGGGCATTGTACCGATGAGCGAAGACGAAGCCAGTTTCTTCAGCGAGCGGTTCAACCGCGCGACCGCCGAAATCGCCCGGGTGCACGCGGAGCGGCGGCGCCACCGGGAGATAGCCTAGTGGCCCCGCCGGCTGCGTGGGACACCCAGCGCTAGCTCGCGCGGAAAGTCGACAAATTGAACGACGATTTGTGGCTTCAGAACGTAAGTGACGCCTTCGATTTTGTGCGATTTGCACAAATGCCTGTCTAATTTTCCGTAATTTTCCACGTTGACCCCCCCTCAGGCTGATGTTATTCTTCCGGTTAACTGGCGCGATTCTCATCCGGACGATGATGTTCGTGGGAGATGCGAAGGCGACGTAGCCCCGGCCCATTTGGCCGGGGCTCTCTGTTATGGTCTCGCGCCCGTTCAAGTGGATCCGCCGCTCTGCTGTCGCGGCGCAATTAATTGGGGGGGAACGTCCATGGAGCGCGATCACCGGCGTGGTGAGTACTCACACACCCTCTACGATCCCGCACTCGAACACGATGCCTGCGGAACTGGATTCGTGGCCGACGTTTCCGGCCGCGCGTCGCATCGCATCGTCGAGATGGCGATCGAGTCGGTCGTAAATCTTACTCACCGGGGCGCGGTTGCCGCCGATGGAAAGTCGGGAGATGGCGCTGGCATTCTCACACCATTGCCGCGCCGACTGCTCGCGGAGGAGGCTTCGCGCGCGGGCTTGTCGGTCGACGCTGACCGATTGGGCGTGGGGATGCTCTTCCTACCCTCCGATTCCGCCAGTCAGGCGCGCATTCGGGCCATCGTCGAGAGCGCTCTCGTTGATTCTGGTCTCGCGGCGCTGCTTTGGAGAGCGGTTCCGGTCGATCCCTCCTCGCTCGGGGCAAAGGCGAGCGCCACGGTTCCCCGGATCGAACAAGTTCTCGTCGTGCGTCCGGCGGGGCTGGATGGTTTGGCCTTCGAGCGTTCCCTGTATCAGGTGCGGCGCAAAATCGAGCGGGCGGCCGAGCGCGAGGGAATCGGCGACTTCTACGTGCCGTCGTTCTCGTCGCGCACGATTGTGTACAAGGGTCTGTTCGTCGCGCCACAGTTGGCGCACTTCTACGTCGACCTTCGCAATCCAATGTACGAAGCTCACCTGGCGGTCTTCCACCAGCGCTACAGCACGAACACCTTTCCGAGTTGGTTCCTGGCCCAACCGTTCCGACTGCTCGCCCACAATGGGGAGATCAATACCCGACAGGGCAATCGAAACTGGATGCGGGCGCGAGAATCGAAGCTCGAATCGCCGCACTGGGGCGAAAGCCTGAAGGATCTGCTGCCGGTCATCCAGGAAAACGGCTCGGATTCGTCAGACCTTGACAATACCCTTGAACTTCTTCAGATCTCCGGCCGGGACGTCTTGCATAGCATGATGATGCTGGTGCCCGAGGCGTGGGAAAATATGCCGGACCTGGACCGCGAGCTGCGTGCCTTCTACGAATACCACGGTTGCCTTGTCGAGCCCTGGGATGGTCCCGCCGCTCTGGCCTTTAGCGACGGCACAATCGTCGGCGCCGCGCTCGACCGCAACGGGCTCCGCCCCGCGCGGTACGTGCTCACCGATGACAACGTCGTAATCATGGCCTCGGAAGTCGGCGTGGTTGACCTTGATCCGTCGAAAATCGTGGAGAGAGGACGCCTCGGTCCCGGCCAGATCATCGCGGTCGATACCGCGAGTCACGAAATCTTGCGTAACGACCAGATCAAGCGGCGCTACGCGAGCCGCCAACCTTACGGCGAGTGGCTACAGAGCCAAATGCTCCACCTCACCGACGCGTGGCCAAAGTCGGGCGACCGTGACGCGATCTCACCCACGGTTGACGAAATGACCGTTGTTCAGCAACAACACGCGTTTGGCCTATCGAACGAAGAACTGAAGTTTGTCCTCGAACCGATGGGAGCCGAGGGAAAGGAAGCCATCTGGTCCATGGGCGACGACGGGCCACCCGCCGTGCTGTCCAAGCTCGGACGGCCGCTGCCGCACTATTTCCGCCAGCGCTTTGCCCAGGTGACCAATCCGCCGATCGATCCCCTGCGCGAGTCGATCGTGATGTCGCTCGACTGCTACGTCGGACCGCGCAAGAGCTTTCTGCTGGAGACACCAGAGCACGCCCATTTGATCCACCTCAAGACTCCAATCATCGACAACGGGGCAATCGACGCCCTCGCCGACATCGCGAACAGTGGCTTCGCCGCCGTGACGATTCCCGCGTTGTTTGACGCGCGCAAGGGCGCCGCCGGGCTAGAAGAGGCACTGGACGTCCTCTGCCTCGACGCGGTGCGCGCGGTCGACGCGGGCAAGTCGCTGTTGATCATCTCGGATCGCGGGGTCGACGAATTTCACGCTCCCGTACCAATCGTGCTCGCGGTGGCGGCGGTGCACCATCACCTGATTCGGGAAGGGCGCCGTCTGGAATGTGATCTCATCGTCGAAACTGGCCAGGTCTGGGACGTTCACCACTTCGCGCTTCTTTTGGGGTACGGAGCGAGCGCGATCAATCCGTATCTCGCGCTCGACTCGGTGGCGGCGGAAATTGCCGACGCCACCGAGGACCTGCCCCTGGCGAAAGCGCACTACAATTTCAAGAAGGCCATCGAAGACGGACTACTGAAGATCATGTCCAAAATGGGCATCTCGCCCCTGGCAAGTTATCGGGGCGCGCAGATCTTCGAAATCGTCGGCCTCGATGCCGATCTAGTCGAGCGCTGCTTCCCCGGGACGCCCAGCCGGGTGCGCGGCATTGGCCTGAAAGAAATCGCCGCGGACACCCTGACCCGCCACGGCGACGCCTTCCCGCCAGTCGTGCCGGCCAAGAAGATGCCCGATCCCGGCCTGTATCGTTTCCGACGCGAAGGCGAGTACCACGCCTATAACCCGTTCGTCATCCGGGCGCTTCAGAAGGCAGCAAACTCCGGCAGCTACGCCGAGTATCAGGCCTATTCGACCCTTCTCGCGAAGCGGGATCCGGCCGTCTTGCGAGATCTTTTGGCCTTTCGCAAAGTCCGCGAGCCCATTCCTCTGGACGAGGTCGAACCGGTCGAGGCAATTCGGCGCCGCTTCACCTCGCAGGCGATGTCGCTGGGCGCGCTGAGTCCGGAAGCCCATCAAACGATCTCGATCGCGATGAATCGGATCGGCTCGCGGAGCAACACTGGCGAGGGCGGCGAAGATCCGGCCTGGTATAAGTGGTCCGGCGGCGGCGATTCACCGGACAACAAGACCAAGCAGGTTGCCTCGGCGCGCTTTGGCGTCACCACCGAGTACCTCGCTCACGCTTTCGAACTTGAGATCAAGATGGCCCAGGGCTCGAAGCCCGGTGAAGGCGGCCAGCTTCCGGCTCACAAGGTGAGCGCGCTAATCGCGAAGTTCCGCCACGCGATTCCGGGCATCCCGTTGATTTCGCCGCCACCACATCACGACATTTACAGCATCGAGGATTTGGCGCAACTGATCTATGACCTGAAGCAGGTAAATCCGCGGGCGCGAATTGGGGTCAAACTGGTCAGCGAGACCGGGGTGGGGACGATCGCGGCGGGAGTTGCGAAGGCCTATGCCGACTACATCCTGATCTCTGGTCAGGACGGCGGCACTGGCGCCTCGCCGCTCAGCTCGATCAAGGGGGCCGGCTGTCCCTGGGAGCTTGGTCTATCGGAGACCCAGCAAGTACTCGTCCTTAACGATTTACGCGGGCGAGTAACTTTACGCGTCGACGGGGGCTTTAAGACCGGCCGTGACGTTTTGATCGGCGCCATGCTCGGCGCCGAGGAATTCGGCTTTGGAACGGCCAGCGTGGTCGCGATTGGCTGCGACATGGCGCGGCAGTGCCATCTCAACACCTGTCCCACCGGTATCGCCACCCAACGCGAAGACCTGAGAAAGAAGTTCACCGGTAAGCCGGAGCACCTGATCAACTTCCTAACCCTCGTCGCGACGGAGGTGCGCGAACTGCTGGCAAGTCTGGGCTTCCGTTCGCTCGACGCAGTCATCGGCCGAGTCGAGCTGTTGGAGCAACCCGAGGCGTCGAGTGGTCGGGGAGCGACATTAGATTTAAGCCAGATCATCGCCGACGTTGACCCCTCCGGCGCGCGCCCGAAGGCGCGCGTCCAGGACCGAAACGACCGTCCGGACGAGCCGCTTGACGACGTCATTCTCCGCGATGCCGCGTCAGCCGTTGACGGAACTGGCTCGGTGACGCTGAGCTATCCGATTCGCAACAGCAACCGGACGGTTGGCGGTAAACTGTCCGGCGAGATTGCCCATCGCTACGGATTGAACGGGCTACCGAGCGGCGAGATCTCCCTGCAGTTCGAAGGGAGCGCCGGCCAGTCGTTTGGCGCCTGGTGCGTTCACGGAGTGAACCTCAAACTGACTGGTGAGGCGAACGATTACGTTGGCAAGGGCATGGCCGGGGGCAAAATCACGATTCGCCCCGGCAGCGACAGTTTTATCTGGAACGAGAATGTCCTGGTCGGCAATACCGTCCTGTATGGCGCGACCGGTGGCGAGTTGTACGTCGCTGGTCGTGCTGGCGAGCGGTTCGCGGTGCGAAACTCTGGTGCTCTGGCGGTCGTCGAAGGGGTCGGAGATCATTGCTGTGAGTACATGACCCAGGGGATGGTTGTCGTGCTCGGTCCGACCGGTCGCAACTTCGCGGCGGGCATGTCGGCCGGAATTGCCTACGTGCTAGACCGCGATGACACGTTCCTGGCCAAGTGCAATCGGGAACTCGTGACCGTGGACCGGGTCAGTAGCCCTGACGATGCCGACTTCTTACGGCAGGTCATCGCGAGACACGTCGCCGAAACCGATAGTCGTTGGGGAGCCGAGATCCTCGCCGACATCGAGGGGTACCTCCCGCTATTCTGGAAGGTTGTTCCTCATCCGCCGGTCGTCGCGACGGAAGGGAAAGATGCGCACGACAACGTGGCGGCTTCTCATTCTCACGCCCACAATGCGCGGATCCCGAACGGTACCAACGGGACGACCAACGGGGTTACCCATTCCGGCAAAGCGGACGACCGACCAGATCCTGCGCCGACTCACTGACCGACCGGGAGGGCGAGGCACCTGCCGCGTACCTCGCCCTCCCATATCTCCCAATCACGGCCCCGTGCGAGAGCCGCCAGTGATCACCGGCACATTTTTACCGGGCTGATTTCCCTCCTGGCTGGCGAGACCCGGCAGTCTGCCGGAGACGTTGACAGAAGCTTCCCCTACTGCTAGACTGCTGGCGAGCGGCGGCGTTGGGTGATCGTTTGTGATCGTCAGGGGCTGCCAGTTTGCCCGCGGAAAACCCACCGGCGCGCGTGAGCCAATAGTAGACGAGTAGGTTGCGGTAGGGCCATGTTCCTGGGGGCTTCGTCGTCATCGAGAAAGAACCTGCCGCGATTCGTCGACCTGAATCTGGTTCCTCGTGAGTACCGGGCCACCGGTTTCCCCTTCCTCACGATCGGCCTCGCGCTTTTCCTCCTCGGTGGCTTGATTATCGGCTACCTTCTGTATTACGCGAAGTCCTACTCCGACCTCGAAGTCAGCGCCTTAAGCAAACGGATCACCCAGGCGCAGACCGTGGTCCAAACCGCGACCGGTGATCCCGCGGCGCAGGCAACCGCCCAGCGTGAACGGGCCTTGCAGTCGGACTACGCCATCCTCAAGCTTCGGCAGATCAACTGGGGCGACGTCCTACAGGTGATTGGCGCGACGCCCAGCGGGGTCACCGTCAAGTCGCTGAGCCAGGCCGGTTACGGAGTGACGGTTACCGGGTCCGCGGCAAATGAGGCGGCGGTCGCGCAATATCTCGAACAACTCAAGAACTCCGGTCTCTTTGTCAGCGCCGCGGTTCAGACCAGTCCCGGCACGGCCTCAACCGCGACGTCGACCGCCACCGCGACCGTCGCGCCGACGAGGCCCCCGACCAGTCCGACCGCGGTCGCGCCGCTGAGCCTGCCGACGCCGTTCCCGACTCAGTCCCTACCGGCCTATCGGCCGCCGACCGCGACTCCGGTCCGGATCGCCGTGAACACGCCAACCCCTTCGCGCACGCCGACGATCACTCCGACCGCGACTCCCAGCGCGACTCCGACGCCGGCCTACGATTACGCGCTGATAACGAATCAGCAGATCTTGCTGCAAAAGCCTTACGCCGCGACGACCGACATTCGCGGCTCGGTGGTTGACCTGAAGAATAACCCGGTCGCCGGGGTCACGCTGGAGATCGATAGCGAGGCATCGTCTCCCTGGTCGGCACAAACGACGACCGGCGCGGATGGCACCTTCGACTTTAGCGTTACCCACGGCAAGTTCGAGGTGTTTGTCGTCGGCGGACGTAGCCAGCCGGCGATGGATCTCTACACTGGGGCGGACGGGGTCCAGGGCGACTACGATTACTTGCTCGTCTTCCAGAAGACCTTTAGTGGCAACACGCCGGCCTACCCGGGCACACCCACCCAGTCGCCGACGCCTACAAACACTCTCACGCCCTCCCCATCGCCGATTTCCTTCGGCGCCAACATCGCGAATCTGGGTTGCGCCTCGGCAAGTGACTACAGCAGCAGTGCCAATCTGGCGATCGACGGAAATCTGAGTACGGAGTGGAACGCCCAGCGGGCTCCAACGTCCGGACGGCCGGTGACCTGGACCTGGATTCTGCCGAGCACCAAGGGGGAGGCCGGTTGTAATGCCGCCGGCCTGCCGGATAGCCAGCTCCAAATCGAAGCATTTCAGTTGATTCCGGATCAGAACACGGCTGGCGACACCGTTCACGAACTCTGGTTGTTCAGCGATCCCTACTGCTCGAATAATTTGCAAACCGGTGGTGGCGCCTACTACACCTGGCAGCAAACGACCAGCGCGGGCGAAGTCCTCCCGCTGAAACTGAGCACTCCGATTGGGGTGCGTTGTATGATCATCGACACCCTGGCCGACCCGAGCAACGTCGCCTGGGAAGAGGTCCAGATCTACCAGGCGCCCCAGCCGCCAAACGGGTTTCCCACTTTTACGGCTACGCCGACCGCGACGCCTACGATCACCTTGACCACGGGGCCAACCGCGTCGCCGACCGCGACCGGCACGCCGACGAACACCAGCACGCCAACCATCACGCCGACCGCGACGGTGTCGCCGACCCCGTCGTATACTCCACTGCCACTGGTCGGTGGCATTAACATCGCGAACTCGACGAACGTCGTGCAACTTTGGCCCGCAGTTACTGCGCCAACCACCTGCGCCTTCCCCTCACCCACGCCTGGTGTGACCGCTACTCCAACGCCGCTGGCCACCAGCGATCCCTGCGCCGTGATATCCGGAGACTCGGAAAGCTATTGGTCTCCGACAAAAGGCACCTCAAGCCCCGAGGGTGTATCGGTAAGGGTGCCACCGAGTCCAACATCATCTGCGATCATCGACGTTAGATTTACCGTTAGGGCGAATAACCCGAAAGCGCCAGCGATGTTCGAGTTTCTACTTGACACCACCCAGTTCTGTTCCTCAGCCTCCCAAATCTGGTCCGACCGGACCCAGATTGACTGCCCAATTTCTCCACCGGCCGTCCTCAAGTCGTCTGTTCCAAACGTCTCCGTGTTGATAGTCCAGGATGGGACGGAAGACGGTACATACGGAATCAGTAACGTCCAGATCTACGAAAGCATTGGAGTACCCACATCAACTGTTGGAGTGAGCGCCCGCAGCACCCCGCTTGGTGTTCGTCCCACTCCGCCGAGCATCCGACACGGCGCGCTGGCGCCAGCTCCCGGCCTCGCCTCGCCGCCCCTTCCAACGCGTGAGGGTCCGGTAAATCAGCCGACGAGCGTGCCAGGGCCGGTCCAACCGGTCGCTCCGGTGTACCAAACACCGGTCCCGGCGGCGCCCCCATCGGGCGGAGCGCCGGTCGACTTCACAATCGTCCTTGAACTCGCGTCGGGACAGGGGTACGGACCATAGATGGCTGAAATCAGCTTGTCTCGACTGCAGCGGTTTCTCGCCGGCGCCGGTCTGGCGGCGCTCCTGCTGTCCGGGCTGCTCGGAAACACCTACCTGAATAACCGAGCCCAGAAGGCGGAGCTGCAGGCACAGCTCGCAGACCTCCAGACCCAAATTAATAAAATCAACGCCGCCGGTGGATTGACGGTCAGCGGCGCGGTCGAGTTCCCAAGCTCGTCCCCGGATCTGGAACTCGCAAGTCTCGTTCTCAATAGCGCGGCGGCGAGCGGCGTCACGACAAGCCCGCTCCAGGCGGGAAACCACGGTACGGCGAAGGTGGGTTCGAATACCTACCGCACGGTCATCCTTAACGTCACGGTGAGCGGAACCTTGCCCCAAATCCTGGACTTTTTCGATCGGGTCGAGCGTGGTAACATCAAGACGGTTGCCTTTGATAATCTGCGCGTCACCACCACCGACGACGGCCATTGGACCGCCACGGTGCAGGTAATCGCCTACGCTCAACCCAGCTGAGGGGAGAATCCGACGTTGTCGAGTGGACTGTCCGGTCGCGGTTGGCCGTTCCGCTCAAAGCAAGGGAAACCCGTCGAGGAGTCAGGCGGTTCGGCCGGCTATCAGCCAGTGCGGCAACTTGTCCCCAATCCTCTGGAGGCCGGAGGGGTCTTCGATCGATTACGGGGAATGCGGCTGCTGGAGCGATCGAAAGACTGGCGGGTACCATCATTTGTCCGGCGAACCGTCGCGATCAGCATCGAAGGAACGACCTTGCGTATCCTCGTGGTGCGCGATAACGTCGTGGAAAGTTGGCTTGCCGCGCCCCTGGAGGAACGGGTCTGCCGGGGTGGCCTCATCTTCGATCCCGTCGCCCTCGGCGCGCGGATCGACGAGATCCGCGAACGCTTTGATATCCCCAAGGGTCGAATAGCCTGGGCGCTCTCCAGTCGCCAGGTGACGGCGCGCGTTCTCGATCTGCCGGGCTTGCGAGGCAAAGAATTGCAGTCAGCGGTGAATGACGAAGCCCAGCGATTGATGGGCGCGGGTCCCGAAGACAACTTTCTCCACGCGACGCGCCTCGACGGTCGGATCCGCAACCGGGGTGTTTTCGTCGTCGCGGTCCCCAAGGTCGCGGTACTTACCGCGCTCGAAGCCATGGACGGTGCCGGGCTGCGACCGTGGACGATGGACGTCCGCTCCCTTGCCTTGATTCGGGCCATCGGACGACCAAACGCGGTTATCCTCAACCTGGAAGAAGATGGGTTGGATCTGGCTATCGTCGAGCGGGGAATCCCCACCTTGCTGCGTAGTGTGCCCCTACCATCCGGCATCGACTTGGCGATCGCGCAGGATCGGCTCGTGGACGAGGCGGAGCGGGCTCTGGGCTATTACGAGGACATAAATCCGGACCGACCGTTGGATCCGGAGACCCCGCTGTACCTGACCGGTAGTCTTGCGACCGGTATCGCCCTCTCTGAGCGGGTGCGCGCGGTCACTCGGCACCCAATCGGTCGCGTGACAACCGCCCTCAGCCATCCGGCCGATTTTCCGGTCGGCGAGTATCTCGTCAACCTCGGCTTAGCCGTTAAGCACCTCTAATTGTCCTTCGTGACACAGTACACTTCAAAGCCATCCGATACTCCCAATCCCGCCGGCGAGCCAGGGTCCGAAACCGTGGCACTCGAGAGCATCCTCTTCGTCGCGGCGGATCCGGTTCCGATCGACCGTCTTCGTTCGGCACTGGGTTGTTCGGCGTCCGAACTGGAGGCAATGCTCAACACTTTACGTCAGCAGCTTGGCGGCCGGGGGATTCGTTTGCAGCGTTCCGGCGACCTCGTTCAATTAGTGACGGCGCCGGAAAGTGCTGGCTCGATCGAGAAATTCCTCGGAATCCAGGCCAGTAGCCGTCCGTCGGCGGCCGCGCTAGAAGTTCTCGCGATCGTCGCTTATCGCCAACCAGTCAGCCGCGTTCAGATCGACGAGGTTCGCGGGGTAAGCAGCGAGCGCACGCTTCGTTCATTGCTTGCCCAGGGGATGATCCAGGAAGTGGGGCGAGGGAGCGGAATTGGCCGACCAGTACTGTACGGGACGACGGAAGAGTTTCTCCACCGTTTTGGCCTCGCGGGGATCGCGGAACTGCCGCGGATCGACGGGGAAGCCGCGAGTAGTGTTCCCGGGATGCCGGAAACCTAACGCAGTCTCGCTTGGCGGCGGCCGGTCTAATCGGAGCGTGGCCCGCGCGGGACGCTCCCATGCGTGGCAAGGGAAACCAATTCTCCTGGCGTGGCGAGCAAGTAGGTAGGAGCGAGCCGGCGAAGCATGTCTTCGGGAAAAGGTCCCCAGAGCGCCGCTCCGGTTTGAAGGTCTGCGGCTTGTCCGGCCGCGACATCGTGAATGCTGTCGCCGACGTAGACGACGTCTCCCGCTCGGGAGCGCAAGCCAAGCCGGTCGAGCGCGAGCCAGAGGGGATCCGGACTCGGTTTGTGGCGCGTCGAATCCTCCATGAATACCAGAGTGTCAAAGTAGTCAGCAATTGCGATCAAATTCAAACCACGGAGAGCCATCGCGCGCATTTTCGAGGTCACGAGGCCCAGCGGAACCTCGCTCGCGCGTAAAGCCTCCAGCATCTCTCGAACACCCGGAAAAGGTCGAGTGAGGCGGTCGTGATGTTCCTGGTTGAATGTCCGGTACGCCCGGGTAAGACGTTCGATCAGGTCATCCGAGACCGCGCCGGCGGGCAGATCACCCCGCTCGCCCAGGATCGCTCGAAAAGAGACCGGTAGTGGCCGACCATAGCCGGCAAACAGTTCTTCGGGGCGCGCGCGTACTCCGATTTCAGCTTGGAGCGCGTGTTGATACGACTGAAAAATCAAGTCGGTCGTGTCGATGAGCGTCCCATCGAAGTCAAACAGGACCGCCGCGAATGGTCCGGCTCCCGAGAATCCTTCAGGTCTGCCTGGGGGCGTCAAAGCGGTCTCTCCGGTTGTTAATTTCCCAGATATGAATCCGGCGTTGCGTTATGTCGCCCTGATAACGTTGGGCCGTTGTCGGTCCAATCTCGCTGCACCATGACGTATTTTCCCTGCCAGACATCGCCCGGAACGCCGGATCCCGGCGTCAAGTAGCTGACCGGCGTCAGATACCGGGTGATCCAGGTGTCGATCGGAATGTAGCGGTCCTCGCCGAGCCAGGAGGGCCGGCCCTTATTCGGGTCCATAATGTACACGCCGAGAATCCGAGCGTTGGCGTAATCGGTAAATGGGTTGGCCGTCGCGCGAACGCCCCGCAGCAAAACGTAGTGATCTCCCCACCAGATTGTCGCGACCGATGGCTCGTGGTATTTCGGATTCGCGAGGACCCAGGCAGCGGTGCGCGTCGCCTGCATCGGGTCGTTGTAGATAAAATGGTTGAAGCCACGAGAGGGTAGCCACTGGTGAGCGGCCGAGGCGACGGCGTACGGAGAAGCGTCCCACTGCTGAACGGTGAATCCCGCGTTGTGGGCTAACTCCCAGTTCCAGAACTGTTGCTGAATCGCCACGTCGCCGCCGAGCGACTGACCGAGGTCATACTCAACCCAGGTTTGGAGGTCCGCCGGGTCGCACCAGACCGGGGTCATTTGGCGATGATACGGCAGAGCGAGATCCAAATCGAATACCGTGCCACCGGAAGGTGGATCGCTCGGCTGGAGCCAGTCTCCGTCAACGTAGCCGACTTGAGAACCCCAGGAGACCCGCCACCAGACGCCGTTTACCGGTCCGTCGAGCACGGTCAACGTCGTTCCCGATGGGATCACGTCGACGACCGGGTTGGACGTGCCGGGCCCACCCCGAAGGTTGAGCCAATCCGCGGTGACCGAGGCGGCTCCCCCGGGTGCGAGAGTGCTCGGGGCGGCGAGCGCGACCGCGGGCGCAAACCAACTCAGCGCGAGGTAGACCGCAAACACCACGACGAAAGATTGCGACGAACGGACCCGTCCCAGTAATCCGCGCACGCCAACCTCCGGCCGCCCTCCCGGCAACCGACCGGGGGCCCGGGCCACGACTAGGTTACCTTGCCTGCCCGGACTTTTCAAGGTGTCAGGTAGCCACTTCGTCCCAGAGACGTTGCACTTTCAGCCGGCTGAAAGCGAGGTAGTCCTGGTCCGGGCTGAAAACCTCCAGAGTGATCGTCCCATCATAACCGTGCTGCTTCAGCGCCGTGATCGCCCAACGCCAGTCAATGTTTCCGACCCCCATCGGCAGATGGGAGTCCCCGTCACCTTTGTTGTCGCTGAAGTGGACGTGAACCAGACGACCGCCAAAGGCATCGAGGAACAATTCGGTGGCGTTCTTTGGCCCGCCCAGATTGGCGTGCCCCACGTCCAGGTGCAGTCCGAGTTCCGGCACCGCCGCGAAGACGGGTTTGAGATTCTCGACGTCATTAAACATGCCGGGAACGTTCTCAAGCATCAAGCGAACACCACGTTCGGCCGCCAGAGCGACGAGACGTTGCAGCGACTCGATATTTCGATCGACGACCCACGCCCGAGGAAACATCGACGGTACGCGTGCGTCAGGATGGATGTTGGCGAGTCGAATCCCCAGACGGGCAAAAACATCAAAACATTCCGCGAACTCCGCCAGCGCCGCGTCGCGAACCCGCTCGAACGGCGAGGCTAGCGGTAAATACCAGGCGGTGTGGCCGACCGCGTTGAGGCCAGTTTCGTCGAGAACTCGTAAAACGTCGGCAACGTCAATCGCCGATGGCGCGCCGCGTAGCGGTTCGAGCGTCAGATCTACGAACTCAAAGCCGAGCTCGCGGAAGGTTCGGATCTCCTCGACTACCGCGCGCATCGGGTGATTCATCGCACCTATCTTCATAGCCTGTCCCCATGATCTCGCGTGACTACCGAATCACACCGCCTGCGGAGGCGAAGGATTGGTCTTCAATTTTACCAGATATCCCCTCGGACAGATCGGTGCCGAGGTTAGCCCGTCAATTCGGCATCCTGATGGGTCGCGAGGTTGACATGTTGACATGTCATGCTATACTGCATTCCATTGCGACCAGGGGAGCAGGCGAACCTGGAGCTTGTCTGAACCGAGTGCGGTCCTCGCGAATTGGCGGGGATGGCCGTCAAAAGGGGGTGGTTACTGCGGAAAGCGGCCCCTCACGAAAGGCAGGGCACGGCTACTTCGCGTGACCGGCGCCAAACCGACCACGACTGAAGCCCCCGCGCTGATACCTCATGAAGGAGCTGATATGGCCCGACTCATCGTCGCATTCGCTCTGATTACCTGTACCGCACTGTCATTCGGAGTACCGGGCGCAAGCGCCGATAGTGGCGCCGATTTCGCTGTGCCGTCCGGTCATTTCTACAGCCAGACGAACGGAACCTCCCACGGCCTTTCGGGGGGGGGATTCGTCATCAGCGACTCTAGCGGAGTTCCTTTTTGGACGTTCTTTCAGCAGGTGGGGGGAGTTGAGACTCTGGGCTACCCAATCTCGCAGCGCTTCGTCTGGGATGGTTACGTCTGTCAGGCAACCCAGCGGGGAATTATGCAGTGGAACGCGGCGACAAAGGTAGTTCAACTCGTAAATGTCTTCGACTATCTATCGCTCACCGGCAAAGACCCGTGGCTCGCGTCGGCTCGGCTCGCTCCGCCGGCCCAGCGAACACCCGAAGAGATGAGCGGTCAGCCACTCCCCTTCGTTCTCCTCGCCCACTATCGTTTCCGATGGCTCTACGCGGATCCCGCTATCTTTCACCGGTACTTCACCACTCCAAACTACTACGCGGTCTTCGGCCTACCCACTTCGCCAGTTGTCGATCTGGGCGCGTACTACGCGGTGCGCTTTCAACGCGCGGTCATCTACCACTGGAAGACGAGCATGCCGTGGACGGACAGCGCGCAGACCAGCGTCGGGCTGTCGGGGGATATCTTCCGGGAGTTAGGGGATATTCCGCTCGGAGCTTTAAAACCGGAACCGCCAAACACGGTCATCGCGAATCTACCGGTATTTGCGAGTAGTCCGCAGGTCACGGCCATCACGTCGCCGATTCAGCATACCGTAGAGATTCCGGTCGCCGCGGCTCCAGCGGTGCGACCCCTTCGCCTCGTCAACGCGACGTACACGGCACCGAACTCGGTCTCTGGGGTCGCGACCTGGTACGGGGCGGATTTTCAGGGTAGGCTTATGGCAGATGGCGAAGTCTACAACATGTACGACCCGCTCTTTGCCGCGTCAAATATCTACCCACTCGGGTCGTACGTCCGAGTGACCAGAGTCACGACGGGACAGAGCATCGTCGTGAAAGTCACCGACCACGGGGCATTTCGTTATCCGAATGTCCTCGACATGAGCTACGCCGCGTTCAGCCAACTCGCCGATCCGTCGAGCGGAGTGATTGGCGTGCGTGTCGAACTGGTGACATCGCCAAACTAGGAGTGGGGCAAACAAAAGGTGGGGCGGGTTATCACACCCGCCCCACCTTCGCTCCAAAAAACCGCTCCGACAGCCTACGCGTCAGACGTCTGAGCGAACACCTTTTACAAAGTGGCCCTTAACGATAGCTGCGAACCTGCTCGAAGCAGGAACTGCAGTACACCGGCTTGTCGCCGCGCGGCACGAACGGCACCATGGTGCTTTGCCCACAGTTCGAGCAAACCGCCGGATGCATCTCGCGCTGGCCACGCTCGCGGCGGAAACCACCGTCGGCTTGCGTAGCAACCGAATCGCCGTTGCGCGCCTTGCGTTGCGCTCGGCACTCTGAGCAGCGACCTGGCGCGTGCATGAGACCGCGACCCGCGTAGAATTCCTGCTCCCCGGCCGTGAACACGAACTGGGCTCCACAGTCCTTACAGGTAAGAACCCGATCCTGATAGGAAGAAACCAACTAACGACCTCCTCAAGGTCTTGAAAGAAAATGCTGGAAGTCTTTCGGCCACGGAGCTTCGGGGAGACTGTACTACCCTGGCGAGACGGCTTTGGCGCGAAGGAAAACCCTCTCTCTCCAACAGGCTTGCGTCTTTGGAGCAACTAGACCGATCCAATCTTCCGACTTGCAGTATATGGCATTCCAAACAAAAAGACAAGACTTTTCGCCAACAATTTGTGGTTTCGGGGGGATTTGTGCTAGCATGTTGCCGATTCAGACACTCTCACTTAACGGCAACGACGAGGTGATTCGTGACCGACACCGCTCCCATTACCTGTGCGCGTTGCGGGCTGGTTGGCGAACGCCTCTCCAAGCCCCCGATCGCCGGAAAACTCGGCCAGGCAGTTTTCGAGCGAATCTGCCAGAATTGCTGGGCGGAGTGGCGCGCGCAGTCGGTTCTGATCGTCAACCACTATGGCCTTCAGCCTGGTGACCCGAATGATCGCGCCCAACTCTACGACTTCATGAAGGAATTCCTTGCCCTTCAAGTCGATTAAGGATCGGCCCTTTGCAGTTTCTTCGCGGCCGCCGGGCCGTCCTCGCGATTCTTGCGTTCGTCGTGCTGGCGGTGGGGCTGGCGCTGACCCGTTCCAACGCTTTCCCAACTGCTTTCACGTCTGAGCCAACCTCGGCCACCGGGTCCGCCGACGGTCCCGCGGCGACGGCAGTTGATACCGTCGTAGCCGCGGCCGTCGCGACCGCCGAGGCGATTCCGACCGCGACGACCGGAATTGACAATGGCGGAAACACAAACCCGCCACCTCCCGATCCTACACTCACGCCCTATCAGGTCTATTTGCCAGTGGTCGGCGCCCAGCCAGAAGTCACGCCTACTCCTACGCCGACCGAGACGCCGACACCGACGCCGGCCCTGGCGGTTGCCCCGCAGGCGACCCAGGCGCCGAGCCCAACTCGCAAGCCGATTCGCATTACCAAACTCGGACTCGGCGTCTACGATAGCGGCGGCGCGATGCTGCCAGCGCTCGACGCGTCGCGCCCATCGGTGATCTTACTAATGGATCCCACCGCGGACTTCGCGCGCGAAGTCCGCCAACGGTTCCCAAAGGCATTCATCGTTGGACGAATCTTCGCCCCGCAACAACCCCTGGACAATCCTGCCGCGCGTGGCGCGGCCTTCGCGGATTTGGTTGCCGGCTCGGCGGTTCCGCTCAAAGGTGTGGTCAATGCTTGGATGAGCTACAACGAAGTCGGCAGTCCGAGTGATCCCCAGACAATGGTGAACTACAACACGTTTCAGGTCGCGTTTGCCCACAAACTCCAGGATCAGTACGGCATTCCGGCGGTCTGTAACAACGACGGACCTCGCTCGATTCCGGCTGCTCTGTATCCGCAGTACTATGGCGAGGCAATCTCGACGTGCAAATACTTTGGCTTCCACATCTATCCGGACAAGAATTTCACGTCCCTCCGGGATCCGGCCGCGGCCGATCAGGTCTTCTATTATCGACAGATCTATCAGGCGCTCGTGAGCGCCGGGATTCATCCGGGGCCATTTATCGCGACGGAAGTTGGACTATGGGATGGCTGGCAGAATGTCACCACCGACGTATCCATGGGTCAGGACTTTACCTGGCTCGCCGACCAAATGAATCAGGATCCGTACGTACTCGGCATGGCCGTCTACGGCCTCTTCGCGCCCGGACGGCCGGAGTGGGATCGCTTCAATGTCGACCATTCGGCCATTTTGAACATCATGGGCAACTACAACACTGAACCATGACAGTTTTGTATATCGTTCGCCATGGGGAAACCACCTGGAACCGGGACGGCCGGGTTCAAGGGCACACCGACGTGCCGCTAAGCGAGGTGGGCCGACAGCAAGCCAGGGATCTTGGCGAGCGGTTGGCCCAGATTTCCTTTCACGCGGCGTATTCAAGCGATCTTTCGCGGGCGCTCCAAACCGCTGAACTCATCGTGGGCGCGACCGGCCCGCGGGTCGTTGAATGGCCGGATCTACGGGAGCGACATTGCGGCCGTTGGGAAGGTCAGTTCTTCGCCGAGATTGCTGAGCGGGATCCCGCTGGCTGGCAGGCCTGGATCGAGCGTTCGCCGAACGAGGCGCCCCACGGCGGCGAAAATCAACTCCAACTGGAAGCGCGCGTGCACAAAGCGCTCGAACGGATAGTTGAAAATCATCCCGATCATACCGTCCTCGTGGTCAGTCACGGCGCGGCGATCCGGGCCCTCCTCGATCGCTGGTTGCAAGGAAACACTGGCCGCGAACCAGTCACGAACTGCGCGGCTTTCGTCGTCGAGAGCGCGGGTTCGGAGCGCCGCCTGATCGGAAGACTCTAGCCGATACGATCGAAGGGGAGACGGACCACTGGCCCATCTCCCCTTCGATTACCTGGCTTGACCGATTACCTTGATACGTCCGTGCGGCCTCACTGCGACGGACCGTTGGTACCGTTCGCACGAGGATTCTGGTCCGCGAGATTGACTGCCGACGCGACCAGATCGTTACCTTGCTTCTGACCACTCGCGGTCAGAAACTCGCCGGATTTAATGTCCGCGGTCGTCGCCGCGGCCTGTTCGACGATCCGACCCCGGGACGCCAAAGCAACCTTCGCGGTCGTCCCATCGCTCTTCTTCACGGAAATCGTCGCCCCGGAGATCGAATCGATGGTTCCACTCACGAAGGTCGCGCCATTCTGGCCGGTCGTGGCGTTCCCACCGCTTCCGTTATTGCCGCCCGGACGGCCACCGCCACCGTTTGGCCCTCCACGACCGGTCGGAACCGTCGTTCCCGGGGCAAGAAGCTGAATCTGACGCGCCTGCACAGTACCTCCGTTGTCCTGGCCAAACGCGAAGATCTGATTACCCGGCTGCAGGTCGGTGATGGCCTTGAGAACTTGCTTCCGTATAACTGTGTTGCTGTTCAATTGTACGGTAAGCGTGCCGCCCTGGAGGCTCTGAAGGGTAACCGTTGAACCACTGATCGATTGAACGGTCCCGGCGGCCCCCGGCCCCCGTCCCGCGCGAATTCCCGGCGTTCCCGACGCCGGAGCGCTCGATCCACTGCTGGCCGCTACCGCGACGGTTGGCGCGGCAGCGCCATTCGAACTAGCGCTTCCTCCACCACACGCCGCGACCGACGCGGCCAGCAGCGCTAATCCAAGGGTCAGGCCATACTTTGTCACGTCTTCCTCTTTACACTTAGTTCCCGCAGAGAATCGCACACTTCGGGAGTCGGAGTCGTTAACTACGGGCTAAACAAGTCGAAAATTCCACCGGAAGCGTCGACGGCAGATTACACACTTTTGACACTCAACTAATCACCCTTTCACAGTCGCACTTTACGATAAAAGTATACCCGGTACTCGGGACAGTCGATAAAGCCGCCGAATGCGGCGGACCGAATCGCACCATTCTCAAGGAGGCGCCAGGCGCCATGGCCATATCACCAACCTTAGCCGGTCCGCGGCCACTGATCTCGGCGGTCATTCCCGCCTACAACGAGGCGGAACTGATCGAAGACGCGGTTTTGCGCGTCGCCGCGGTTCTTGAAGCATTGACCCCCGCCTACGAGGTGGTGGTTACCAATGACGGATCCACGGATCGCACTGGCGAGATTCTCGCCCGAGTTCAACTCGAGCGCCCAAGCGCTCACTTGCGAGTCGTCACCCACGAACACAATCAAGGTTACGGCGCGGCTCTGGCGAGTGGCTTTGACGCCGCGCAGGGCGTTCTCATCTTCATGACCGATGGGGACGAGCAGTTCGAAGTTGCCGAGCTTGCCGGGTTCGTGCCGGATCTGAACGACGCGACCGACCTGGTCATCGGTTGGCGACGGCGACGTGCCGATCCGCCGTTACGGCTACTCAACGCCTGGCTCTGGAATCAACTCGTAAACACGCTGTTCGGTTATACCGCGCGCGACGTCGATTGCGCCTTCAAACTCTTCCGGCGCGAGGTTTGGGAAAGCGTTACCGTCCGATCGCGCGGCGCGACGTTCAGCGCGGAGTTGCTCGTGAAGGCGCGCCGTTTGCGCTTTCACGTCAAAGAGCGCGCGGTCAGCCATCGCCCGCGCCAAGCCGGCCAGGCAACTGGTGCCAAGCCACGAGTTGTCGCCCGAGCGATTCGAGACCTGCTTCGACTTCGGAAGACTCTCGACCGCGATGTCGCGCTGGATCGTCAAACCTTTGTCGACCCACCGACCGGCCAGCTAAACTGCCGTCGGTAAGGGTGATGCGGACGGCCCAGCACGGTTTGATCCTGACAGCACATCTTCAGCGAATCGACGGTAAGGGGAGACCCTGAGAATGGCACAAAGAGCGAATCCCGTGGTTCGGCCAGAGGCAGGCCCGGCCGAAGTCGAACGACATCCGGAGGAAGTGGTAAATCGAGAGCCGCAAATCTGGCAATGGCTCGCGCTCGGCGGCATTGCCGTCTTGTCGGTCTTTCTGAACTTCTTTCAACTCGGCCAAAACGGATTTCCCAACGCGTATTACGCGGCGAGCGTCCGAAGCATGCTCGACAACTGGCATAACTTTCTCTTCGTGTCCTACGACCCGGGCGGCTTCGTCTCAATCGACAAGCCGCCTCTGGGCTTTTGGCTCCAGGTCGCCAGCGCGCGGGCCTTCGGGTTTGACGGTTTTAGCGTGCTGTTCCCCCAGGCGCTCGCCGGTGTCCTGGCTGTCGGCCTGCTATTCCACCTCGTCCGCCGTCAGTTCGGCGTCGGCGCGGGCTTGCTGGCCGCGCTGGCATTGGCAGTGAGCCCGGTCAGTGTCGTGACGAACCGCAATAATACCATCGACAGTACCCTCGCGCTGGTTCTCCTACTTGGCGCCTGGGCGGTTTTGCGCGCCGCCGAAATCGGACGCTTGCGCCGGCTCGCGGTCGCGGCCGCGCTCGTCGGCCTGGGTTTCAACGTCAAGATGCTCGAAGCCTACCTCGTGGTTCCGGCTTTCGCGGCCTTGTATCTGTTCGCGGCGCCAATCAGCTGGCGCCGACGCATCGGCCACCTGGCGGTGGCCGGGGTTGTGCTGGTGGTCGTGTCGCTCGTCTGGGTCAGCGCGGTCGATCTGACGCCAGCGGCGCAGCGGCCCTACGTCGGCTCGACCCAGGACAATTCCGAGCTCAGTCTGGCCCTTGGCTACAATGGCGTCGACCGCCTCATGGGACTCTTCGGTCGAGGCAGCCGGGCAACCGCCGATCGCGTCGGATTCACGCCAAACCCCGCGGCGGCACCACCCGCCGCGTCGCCCAGCGGCGCGTCTCGGGTCGGCTTCGAGTTCCCGGGCAGCGGCGGAATGTTTGGTACTGGTCAGCCGGGCCCGCTCCGACTCTTCCAAGCCGAAATGGGCGGACAAGCATCGTGGCTGATTCCGTTGGCGATCTTTGGCGCCCTGGCTGCCGCTTGGAGCGGTCGCCGCCAGTTCTCCGGACCAACCCGAAACGCGTTGCTGCTCTGGGGATCCTGGCTCCTCACGATGGGCGTCTTCTTTAGCATCGCGGGTTTCATTCACACCTACTACCTGACGGAAATGGCACCGGCCGTCGCCGCCCTGGTCGGCATTGGCCTCGTCGCTCTGTGGAAGGAGTTCCGTTCCCCCGGGTGGAGCGGCTGGCTGCTCCCCCTCGCACTGGCTGCGACGGTCGCGGTGCAACTCCAGATCCTCGCGAGTTACCCGACCTGGTTTCAATGGCTGGGTCCGCTGGTCGGGGGTCTGGTTCTGATCAGTGTCGTGGCGATGATTAGCGCGCGCCGTCGCCAACTTGGCTCGGATCCGATTGCGGTTGCGCGGCAAGCGCTCGCCGTCGGCGTCGGGGTTGGAGCGTTACTGATCGCGCCAACCATCTGGGCTGGCCTTCCAGTGGTGCAAAACTCGACGTCGCAGCTGCCCTCGGCCGGGCCGGCGCTCGGAAGGGACGTTGGTCGCAATTTCGCCGGAGGTCCCCAGGAGGCCGCGTTCGCTCGCGAAGGGTCCGGCGTCGACACGAAACTCGTGGACTATCTGAAAGCCAACCAGGGCGACGCGCGATACCTGGTCGCAACGACCAATTCAATGAGCGCGGATCCGGTGATCCTCGCGACAAACCAACCAGTGATGGCTTTGGGGGGCTTCATGGGAGCCGACCCAATCCTGACGACGAGCAAGCTGGCAACGGATGTTGCCGCGGGAACCGTCCGATTCTTCCTGATCAACGCCCCTCGATCAAATCAGTTTTCCAGCACCGGAGGCGGTGTGACGGGTAACCGGTCGGTCGGCAGGGCGGGTGGCTTTCCGGGCTTCGGTGGCGCGCAAAACGCGCTGAGCAACTGGGTCGTTCAGAACTGCGCCACGGTTCCAACCGCCGATTGGCAGTCGACCCCTGGTGGCTCCCCCACACCGCGAGGATTCGGCGCTGCCGGGCAATTGTATGACTGCGGGCGACCCAACGCCGCCTGAGCGTTACGGCGTGGCTAGCGTGCCGGTACGAATCGCGTCGAGGGCGACGGCCAGGCCATCGTCCTCGACGTCCGGACAGACAAAGTCGGCCAGCGCCTTGATCGCCGCTTCGGCATTTCCCATCGCGATGCGAAGGCCAACCGCTTCGAGCATCGGGAGGTCATTCGCCGCGTCACCGGCTCCGGCCACCTGGCATCGATCGTACCCGTACCAGGCGATCAGCTCGCCAACCGCGGTCCCTTTCGAGACGCCTTCCACCACCACGTTGACGCACTCCATTCCAGCGGCTGGCCCGATGGGGTGGGCAACGCTGAAGGAAAGTTGACCGGCCATCTTTTCGGACAGCCGGCGCGTCGCCTGAAGGGCTCGGTCATCGGCGGTAACGATCTGCGCCTTAATGAGGTCGGTTCGGCCAAAGAACGCGTCAAAGTTGGCAATCTCGTAGGTGACGCGAATCGACGCGGCGTGTCGGCGTGACTCGTCCCAGTCGCGCTCCACGAAGTGAGTAACTTCGGTATAAAGCTCCAGACACAAGTTCTCGGCCCGGCAACCATCGATGAGGCGATCCACGGCGCTGGCTGGCAGGCACTGCCGAAACACCGCCGACGCCGCGTTGGGATCTTTGACCAGAGCGCCATTGAACGTCACGTGTGGGCCGCGCAGTCCCAGATCGGCGGCGATCGGACCGGCCGAGGCGAGGGGACGTCCGGTACAGATCGCGAATCGTACCCCTGCCGATTGCGCGTCGCGCACGGCCCGACGCACCCGGGGTGTCGGCTCACCAGAAGCGCCAATCAGCGTTCCGTCGAGGTCGACGACGACCAGTCGAATCGGTGTCACTTCATTCCTCTCTCGTTTGATCCTTTCAGGAATGCTCGACCTCGATCACTGGACACACGCCAACTTGACTATCCAGTCGAGACGCGGGAAAGAGGGTAATCGCAAAGCGGTAAGGGGTGAGAAACCCGAGCCTGGTCTGCAGACCGTCATAGCGATTCCGGACTCGGGTCCACTGGCCAGCCAGAAAATCGCCCTGGCTGGTGCGGGTGGCGTATTCGAGCAACACCTCGGCCGTACCGAGAGTCAGGCGAAGCCCGGTCTCGTTCGGATCGCCGGCGAGCATCTTTTGAAGCGGCTTCAGGCGCTCTTCCTGCGCCCAGAGTGCCAGTCCACCGGAGTCCGGCAAGAGCGACGGACGGATGAAAAACCGGCGACCGACAGTTGGCAGGCTAGCGCCGTGTGCCTCCCACTCGTCGCTGAGCGCGAAGGACGTGGTCGAAAGAAAGCCGTGCTCCGCCGCTTCCGCGGCAATTTCCGGAAGGGTTCGGCCGTCGCTGGAGCGAAACTCTCGCCAGCCAAAGCGATGCAGCCGTTCGACGTAATTCGCCTGCCGAGACGGGTTGAACGCCTTCGCCTCAGCTTCCGGCGCCAACGCGTCGGCGATGAGGTCTCGTGTTCGCACCAACCGTTGAAGATGGTCGGCTACCACTGAGAGGTCGACCGCCTGACCGAACTGCTCGTCGCACGCCTCGGCGAGCGCGTGATAGAACGCGCCCGCCTCGCTGAAGGCAACGGCACGCAGCCAGCGAGGATCCCGTCCGGACGGCTGGCTCATGCGAGCGACCAGCGCCTCGATCACCCGGCGAAGTTCCGGGTCCGGGACGGCGTCCGCTTCCACGGTCACCAGGCCGTCGGTCACCGAGGCCTGGCCCCAAAGCGCCAGCCGGACACGTACCTGGCCAAACGCGCGTTGCAGGTGGTCACGACTCAACGTTGGCAGGATCTTACCCTGGCCGGGAGCGGCGACCGCTAAACCAAGGTAGACGAGTGCCCGAGCCAGCGGGGCAATTTCGGCCGCCCCACGCTCCGGTCCTTTGAGGAATATCAGTTCGTGGAGATCCGGCTGGTGCTGTCGAACCACCGCCGCCGCGGTCGACACCGCGACGTCCGGCGCGAGATGAAGCATCTCTTCCAGCACCGCCCGATCGGAGGCAGTCAGTTTAGGCAAGGTTCGCAGCGACGGGCCGTCGGCCGCTGGAAACAGATCGTGGTTCGCCATAAATTGTGTTGGAAAACCTCACTACCTAAAGGGGCATTATAACAGAGCAACGTCGCCGCAAAGCCGACAAAGCGCCCGTCCTCCTTGGCCGTACGCGGTGGCGCGAGTTGCGGTAATCGACAAACAGCGCCTGAGCGCGCCGTGTTACGCGGCAGGCGCAGGCGCTGTCCAGTCCAGCCCGGCTCGGGAAATCCGCGAATGGACTACCGAACCCAGCGCGGACCGGATCCGTCGAAGCCGGTAAAGCGCTCGCGGAGCTCTTCGTTACCACGGGCGTTGAGGATAGCCTGCACGAGATCCACCGCTTGTTCGTAGCTACGGGTCTGGTGAGACTGGAGGACATTCCAGAGGAGCATTGCTCGATCGCCAGACTTGTATGATTCCAGGGTGCGCTCCATGTCGAGCCAGTACGGAAGAACCTGTTCGAGCAGAATCTTTCGCGGAATCGGACTCGGCTTAATCGGGTGAACTCCACTGGCGTCGATGATCGCCTGGAACTCGGCAACGACATCGTCCGGAATGCCGTCGATCACGCCGCGGTTAGGCCAGTTAATCTGGAAGCGGCCCGCGGCATTATTGGTCAGGGCATCAATGATCGGCACCTGTTGCTCGCGGGTCTTCGTCGCGCCGAAGATCTCCGTCACCTTGGCCCTGGGATCGTTCGCCGCCTCACCCATCTGCTTCAATCGCTTTTCCAGACCAGCAACGTAAAACGGCCGGGCAATCTCGGTGTCTGGCCCCCCGAACGGCTCGCCGAACCAGCGCTTCTTCGTCGCCAGATCGGTGTGGTACCACCAGTTCGAGGTCGTCGGCTGGGTTCGCGGCGTGTCGCCTATCGGCATCAAGCCATACAACTTGTACTGGTGGATTGTACCGCGAGACATTTGCTTGTCGTGAGTGCGCTCGGCAACGTGGGTTCGCCAGAACTCTTCGCCCTTCGTCTCGATCCACTCGTCGAGCAGAGGATAAGCGTCCTTGCCGTCGTACCGGAAGTGCGTCAGCCAGATCTGGTGATTCAGTCCCGGAGCCTCCCAAACGACCCGCTCCGGATCCAGCCCCAGCACGCTACAGATCTCGAGATAGCCATAGTGTCCGTGGCAGAGGCCAATCGCCTTGACGTTGGTTTCCCGGTGCATCAGGGTGCTACCGTCGAACACCGGATTCCCCGATTGAATGAGCCAGGCATCGGGGCAAATCCGCTCGATGTCGTGGGCCACCGACAGCATAAGATCGAAGTTCTCGTGTCGCTCGTGCAGATTTGTCCCACCGTAGTAATAGCCATACTTGTCGGCCATTTCGCGCGCCGCGCGCTGGGCGGCGTGGGACGACGCCGAGGCGGTATTGATCACGAAATCGGCATCCCGCAACGACGCTTCCCGATCGGTCGTCGCCTCGATTCGCAAGCGCGCTCCGAGTTCATCGGAGTAGCGCCTGGCAAGTTTGGAGACAGTCTCCAGGCGCGCCGGGTCGATGTCCATAAACGACACTTCGCTGCCGTTCAAGTTCGGGGTGAGACAGAGATCTTTGACCAGACCAAGGGAAAAGACTCCGCTTCCCGCGCCGATCACGCTGATTCGAACTGGCTTGGGCATGGTTCCTCCAGTGAGATGAGATTTTGGGTGCCGGATTCGTCAGGAAAGCGCCTCCGCCGGCTCGCCAATCCAGGGTGGATGGGGTAGACCGCGATCGGCGAGGTGTGACGCGTAAAGGAATCGGTACACGTCGCTCACGTAGAACTGAGGAAACGGCTTGTGAGGAAGAGCCTCTTCCACCCGGCGCGTCACGATTTCGGCAGTGGCGGGATCCATCCCTGACGCGACTTCATAATCGAAGTAGAACCCGAGGTCGGCCTCTGGCCGCTCGATGACGCGGGTAATTCCGAAGGCCTTTGGAAAAGTGTGCGCTGGCGCGTAACGTTCCAGAAGGAACGTTCCCATCGACGCGGAATTGATCTGGTCGCCGTTCTGGTAGACGAAATTGACCGTCGCCTGGGCGTCCTCGATCGTTTCTCCCGGAAAGCCGAAGAAGAAGAAGGTATGGTTCCAAATGCCCGCGTCGTGGCTTTCCCCCAGAATGCGGGTCACGTTTTCTTGCCGCGTCCCTTTGACCATGCGCTCGACGATGGGCTGAGAGGCGCTCTCGAGACCAAACATGATCATACAGCAGCCGCCCTGCTCGGCTAGTTTAAAGAACGGCCGATCGAGAATCCGTTCGAAGCGCATGCAGCCGCCCCAGCGGAGTGATGAGCCTAACTCGCGCAACCGGGGAGCAATCGAACGGATCAGTCGCGGCGGCATCGCCTCGTCGACGAAAAAGATCCGCCGACTGCCGTGCCGCTCACTGAGTGAGAGCATTTGATCCAGGAGGGCGTCACCGCGCAACTGGGTGAACACCTCGGCTTCACCATAGCCAACGTTGCAGAACGCGCACTTTCCGAAGTAACACCCCCGCGCCATCGCCAGCGGAAGGACTAACTCCGGCGCGAGATAACGGTCGAGCGGGAGGCCGTCAAAGTCGGGCGCGGGCACGTCCGAAATGCGCGCGGGTTCCTGACGGGAGTTCACGTGAACGTCCGCGCCCTCCCGGTAGATCAAATTGGGAACGGATTCCAGGGTCCGCCCGTCGGCGAGCGCGTGAGAAAGCTGCAGGAGGGCTTCTTCCCCGTCGAAGACGACCGCGCTGTCGAACAAGTCGAACATGGCCGGCACCTTGGGGAGTTGTTCCCGCCAGATGCTGACCATTGGTCCGCCAATCGTCACGTGGGCGCGCGAGCCGGCCCGCTTGACGAGACGCGCGAGGGTCATCGCGGCGATGATCTGATTGACGCAGGGGATTGAGATGCCGACAATGTCGGGGTCTTCGCGGAGGAGATCCGGGAGGAGCAACTCCTCGAATAAGTCGATGAACATATTGCGTTCACGGTCGTCGACCGCGCGAAGGATTGCCGCGGACGAGTCCGGCCGGTACGCCGGTTGATAGGTTTGGAGTTCGAGGGCGGCGGGGTAGTACGGCAACGACGCGAGGCGTAGCGCGTCCAGCATCACTTCAAATCCGGGCAGACTGGTCCGACCATCGTAGAACGCCTCGCTCCGCACGGTGGCCTTGGCGTCCTCCACGGTCGCGACCAGGGTCGGTCCGCGCTCGCGCGCCCAGGCAAGCTCGCTTGGCGGCGGCCCACCTCGACGCGGTCGCAAGGTAGCCAGACGACCAAGGGTTTCGCGGAGGTGGTCGGCGGTCAAGATGTGATCGAAGACCTCCGCGTTGAGGTCACGCTGGATAACGTCGACGCCAGCGCTCCGCAAGTACCCGGTGAGCGTGGGCAAGGCGAGATGCGGCATTGACGGCGTCCAGTTGGGCGGAAACAGGAGCATAACTTTCATCGCGAACGCGCCCCACAACGCCCCATCACGCTTCGCACGTCGTGCTCCTTTTCACTCGAATTGTCAGAGAACCAACCAATAGACCGCCAGTCCGGCCAACAGAATCGCGACGATCCAGGTCGTGATCTGTCGTGCCCGAACAACTAACCGCCCGCGCTCGGCCGCGCCGCGGTGCCAGGCCTCGGACCAGATGACGAAAATCAGCCACCCCAAGACGAGTATATAAAAGCTGAGCTCGTCCAGGAAGCGGTAGGTGTACTGGTCCAGGTGCGCCCGAAGGAGCAGACCGAGAAGATCCGATCGCCAGATCCAAATCCCGGCCGCCGCTCCCGCGCTCACCAGGATCCAGACCAGATACGCCAGAACAAAACTCAAGGCTCGCGAGCGCGTCAGATTTAGCAACGTCTAAACCGGTACTCCCTGAAGTTCAAGCTCCTCGGCGCGGTGGCAACTCACCAGACGATTCGGCTTCACCTCGCGTAACGCCGGCGCCTCGATCTTACACCGCTCGACCGCGTAACGGCACCGGGGATGGAAATAGCACCCGCTCGGCGGGTTGGCCGGATTCGCGACTTCGCCAGATAGGACGATCCGCTTGGAGCGCAGCCGCGGATTGGGCTTGGGAACGGCGGCAAGCAACGCCTCGGTGTACGGATGTAATGGATCTAGGAAGAGCTCTTCGGTATCCGCGACCTCGGTTAACTTCCCGACGTACATCACGGCAACTCGGTCACAGATGTGCTCGACCACGCTGAGATCGTGGGCAACGAACAGGTAGGTCAGCTTGAACTGTTCCTGAAGATCCGCCAACAAATTAAGAGTCTGCGCCTGGATCGACACGTCCAGCGCGGAGACTGGCTCATCGCAGACCACCAGCTGCGGTTGCAGCGCGAGGGCGCGGGCAATGCCAATCCGCTGACGCTGACCGCCGGAGAAGGCGTGCGGATACCTCGACATGTACTCGGCGCGCAACCCAACGATTCGCAACAGGTGGGCGACCCGGTCCTTCAGCTTCTCGCCGCTGGCCACGCCATTGACCAGCAAGGGCTCGCCAACGATCTCCAGTAGCGACATCCGCGGATTCAGCGAGCCAAATGGGTCTTGAAAAATCATTTGGAGGTTTCGCCGAATCTTGCGCATCGAAACCTTGTCCAGATCCGGAATGTTGACCCAACCGAGCTCCCGATCGCGAAACAGAATCTCGCCGCCAGTCGGGTCGAACGCCCGGAGAATCATGCGGCTCGTCGTCGTCTTCCCGCAGCCACTTTCGCCGACCAGTCCCAGCGTCTTGCCTTCCGGGATGGATAGACTCACGCCGTCAACCGCCTTCACGTGTCCGACGGTTCGCTGCAGAATCCCACGGTTTATCGGAAAGTACTTGCGGAGATCTCGCACGACCAGCAGATCGCCCTCGCTAACGTCAAGGTTCTTTGGCTTTGTGTCGGCTAAAGTCATTCTGGTAGCTCCGTGGCCCGACTACAGCGGACCCAGTGCCGCGGCTTCACTTCGAGCCACTCCGGCTCGTCGCAAACGCCCGGGCGATACATGGGACAGCGCGGATGGAAGGCGCAGCCCTTCGGCACCGAGAACGGATCCGGCACCATCCCTTTGATCGCCTCCAACCGCCCGCCAGTCTTCCGCCCCAGTTTGGGAATCGAACGCAGCAATGCGCGGGTGTAAGGGTGCCGGGGATCAAAGAAGAGATCGTCCACCGGCGCCTGTTCGACCTGGCGGCCCATGTACATCACCACCACGTCGTCCGCCATTTCGGCGATCACGCCCAGGTTGTGGGTGATGAACTGAATCGCCATGCCATATTCGCTCTGCAATTCGCGCATTAAGTCGAGGATCTGGGCTTCGGTCGTCACGTCAAGCGCGGTCGTCGGTTCGTCGGCAATCAGCAAACTCGGCCGACAGGCCAAAGCGAGGGCGATCACCGCGCGCTGACGCTGTCCACCGCTGAGTTGGTGCGGATAGCGATCGATGGTGCGATCCGGCTGCACCATTCCCACGCGGCGAAGCACTTCAATTGCCCGCTCGCGGGCCTCGTGTTTCCGCACCCGCTGATGGAGCATAATTGTCTCGATGATCTGATGCCCCATAGTGTGAACCGGGCTCAGGGAGGCCATCGGCTCTTGAAATATGTAGGCGATTTCGTTCCCGCGAATGTTGCGAATCTCCCGACTTTCGGGAGCTAGCTTGGACAGGTCGATCTGCTCCTCGGTCGCCCGCCCATCCGAACCCGCGCGCTGCCGATGGTAGATGATCTCTCCGGACACGACCTTCCCCGGCGGTGGCACGATGCGAAGGATCGACTGGGCGGTCACACTCTTCCCACACCCGGACTCACCGACGACGCCAAGGGTCCGGCCCCGACGGATGCTGTAGCTGACGCCATCGACCGCGCGTACCGTTCCTTCGTGGATCGGGAAGTAGGTGCGCAGATCTTTGACTTCGATCAGGAGATCGTCCACTTCTCGGCTGGGTGGCGCGGTCACGCCGTTCGGCTTAACGTCCATAAGGGTCCGCCGCGTCACGTAATCCGTCGCCCATAAAGTTGAATGCCAGGATGACGATAACTACCGCGAGTCCCGGAGAGAGCAGCCAGGGATAAATCGCCACGGTCTGGACATTCTGGGCATCCTGCAAGAGCACCCCCCAACTGATAACTGGTGGCCGCAGTCCCAGGCCGAGGAAACTCAACGCCGTCTCGCTGAGGATCATCGACGGAATTGCCAGGGTGATCGTCGCGATGATGTGCGAGAGAAACGACGGGACCATGTGACGCCAGATAATGCGCATTTCACTCGCGCCGGAGAAGCGCGCCGCCATGACAAAGTCTTCTTCGCGAAGCGACAGGAAGCGCCCGCGGACGACTCTCGCCAGACCGGTCCAACCGATCAACGACAAGATGACGGTGATACCGAAGTAGACGTACTGGGGCGGCCACTGGGGAGGCAAGGCCGCGGCGAGCGCCAGCCAGAGCGGGATCTGCGGCATCGAGCGAAGGAACTCAATGGTTCGTTGGATGATCGTATCCGGTGTGCCGCCAAAGTACCCGGAGATGCCGCCAAGAATGATCCCAAAGAACAGGCTCAGGGTCACGCCAACCAAGCCAATCGACAGGGAAATTCGCGACGCGTAAATTAGGCGCGAAAGCATGTCGCGGCCGAGCCGGTCGGTGCCCAGCATGTAGAACGGCTGGTCGCTGTTCGGACCAAGACCGAATAGGTGGATGTTCGAGGGAATGACGCCCCAGAGCTTATAGTCCGGCCCAGTCGAGAAGAAGTAGACCGGATACCACTGGGATTTGTCCGGCTGGTAGGTCAATTGCAGGGTGTTCGGGTCGCGATGGGGAATCAGGCCGTAGACCCCGGGTCGGAAGGTGAACTGACCGTTGGCGTCGTAGAAACTGATACCCTGAGGAGGGACGTACTTGTGGGCGCCGTCGATCAAATCCGGGTTGAGCGGAGCGACGAACTCGCAAAAAATCGCGACCAGATAAAACAGGATCACCACGATACAACCGGCAATGGCGATGCGGTGGCGACGGAAGCGCCACCACATCAGTTGCCGCGGCGTGGCGACGAGAACGCTCGAACCCGGTTCGGCCGGTTCCTCGGGAAGCGGCAGCTCCGGCGCGGTCGTAACGGGAAGCTTCGCTAGATTTTCGCTCATGACGTCCCAAACCGAATCCGCGGATCGAGCCACGCTAACAAGATGTCCGAGATCAACGTCCCAATGATCGTCAGAACACCCACCAGAAGGACGAGCGCACCGGCGAGGTACATGTCCTTAGCGGTCAGGGCGTTGAGGAGGAGCGGTCCGGCAGTGGGCAAGCTGAGCACCACCGAGAGGATTACTCCCCCGGACACCAGATCCGGCAGTGCGAAACCAATCGAACTAACGAACGGATTCAAGGCGACCCGAACCGGGTACTCCCAAACTAGCGTTCGCTCGCTCAGACCTCGCGAGCGGGCCGCGACCACGTAGGGCTTGTGCAGTTCGTCGAGGAGATTCGCCCGGAGAATCCGAATCAATCCGGCCCATCCCTCCGAACCACCAACCACGATGGGAATCCAGGCGTGCGAGATCAGGTCGCCGATTTTTCCCAGTGACCACGGCGCGTTCCGGTAGTGCTCCGAAAACAACCCGCCGACGTCGGTCCCGAAATGCGAGAACATGAACCACATCAAAACCAGGGCGAGCATAAAGCCCGGCACCCCGAGTCCAACAAAACCCAGGCTCGTAAACAGGTAGTCCAATTTTGAGTATTGGTGGGTTGCCGAGTATACCCCAATGGGTATCGCGAGGAGCCAGGTAAATAACAGCGTGCTCAGTGCCAGGGCCAGGGTCCACCCCATCCGGTCCCAGATGAGCTGGGATACCGGCACGTTCCACTCAAGTGACAGGCCAAAATCACCGCGAGTAACGATGCCCCGGACCCACTTGTAGTACTGAACGTACACCGGCTGGTCGAGCCCGTAAGCGTCCTTCAGAGCCTGAAGCTGCTGATTCGAAATCTCCTCACCCTGCTGGGCCAATTGCGCCGCGTAGTCGTCGAGAAAACTCCCCGGCGGCAACTGGATCAACACGAATGAGAGAATCGAGATAGCGATAACCGTGGGCACGGCGATGAGTATCCGCCGAACAATGTATTGGAGCATAGGCCCCCGCGCGGCGCGGCATCTCGAGAGCACTTCTCCCGAAATGCCGCCTCCTACCGCGCTCTTTACTGCTTGATGTAGAACTGCTGCGGGTTAATGAGCCCGTGGTCGCGTAGCGTGTCGTCGTCGATGTAGCCGCCCTTGATATTGCGGAAGTTGTTCTTCACGATCGAGGGCAGCGACATCTCGCCAACCGTGCCCACGGCGAACGGTTGCGCCTTGTGAACGCCGATGAGTTGCTGGAACAGCGCGTTCCGCTTCGTCTCATCGGGTTCGACCTGAGTTTGGTCCCAAAAGTCCCAGATCTGATTGATCGGGTGATCGGCCGGTGGCTGAATCTTCTTGTAAGGCGAGTTGCCGTACCAGTGGCCGTAGGCCGGAGCCCACGGACCATCGTCGATCACCGCCGTCCAGCGGCCGGGATCGGCCTTCACGACCGAGGAGCGGTCCCACCCGAAGCCGGCGGTCGCTTGAACCGCGGCGTCGTGGACGCGTTGCTCGTAGAGGGCTCGCTCGTCGTACTTCGGGTCGATCTTGATGCCGATAGCCTTCCAGTACTTGATCATGAGGTTCAGCTCGTCAAGCCCCGGATCACCCTGGAGGTAGGTGTGCTCCATGACGATTTCCAGCGGCTTACCGTCCGGACGCTGCCGAACACCGTCCGAGCCCATCTTAAGCCCCAGCTTGTCGAGCAGCGAATTCGCGGTCTTTGGATCGTACTTCGCCCAGGCGTCGGTCATGCCCTGATCGTACTCCGGCGATCCTTTGACCGGCGAATACTGTCGCGCGACCCCCAGACCGTTCCAGACGATTTGATTGATCTCTTCGCGATTCACCGCCAGATTCACCGCCTGCCGGAAGTCGGACATGTTGAACAGATTGGCGAGCACCGGATCCGGGCAGTTCAGGCTGAAGTAGTAGCAGTTCGTGGCGGCTTGCCGCCAGACCTGAACGGTATAGTCACCCTTCTTCTCGTTCTGCTTGTAGAACGTCCAGGAACCGGTCGACATGTGCCGCATTTGGGCGTCGATCTTCCCGCTCGCGACCCAGAGATTCAACACTTCCTGATTCTGGAAGAGCGCGTGCTCGACGCGATCGATATAGGGAAGCTGATTGCCGGCGGTATCAATGTTCCAGTAATACGGATTGCGAACCATCACCATCGGTTCTTTTGGCGGTGGGTCTTGAATCTTCCAGGCGTAAACGACCGGGAGATCCGGATTCAACATCCAGAAGGCAATTGGCCCCTGCATGTCACCAGCTTTGCCCCAGAGGTCCGTCCAGGTTCCCAATCCCTTGCTCTTGGCGAGCTGATCGAGTTTGGTCTGATCGGCGTACTTCGCGTGGAACTGCTTGAGATAGTGCGAGGGAACAAAGAACGCCGGCCCACCGGGGCCGCCGCCACCGTTCTTAGCGATGCTGATGGGCAGCAACGGGTTTGGCGACTGATACTTGACGACGATTGTGTTATTGTCCGGGAAGGTGACGGTGGCTGGCTTGTTCGCACCCTTGATCGTCTGGCTGACCATAAACGACGGCGCGGGCGAAAGATCCTTGTTTTGTTGGACGTCCTGGTACCAGAACTTGGCATCATCGATGGTGATGTCCGTGCCGTCCGACCACTTCATACCCGTCCGGAGGTGAAAGGTGAACTGGGTGGCATCCGAGTTCTGTTCCCATGACTGTACGAAGTTCGGCACGAGTCGAATCGTGTTGACATCCGGTGCGTCCCAGCGGATCAACTGCTCTTCGATCAGCTTCGTCGGTCCCCACCGATCCGAGAGCCCGGAATACGCGCGGTGCCAGGTTCCTCCGTACTGCCCCACTTCCTGAAGCGGTGTCAGCACGCGAGGGTCATCCGGAACCCGCTTGTCCACCGGCGGTAACGATCCGGCCTTCACCAACGCGGCGAGCTGCGGCGCTTCCTTGTACTTACTCGTGGCAACGGTTGGCGCCGCGGTGGGCGGAGCCTGGGAGACGCTGATAGGCGCGCTGGTAGCGGCCGGCTGCGGCGCGGTCGTTGGCGTCGCGGCTGCCGCTGCGGCGGTGGTCGGCTGGGCATTTCCAGCCGGCGCGGACGTCGGGGTTGCCGTCTGGCCCCCACACGCACTCACGGCGACCCCGACAGCCGCCATCGCGGCAACTTTGAGAAAGTGACGGCGGTCGACGTGTCGCGGATCAGGCAAATCCCGCATGTGCTCTCCTTCGCGTCACCCCAGCCAACCGTCACCGGTGCCCCGACATCGCCGGGAGTGGCGACGAAACCTCCCACGTGACCCCGGCCGGCTGGTTAGTGACATCCTAACGTGCGCATATATAGCACACCGTTGCACGAGCGCGCAATATACTGGACTGGCAAACCCTGGCAAAGCTCGCTAGAATGGGTTCACGTACTCAAGGCGAGGATAGTTATGTCAGACTCCCGACCCGGCCCGCGCTTCACTGGTCTGGTCTTACACCGCGAGCCGACCCTCGGCTATTCGTTCTTTGTACCGGATGGCTGGCATCGACTGTTGGTCGAAGGCGAAGAAGGACACGGTGTCCTCTACGCGCCTTCGCTCGACGAACCTTTCACGAGTGCGTCGGTCGTCGCGCACGACCTGGGCGTCGGCGTCGAGCCGACCGACCTTGCCGCCCTTCGAACCGGCTTTCGGCGAGGTCTGCGCCGCCTTCCCGGCGCGTCGATCGAGTCCGTCGAGGCCGAAGCCATCGGAAACTTGATCACCATCGAGGGCCGACACACCTATCGCGACGGGGAAGCAACCCGTAAACGCTGGGTTCGCTTGCTCTACCAGAAAAGCTTGCTCGTTCGCATCGTCGCCCAGGCGATCAACCCCGAGGATTTCGCCTACTGGGAGCCGATGTTCTATCAGACGATCCGCACGTTCCGTTTCGGCGACTGGGCCGCGGACGTCGGCGTCATCGCCGACGATTGGCTCGCCTCCAAACCAACTTAGCAGAACGTTAGGATCCTCTTAACACCTCAATAGCGTCTTGGTGCTATACCGTTATGACAACATCGCGTGAACGCATCAGACACGGAGAGTGGGATGTTTCGAGAGATCAGGCACCGCCTGACCCAGCGCAGCCAGACGGACTCGGCAACCGTCGCGAATCGAATGACCCGAAGATCGCTAACCTTCGGCACCGGGGCGATTGCCGCGCTGGCGGCAATCGTAGCCGGGGTCCGCTACGGCGGGCCGAGTGACCGGGTAGCCGCCCCCCTCATCACAGTGGTACCCCCAAACACGCCGGCACCCACTTCGACGCCGCCCGCGACGACCGTATCGCAAGCGCACGCGAGTGTCGTTGCCACCGAGGTAGCGACGCCAGTCCCCACCGGCAGCGGTACGTCGGTCGCCTCACCGAGTACCTACGCCGAAGCTGGCGTCGACGGCCAGGCAACTCCCGACGCCAGTACGTCAAACCCCGCGTCCAGCACTGAGCCGACTTCGGGGTTTGGGCTCGGCAGACGCTTCCGCGATTCCGGAACTCCGCTTCCCCTGGTCGGCTACCCGGGCGCCGAGTGGATTCCGAGTCCGTATCATCGCCCGCGCACCCAGACGATCAATACCCTGGTCATGCATACGACGGCCGGAACGTTGCAGTCCGCGGTCAATGAGTTTCAACACAGCAGTCGGCACGTTTCCGCCCACTACGTCGTCGGGCGAAATGGCTTGATCATTCAGATGGTTTCCGAGAACCAGGTCGCATTCCACGCCGGTGTGGTGACCGCGGGTCCGTCGTCGCGCTTCTACGGAACGAACCCGAACCTCTATTCCATCGGAATCGAGATGGAGAACCTGGACGTTATCACTAGCCTCGCCGACTTTCCCGCCGCGCAGCGCGACGCCGTGTTCAAACTCGCGAAGGATGTCGTGCGGCGTAACCAGATTCCGCTCGACCGCCAACACATCGTCGCGCACTCGGAAATCGATCCGGCAAACCGACGCGACCCCGGTCCCGGCTTTCCGTGGACCACCTTCATGGCGTACCTTCAGAGCTCTTGACGACGCTTATCCGCGGACTTCGTGCTCCCGGATATAGTCCCAGTTGATGTTCCAGCCGAGGCCTGGCCGCGGGGAGATGTGGACGAAGCCGTCGGAATCCAGCGAATCTACCAGTTCGTTGAGCCAGGGATCCGGTTCGTCGTAGTTCAGGAACGGATGGAGTAGACCGCGCTCGTAGTACTCGCCGGGGATACTCATCGCGCAAAGAGCGTGGAGGTTCCCGGCGCCTCCACCGTGCACTTCCATCCGCACGCCAAACGCTTCACACAGATGGGCTGTCTTCATGAGCGGGCTAAGGCCGCCGAGGTCGCCGACACCACCCCGGCTGATGTCGGACGCGCCGCGGACAATCCACTCGGCCCGGGTTTGCATTTTCCCCTCGGCGGTTTCTGGCCCAACCACCGGGATGTCCAGTTGCTCGGCGAGCCACGCGTAGGACGACGTCGAGTGCTCGTCCATGGGTTCCTCGATCCAGTAGAAGTCGAGTTTCTCGAGGGCCTTGCCGAGTTTGCGGGCTTCTTCCCGACTGTAGTGGTGGTAACAGTCCAGCATCAGCACGAGGTCCGGTCCCACTCTCTCGCGAATTGCCTGACAGCACGCGATGTCGCGTTTCACGTCGGGCACGCCGGGGACGGGTGGCATTCAGGTGTGCAGCTTGAACGCTTTATAACCGCGTTCGACGCAGGCCGCCGCGAAGTTGGCGTAATCCTCTGGCGAGCTGAGGCCGCCGGGCATCTCGTCGCCACACAAGGTGCTGGCGTACGCCGGCACCTTGTCTCGGGTCGCGCCGAGAATTTTGTACACCGGCTGATTGAGATAGCGGCCGACCAGATCCCAGTTCTACTTCAAGAAGTAAGTCCCGCGGGTCGGCGGAGGCAAGGCGGAGGCAAGGCTGCGTCTGGTCTCCGCCGACTTGAGACGGCTCGTCGGCAGTACCACACGAAGACCTTGCAAGGATTGTGACAACATGCTCGCCTACGTGATCCGGCGCGTGCTCGTGATGATCCCGACCCTGCTCGTCGCCTCGGCCTTAATCGTCGCGATCATTCGCCTGCCCCCCGCCGACTTTGTCACAACATTGGTGGCCCAGGCCGCGGAGTCCGGGAGTTCGTCCGATCAGGCAAGCATACAGGCACTACGGCACCAGTATGGCCTGGATCAGCCGCTTTACGTGCAGTACGTCCGCTTGATCGGCGGAATCCTCCACGGCGATTTCGGCTACTCGTTCGATCGGCTTTCTTGGCCTGTCGATACCTGATTTCATGCTCGGATTGGTCTATCTGTTCATCACCGCGTTTTATTTTCACCAGCCGGTTGGCGGTCTCTTCTCGCCGGGTATGGACAGCGCGCCCTGGTCGATTGCCAAGGCTGTCGACCTCTTCGATCACCTGATCTGGCCGACGATCATCCTGGGCATCGGTGGGACGGCCCAGTTGATTCGCATTATGCGCGGCAATCTGCTCGACATCCTCGGTCAACAGTTCATCACCACCGCGCGAGCAAAGGGGCGGCGCGAGGACAAGGTGATCAACAAGTACGCGGTTCGGGTTGCGATCAACCCCTTGATCTCGGTTATGGGAATGCAGATTCCCAACTTGATCTCCGGCGCGACGATTCTCGGCATTGTTCTGTCAATCCCGACAGTCGGTCCTCTCTTGCTACGCGCGCTCGTCGACGTGGACATGTACCTCGCCGGATCGATAATGCTCTTCGCGGTTGGTCTCCTGATGGTGGGGAACCTGCTCGCCGACATTTGTCTGGCCTGGGTCGATCCCCGGATTCGGTATCAGTGAGAGGAGGTGCCGCGTGTCGACGGAACTGCGCTCGCCCGACCTGACCCTACCCGCCGAGGTCGACTTAGCCGAAGAGGTAACTCAAGCGGCCGACCGCCGTTACATGGTGTCTCAATGGCGGCTGATCGGCCGGCGCTTCGTGCGCAACCGCACCGCCCTCGTCGGCGGCGTGGTCATCGTTCTCCTCTACCTGATGGCGCTTTTCGCGAACTTCCTCGCGCCCTATTCCCTGGAAAATCGCTACTTTCAGTACAGCTACGCGCCGCCCCAGGGTGTCCATTTCCTACACGACGGAAGGTTACAGCCCTACGTCTACGGGATTAAAGTGACGATCGATCCAAAAGATCTGCGCAAGCACTACACCGTCGATCAAGCGAAGGTTGTTCCGCTGGCGTTCTTTGTCCACGCCGAGCCATACCAGCTTTTCGGCGTGATTCCGATGGACATCCACCTCTTCGGGAAGTAGAGCCCGGGCATTGGGTACGTTGTACCCTCTACGAGGATGTTCGATGATTGATCGGAATGGCCGCGCCAGGGTTGAGACCACGACTCGAAATCTGGGCGACAGCCCGATTCTTTTAGAAGCCCGAGGTCTGAAGAAGTATTTTCCGGTCCATCGCGGAGTCTTCCGAAGGATCGTCGGACACGTTCAGGCGGTTGACGGCGTAGACTTGGAAATCCGCGAGGGGGAAACCCTCGGTCTGGTTGGCGAGTCCGGTTCCGGTAAGACAACGGTGGGCCGCCTCGTCCTTCGCGCGGTCGAGCCCACGGCCGGCTCGGTACGCTTTCGCCGCGATGGAGAACTGGTCGAACTGACCCGACTGGGTCGTTCGGATCTCAAGTTCTATCGGCGGGACGCTTCGATCATTTTCCAGGATCCGTATTCGTCACTCGATCCTCGAATGACCGTCCTGGACATCGTCGGCGAGCCGCTGCGGATCCACGGCGTCGCGGATGGCGAAGCGCTACGCGCCCGAGTTCGCGAGTTGCTTCAACTCGTCGGCCTGCGGGTTCAGCACATGAACCGGTACCCCTGGGCATTCTCCGGTGGCCAGCGCCAGCGCATCGGTATCGCCCGCGCCCTGGCCCTGCAACCCCGCCTGAACGTCGCGGACGAACCGGTTTCCGCCCTCGACGTTTCGATTCAGGCACAGGTTCTCAATCTCATGCGCTCGCTGCAACAGCAGTTCGGGTTGGCTTACCTGTTTATTTCCCACGACCTGGCGGTCGTCTCGTACATTAGCGATCGCGTGGCGGTGATGTACCTCGGAAGCATCGTGGAGACTGCTCCGGTTGCCGGGCTCTACGCGACTCCTCGCCATCCCTACACCGAAGCGCTCCTCTCGGCGATTCCGTGCTCGGATCCGGACGAGGTTCGCGAACGCATTGTCCTGACCGGCGACGTCCCGAACCCGGCAAATCCGCCGAGCGGCTGCCGCTTTCATCGGCGCTGCCAGTACGCGCAAGACGTTTGCCGGAGCGAACGACCGGTTCTAAAGGAAATCGCTCCCAGCCATCAGGTTGCCTGCCATCGTGCCGACGAACTCGCGCTCGCCGGCGTCCGGCCGGGGAGCTAGCGATATCGCGAGCCCCCTTGCAAAGAACTACGCGCCTTTCGACAACGTAAAGGCCAACTCCAAGGTGCCGTTATTATTCACGCTGAGAACCGGACCGGCTTTCGGTGGGGTCATGCCAAAGTCGGCAAAGGTGAACGGTGTCGATGCCTGCCCGGAGATGTCGTTGCCATTGACCGTGGCGGTCACGTTCCAGGTCATCGGATGGCTGACCCCGTGCACTGTCAAATCTCCGACCAACTGGAAAGTCACCTTACCGGACGCTGGGAGCGGTGACGGTAACCCCGTAACGCTGCTTGGGACAAAGGTCGCGGTCGGATACTGCGCGGTGTCCAGGGTCGAGCGTTGGATGAAACCATCGCGCCGCGGCTGGTCGCTCTTGAGAGTGGTCAAGTTAACGGTGAACTTCGACTGCGTCGAATCGACCTTGCCGTCGGCACCGAGCACAATCTTGCCGGTGACCGCAGATGTCTTACCAATGGCGTCGCTGGGCAGGTCGTGCCCAACGAGCTGCTCGCGAACCTTGAAATCGGCGGTTGTCCCGCTCATCACCGTGTAGGTGACCCTGGCGTCGGTGGACGCGGCCGACGTCGCCGGCGTCGCGGTCGACGCGCTCGTGGTCGCCTGCGGGGTAGCCGGGGTCGTCGTGGCCGGCGCGGCGGTCGTCGTCGCCACCTGAGTCGTCGGGGTCGCCGCCGCGGTTGTCGCAGCCACGGTCGGGGAGCCACTTACCACCGTCGCCGCGGCAGCCGGCGTCATCGCTGCCGCGGCCGTCGGACTGGCCGCGCTCGCGGCAGCCGTCGTCGCGGCAGTGGTCGGCTGAGTACTTACCGTTGGGGTAGCGGCAGGCGTGCCGCTACAGGCCGCGACAAACAACGCCACCGCGGCAATCGCCGGGACAAGCCTTTGGGATCGAGACACCATCTTACCTCGGATGTGTTATGCGCTCAGGCCCGGACCGCCTTGGCATCATGCACGCCGTACGGCCGAGCGTCATTCAATTGACCATGCCAGAATACCTGACCCGGCGCCAGTTGTCGTGGTTAAAGAGTAAAAGATCTATTTTGACCAGAACTTGTTCGTCATATCAGATCCGTGGATCTTCTCCCGGCTATTCGCCAGCAGCGGCCAAGAGACGCTCGACGTCTTCGTCGTTGTTGTAGAAGTACGGCGAAACGCGAACCCCGCGCCCACGCAAGGACACCGCGACTTTCCTGGCGGCCAGACGCGCGACGAGCGCGGCGTCGGCCTCCCGGTAACCGGCGGTGAAGCTGATAATTGGCGAGCGCTTTTCCGGTTCGAGCGAACTGGTTATCCGATAGCCGCGCTCGGTCAAGCCGGAAACCAGCCGATCGAGGAGGGCCAGCGTGTGACGCTCAGTTTGGACGGGATCCGCCGCCCGAATCAATTCGGCCGAGGCATTGAACGCGGCCAGCGCGAACCAGTTGATGCCGCCAGTCTGAAAGCGCAGCGCTCCCTCACGCCAGTCCAACGCGTAGTCGAGATCCTCGAAGCCCTTATTGACGCTTAAGCGACCAACGTAAACCGGACGGATCTGTTCGATCGCTCGTCGTGAGAAGTGGATCGGTCCAAAACCGTACGAGGCCATCAACCACTTGTAACCGTGAGCCGCCAGGACGTCGATACCGGTGCCACGCGCGTCGATCGGCAGGGATCCCATCGACTGGGTCGCGTCCACGATCGATAGAACCCCGCGCTCCTGGGCGAGTCGCCCGATCGCGGCCAGGTCATTCCGAAAGCCGTCCATGAACTCGACGTGGCTGATCACCAGGGCGCGAGTGCGTCGGTCGATCGCCTCGGCGATCCGGCTCAGATCGGTGTAGCCGTTCGCGTCTTTATCGACAAAACGAACCGTCACTCCCTTGTCCTGCAAGTTCAGAAACGCGTAGACGACCGACGGAAACTCGTCACGCGGAATGACGACGTTGTCGCCGGCTCGCCAATCGATTCCCGCCGCGCAGAGCCCCATCGCGTCGCCAAGGTTACCGACAAACGCGACCCGATTGGGATCTCCGCCGACGAGCGCCGCCACGTTTTCCCGCGCCCGGACAATAGCCTCTTCCCGGGCACGGTTATCCATCGTCGGCGGACAGGAAAACGCCTCGGCGACCCGCGCGACCGCGGCGCTGGTCCGTCTCGAAAATGGCCCGTGCGTCGCGTGATTGAGATAGGCCCAGTCTTCGGTGACCGGAAACTCGCCGCGCAGAGAAAGGCCCGTGGTCATCAAGTATCTCTCCTCGCACCAATTGCGCTCATGGTCGCGCATGTCCCACCAGGAACGCAATCGGTGTCCCGGCTCCCGCTTCAAGCCACCCGATATTTGTCGGCGTCCGGGCGCTTCAACTCCCAACCAAATCCGGGGCGGTCAGGATCCGGGTAAAGGTAGCCGCCCACCCGACGCGGCAGGCCGTCGAAAAAGAGATCTTCGACGCGCAGGTGATCCGAAAAATACTCGACGTTCAGAATTGCTGGGACAATACAGCCAAGGTGGGCGTGAATGGCCGGCGCGGTGTGGGCGGAAAACGGTACGCCGAAGGCGTGAGCCAGCGCCGCGGCTTCGAAAAACCCGTCAACCCCGAGGCAGCGGGTGGCGTCGGCTTGAATCACGTCGACCGCCTCGGCGCCCAGCATCTCACGAAAGTACCACGGGCTGTAACCGTACTCGCCGGCCGCCACGCGCATCGGGATATGCTCGCGCACAAACGCGAGCTGAGACAATTGATCGGAGGAGACCGGCTCTTCGAACCAGGTTACGCCCAGGTTCGCAACCTGGCCGGCAACCGCGGTCGCCTCTTTCACGGTATAGCCGCCGTTCGCGTCGACGTAGAGTTCGGCGTCCGGACCGATCGCCTTGCGGGCACTCTCGACGCGACGGATGTCGACGTCCGGCTCGGTCCCCCAGTCTTTGCCAATCTTCATTTTGACCCGCGGGATTCCGGCCTCGACCCAGCCAGAGAGTTGGCGACAAAGCTGCTCTTCGGAATAGGTGGTGAAACCGCCACTCCCGTAGATGGGCACTCCCTCGCGGTGCGCGCCGAGGAGCCGAAAGAGCGGGAGTTGCGCTACCCGACCTTTGAGGTCCCAGAGAGCGATGTCTACCGCGGAGATGGCGGTGGCGGCGATGCCCGGCTGACCGGCGTTCCGGACCGCCTTGATCATGTCTCCCCAAATCGCCCTCACCGCGTCGACCGGACGCCCGGACGCGATTGGAAAGAGCATCCGGTGGATCACCTCGGCGGCCGCGCGGCTAGCATAGCTAAAGCCGACGCCGATTTGACCGGAACTCGCGGTTGCCTCGACGAGCACCACGGAGGTCGAATCCCAGGCAATCGTGCCGTCGGCCTCCGGCGTCGCGGTTGGGACCTGATAAATGTGCACTTCCAGGCGAGCGATTGTTGGACCGGGAAGGGCGATCGGCCGTGGCGCGGGTGGTTGCGTCGGGACGATTACTCGGTACGTCGTGACAGCCCTTGCTTCTCTCACGCTATCCTCGCTATGAGTAGAACTCTTCTTCCATCGCCGTGGTCAGCACAGGCTGTGCCGACCACGGCGTGACCTATCGCCACTTGAAGGAGAGCCGAGACTAGCTGGCCTAAGTATTGCGTCCTTACTGCTTTGCAGCTATACTGCAAAGTGAATACTTTGGAGGCTGCCCGTGCCCAAAGGCTTTAGTCGTCGCAAGAAGCAAGAAGAACCCGCGGAGACAGAAATCGTGCGGGTTAGTCAGCGATGGACGTTAACGCTCCCGAAGAGGGCCCGCGAAGGTCTCGCACCAGATCAAATTTTTGAGGTCAATCGGCGAGACGATGGGGTGATCGAACTTCGGCCGCGAATTCTGGTGGACCAGTCGCAGACCTGGTTCTGGTCGGCCAAGTGGCAAGAGATGGAGAGAGAGGCCGACGAGGACATCGCCGCGGGCCGCGTGAAGGGATTCTCCGATGTCGAGGCTTTATTCGACGACCTGGACGGCGCCGAAGCCGAGTGAGGTACATCCGGACCGAACGCGCTCGGAACGACTACGCGCGTCTAAGGGCAGACGAGAAAGACCGCCTTAAGGAGGCGGTCCGACTGATGAATGATGCGTTCAACCAGCGAGGGGACCAGCAGATCCCAACTTGGCCAAAGCAACTACGTATCAAGAGTGTCCAGGGCGCGAAGGGCATCTGGGAAATGACCTGGACTTGGCCCGACGGGCGGGCGACATTTGAGTACGTGGACCTCGGCGATGAGGGGCTCGCCATCCTCTGGCGGCGCATCGGCGGTCACGAGATCTTTCGAGATCCGTAGAGGTCACCTACCGTAGCGACGTCGACGTCGATTCCGCCGTTTCCCGCGGTTGCTCAAGGGGTCGACCGAGGTGGCGAGGGTCTCGACCGGCTCCTCTGTGCCCAGTGCTCAAAAAGGCGGCCTGATCTCGGCAATCTCCAAACCCGAACTATCTCGCGGTGGCATTTTGTGCCGGCTGCTCGCCTGTTCGTGGTCAAAACGCAAGTTTAGTTTCCGGTCGCGGCGAACCAGGCACCGGTTGGCGAGGTGACGAAGATAATCGGGGCAATGCACGGGCTCGGTAAGGCGAGCCGGGCGTGAATGTGCGCATCCCCAGTCGTGGTCGCCGCGAAGGGATCCGTGCTGACGTTGACGGTCGTGGGGTTGCCGTTACTAACGCTCAGACAGCTCACGACGGCCCGGAAGGTGGGAATCGGGTTCTTTCCGGTATTCGGTCCCGCTGCCAGGACGAGACCGTGAACGTTCACGTCCAGCTTCCCGTCGGCGTGAAGCACGCCATTGCCATTAGCGATAGCCCAGGGTAACCCGCCACCATTGATGCCACGGATGGGATTGGCGGTGCCAACGAACGGCCCGGTGACGGGGGCCATCGTGTTAAATGTGACGATCGGGTTTCCTTCTCCCGAAGCAGTCGACGTCTGGGTCACGAAACTCGCCACGAGCGCCACCGCGAGAACAAACGCCACGACATGCAGCTTTGAACTGTGCATCGCCTTGCTCCTTCCCGAGAAACTGGATCCTCGCCAAGTCTGCCCTTCCCAACGGAGCGCCCGCGCCCGATGGGTTCAGGTGGTTTCGCCGTCGGCTGCTTTACCACATTGGCGGGTCGCACCGCTCGCCGCGCGATCCCACAACGTTGTTTAGCGCCTCAGGGTCGGGGCTAGTCTACACCATATTCAACCTGTGTCAATGACATTGTGTTCACTTGCTTGGATGTAGCTTGAACAGAATGTCCCGTTCCCGGAGCATTCCCGCGTCCGCCCTGATACCGTGCTGGCTGTTTTCGCCTCGGTCAATACCAGTCACGGGCTCAATTGGCAGAACGACCACAAATGCAAAAGTCCCCGAATTCTCGGGGACTTTGTGAGTCGTCGACCGGCTAATTCCGGCCACCTACCAGCTAATTTCGGCCACCACCAGGTCGACCAGATCTAGACGTCCAGGAACCGTACCTCTTTGGCGTGGCTCTGGATGAATTTCTTGCGCGGCGGAACTTGGTCGCCCATGAGCATCTCGAAGACCTCGTCGGCGGCAATCGCGTCTTCGATAGACACCTGCAGGATCGTCCGCTTCTGGGGGTCCATGGTGGTCTCCCAGAGTTGCTCCGGATTCATTTCCCCAAGACCCTTGTAACGCTGAAGGTGCGAAGACTTACCGTTCAGGGTTTTCAAGATGTCGTCGCGCTCGCGATCGGAGTAGACGTAGTGCGTATCCTTCCCGGAAGCGATTCGGTAGAGCGGAGGCTGCGCGATGTACAGGTGACCGTTCGTGATGATCGGTTCCATGAATCGGAAGAAAAAGGTCAGCAGCAGGGTTCGGATGTGGCTGCCATCCACGTCGGCGTCGGTCATCAGGATGACCCGATGGTAACGGAGTTTGTCCGGATTGAACCGACTGCCCACGCCACCGCCGAGCGCGGTGATGAGCGCCCGGATCTCGACGTGCGCCAGCATCTTGTCTTCGCGCGCCTTTTCGACGTTCAAAATCTTGCCGCGTAACGGGAGAATCGCCTGAAAGCGGCGGTCCCGGCCTTGCTTCGCGGAGCCACCAGCCGAGTCCCCCTCGACAAGGTACAGTTCGCAGCGAGCCGGGTCGCGTTCGCTACAGTCGGCCAACTTGCCCGGAAGCGTGGTCCCTTCGAGGACATTCTTACGGGTGACCGTTTCGCGAGCCATCTGAGCGGCGCGGCGAGCGCGCTGGGTCGTCAAACACTTTTCGAGGATCTTTTTCGCGTCGGCGGGATTTTCTTCCAGGAAGGTACGCAGCCCCTCGGCGACGGCCGTCTCCACCTGATTCCGAATATCGCCGTTTCCCAGCTTCGACTTCGTTTGGCTTTCGAACTGCGGCTCCGGTAGCTTGACGCTAATGATCGCCGCCAGCCCCTCCCGAACGTCGTCGCCAGAAAGGTTGTCTTCGCTTTCTTTAAGCATGCCGGATTTGCGGGCGTAATCGTTGATCGTTCGAGTCAACGCCGCGCGGAAGCCCGTCAGGTGGGTGCCACCGTCGACGGTATTGATATTGTTGGCAAAGCTAAAGACCGACTCACTGTAGCCTTCGTTGTATTGCAGCGCCACCTCGACCATCGTGTCACCGACTTGGCGCTCGCAGTACATCGGTTTCGGATGGATGACCGCGCGGGACTTGTTCAGGTGCTGGACGAACGAGTAGATGCCCCCTTCAAAATAGAAGGACATCTCGCGGTCGGTCCGCTCGTCTTTGGCGCTGAGTTGCAGGCCCTTGGTCAGGTAGGCCATCTCGCGGAATCGCTGCAGCAGCGTATCAAAGCTGTACTCCAGCGTTTCAAAAATCTTATCGTCCGGCAGCCACACCGTCGTCGTGCCGGTTCGATCGGTTGGCCCCAGGTCGACGACCGGCGTTGTCGGTGTACCGGCGGCGTATTCTTGCGCGAAGAGGTGGCCATCGCGAACCGTTTCCACGCGCAGCCACTTTGACAGCGCGTTGACCGCCGAAACACCCACGCCGTGCAGACCGCTGGCGACTTTGTACCCGCTACCGCCGAACTTACCGCCGGCGTGCAATCGCGTCATGACCGTCTCGAGACCGGAGATGCCAGTCTTGGCGTGGACTTCGATCGGGATGCCTCGTCCGTTATCCGAGACCATCACGCTGGCGTCGGCCTGGATGGTGATCCAGATGTGGTCGCACTTTCCGGCAAGCGCTTCATCAACCGAGTTATCCACGACCTCCTGAACGAGATGGTGCAGCCCGCGAATGTCGGTGCTTCCGATGTACATGCCGGGACGACGGCGAACGGCCTCCAGGCCCTCAAGCACCTGGATGCTGTCAACCCCGTATGACTGCTTGTCGCTCACGCTTTCCTTCACTTGATCCAGCGCCACTACTGCTCCCTCCCCGCACCTCGAACCTGGGACACTCGCCCGAGCGATCCGTCTAAAGCGCGCAAACGCACCGCGCGATTCTTGTAAAACAACATGCTCGCCGCGGCGAGACCGCTAGCAATGTACGCGTTTGCGGCAATCGCGATGATTGTCCCAACCGGCGTCCGAGCTAGCGCCGACCAAATGATCTGCATTCCCAGCGAGATGACGTAGACTAATGCGATAAATCCAACCGATGACCAGAAATTGTTGGCCACGACGCGCGCGCTGCTGATCGCGGCGCGAATCGGCCCCACCTCGCTGACGATGATGGCATCGGTCAGAAAGAAGAGGTAAATCAGAAAGAGAACGCCGCCGATCTGAGCCAGGGCGGTCACCACTAACCACATAAAGCCGCCAACCGGCGGAAGGACCACCGCCACGACGCCAACCGCGACACCGACGACGAGCGATACCCCAAACAGGACGCCAATCGCCAGAATAAAGAAGCCGAGGACGCTGAGCCAGTACCGCCATACCCCCCGAACAAGACTCCCCCATGTCGGCCCACCGTCTCGAATTTGCTGAGCGATGACACTCAGATACGCCACGCCGATCAGCGTGCCGACTAATTCGAGAGCGAGCGCGATGCCCAGCAGCGCGCCAAGGGTCGGGACCTGAGTTACCGGCACGGCAACCAGGGGGGTGGGCATAATGCTTGGCAAGCTCGCCAGGTTAATCACGAGCAGGTTCAGCAAGTTGAACCCTCCGGCCAAGCGATCGACCTGTCCGAGTACCTGCTGGGTTTGCTGCAACGTGGTTGGGTCGAGCCCGTCCGCCGAAACGCCACTGTACAACGAACTGAGACGCCCAACGACATCGTGTATAACGCCCCCTGACGTTACCTGCGGCCCGAGCCAGAGGAGAACGTCCATCAGAATTGGCAAGAGCACGATCCACAGGACGTGATTGACCTGCTCGTAGCCGGTAGAAATAGTCTCGATTACGCCAGGCACGGCGTTGGACGGTCCGGCTTTTATCGCCACCTGTTGTCCCTCGTTCCGCGGTTGGGTGAAATCTCGGTCGGCTTTCCGCACGAACGGCGGCTCAGATCCCGACGACCCGACGGTGCCGCGCGTACCGTGCGGTTGGCAAAATTGCCGAAAGGTCATACTTCGCGGCTCATACATGTTACCATATTTCGCGCTCTCTGTCTCATGGTTCGGATATCCGTTCTAGTGTCGCGCCGCCTCGACAATACTTGCGTTCGTCATTTTCGGGGAGGAGAATGACCGGTAACGAGGCGTTGTCGGTCGACGTCCTCCTCTGACGCGAAGGATGTCGCGTGTTTGAGTCCCTGGGCCGCCTGATCTATCGACATCGCTGGGCGGTTGTCATTTTTTGGGCGATTCTGGCGTTAGCCAGCGTTCCCCTTGCCCCGACCCTTCCCGGCGTCTTGAAGGCCGGCGGATACGGCGACCCGTCTCTCGAGTCGCAACAGGCCGAGACGGTTCTCGCCCAGCAACTCGGCTGGCAGTCGAGCACGCTGATCGTCTTATTTCATTCCGATACCCTCACCGTTGACGATCCACGCTACGTCGCGGCGGCATCCACCGCTATCGGTCGGATCAAAGGCCAGCCGGGCGTTGGGACCATTTCAACTTTCCTAGAAGATCCCCAGCAGGTCGCGCCGAATCGGCACACCGCGTACGATACGGTCGCCCTGGACGCCGCGCCGGAAGATGCACACCGCTTACTCCCCGCTCTGCGCGAACGCCTGACGAGCGATCAGCTCGAGATCGACCTGACCGGCGACCCCGCCTTCTACTCCGATGTCGAGACAGTGAGCGAGAACGACCTGCGGCGCGCGGAAATTCTGACCTTTCCGATCGCTCTCATCGCACTCGCCCTGGTCTTTGGTTCGCTCGTCGCCGCGGCGGGCCCGGTGGTCATCGGAGGGGTTGCGGTCATCATCGCGCTGGGGGCGCTGGCGCTGATCGGGCAGGTGACCTATTTGTCGATCTTCGTCCTTAACATGGTCACCATGCTCGGCCTGGGGCTCGGAACGGACTATTCGCTCTTTATGGTTAGCCGGTTCCGCGAGGAACTACCGCGCGCGGGTACCGAGGAGGCCGTGGTCCGCACGGTATCGACCGCGGGCCGGGCCATCGTCTTTTCCGGTGTCGCGGTGCTGGTTGGCTTACTCGGACTGTTGACCTTCAAGTTCATGATGCTTCGCTCGCTGGGCCTCGCCGGGGCCATCGTGGTGCTGCTGGGCATGTCCGCGGCGTTGACGCTCCTGCCAGCTCTGCTGGGCATCCTGGGGCCACGCGTCAACGCCCTGCCGATTGGCCCCGGCTGGCAGGCCCGCAACCAGTTCTGGGAGCGACTGGCCAACTGGGTCATGCCCCGCTCGGTACGGGTTCTGGTTCCGGTTCTCATCCTGCTCATCGCGATGGGTTTACCGTTTCTCTCGGTTCACTTTAGCCTGCCGGACGCTCGGGTACTCCCGGAGAGCGTCTCCTCGCGACGGGGAGCCGACCTCTTTGCTCGCGACTTCGGCGAAAGCGATCTGTCGGCAATCGTCGTGGCGGTACAGGGGAACGGCTCGATTTTCACTCCTCAGCACATCGCCGCGCTCAGTCGTTTCGTTCACACGGTGCAAGCGGATCCCCGAGTGCGCGGCGTCACCAGCATTGTGAGCCTGGACCCGCGCATAACTGACGCGCAATACCAGATCCTCTATGGCACGCCAGGCGGGGCTGATCCCTACGTTCAGGCGTACGTCCAGCACCTGGCACGCGGATCGACGACCGCCGTGCTCATCACAACGCGCAAACCGGCGATCGATCCGGAAACCGAAGATCTCGTCCGCGCGATTCGTGAGTATCACCCGGGAGGCGGGTTACATTTCCTCGTCGGCGGCTCGGCCGGGGCACAGGTAGACATCGTCGGAGAACTCTATCGACAGTTTCCGATCACCCTTTTGCTGATCGTCGGACTGACCTATGTCACCTTGTTTGTCCTCTTCCGGTCGGCCGTTTTGCCGTTAAAGGCCATCTTGATGGACTCCCTCAGTTTGCTCGCTAGCTACGGAACCCTGGTGGTGATCTTTCAGCAGGGTTTTCTCAGCGGCCTCCTGGGATTTCAACCGCTCGGCTTCGTCGAAGCGACGCTGCCGATTATTATGTTCTGCCTACTCTTCGGGCTGAGTATGGACTATGAGGTCTTTCTCCTGAGTCGGATGCGCGAGGTCTACGACCTGACCGGCAATAACGATCTGAGTGTCGCGACGGGATTGGCGCGGTCCGGGCAGGTCATCACGAGCGCCGCGATGATCGTCGTCGTCGTCAGCCTGTCGTTCGTGACCGCCGACATCGTGTTGATCAAAGCTTTGGGCCTCGGCACCGCCATCGCCGTGTTTTTGGACGCGACGGTCGTTCGAGGGTTGCTGGTTCCGGCGTTTATGCGATTGCTGGGCGACTGGAACTGGTGGGCACCCGGGGTCTTCCGCAAGAAGTCGAAGGTGGCTCTCGAATGATTCAGCTTCGCCGCTACCCTCCGAGAGGTCGGCCGAGCGTGACGTTGCTCGTCGCCGTTGTCATGGCGTTCCTGCTCGCCGCCTGCGCCCAGTATCCCCACGAAGCTCTGCGACCGGCGACGCCGGTTCCCACCGCGACACCTCGGCCAATTCAACTGCCCGCGGACGACGCGCCGCACAACGATTTGACCGAGTGGTGGTATTACACCGGCCATTTGGACGCCACGAGCGGGCGGAAGTACGGCTTTGAATTGGTCATCTTCCAGATCGAGCGGGCCGGCGCGCCGGTCTTTTACGCCGCGCATTTTGCCATAACCGATCACCAGGAAAAGCAGTTTCATTACGCTCAACAGACCTGGACCCGGCAGACCGCGCCAAAGACCTTCGACCTCGGCAACGGCGGGTGGTCGATCCGGGGCAGCGGCACCTCGGATCTCCTGGCGGCAACCATGCCCGAGTACGGCATTCAGCTTAAGGTGACGTCAACCAAACCACCGGCCTTGCACGGGAAAAATGGCGTGGTGTCGTTCGGACCAGTCGGCGACTCGTATTACTACTCGGACACCCGCATGGCGGTCACTGGCACAGTCGACGATCACGGCACCGTTGAGACGGTGACTGGCCAAGCGTGGAAAGATCGGCAGTGGGGAAACTTCCTGGCCACCCAGGGCGGGGGTTGGGACTGGTTTAGCCTGCAATTGAGCGACGGCAGCGATGTCATGCTGTTCTTGCTCCGCGGCGCGCTAGGCGAGGTTTCGCCATCCTACGGCACGTTCGTCGATCCCGAGGGCAAGACGAGCATCTTACCGGCCGGCGGCGCCCAGGTATCCGTGACCGGACACTGGACCAGTCCGCTGAGTCACGCAACTTATCCCATGGGATGGCAGGTGAACCTTTCGGAACGCCAGATAAAGCTCACGATCACGCCAATCCTGAAAAACCAGGAACTCGATACGACGAAGAGCACCGGACAGATCTATTGGGAAGGCGAAGTAGCGATCGAGGGCACCGCGGCCGGTCGACCGATTAGCGGCGAGGGGTACGTTGAGCTAACCGGCTACGCCTCGACCGGTCCAGCGCTGCAGACCATTCCGGGAACGCAGCCCTAGAAAAAACCCGGCCCAGGAACGTTTCCCGGGCCGGGTGGAGACGATGGTTTACTCGAGATAGTCGCGCAGTTTGCGACTGAGTTTCGGGTGGCGAAGTTTGCGCAGCGCTTCCGCTTCGATCTGGCGGGCCCGCTCGCGGGTGACGCCAAGGTCAGACCCGACCTCTTCTAGGGTCCGGCGGCGACCGTCCTCTAACCCAAATCGCAGTTGCAAGGCGCGGCGCTCGCGCGGAGTGAGTTCCTCGAGCACATCGTCGATCTGCTCACGCAACAACTCGTGCGCAACCGCCTCGGATGGGGTTAGCGCCGCGGTATCGGCGATGAACTCACCCAGGTCGCTTTCGTCCTCCTCGCCCACCCGGGTTTGTAGCGAGATCGGTACTTGCGATGCCCGAAAGATCTCGCGAATCTTCTCAGCCGGCATGCCGACAATGTCGGCGATCTCTTCCGGCGTCGGCTCGCGTCCCAATTCCTGTTGCAAACGGCGCGAAACTTGGATCAGGCGATTGATTGTTTCGACCATGTGAACCGGAATTCGGATCGTTCGCGCTTGATCGGCGATCGCCCGGGTTATCGCCTGACGAATCCACCACGTCGCGTAGGTCGAAAACTTGAAGCCGCGCCGCCAGTCGAACTTCTCGACCGCGCGGGTAAGCCCAATATTCCCTTCCTGAATAAGGTCCAAAAGTTGGACGCCGCGTCCGACGTAGCGCTTGGCTACGCTAACGACCAACCGGAGGTTCGACTCGGTGAGACGCCGTCGCGCCGCATCACCTCTCTCAACCGCCGCGAGCAAGCGCGAGCGCTCTTCGGGGGCAAGACTGGGTTGCGACAGTCGGGCGAGCGCTTCCTTTCCGTGCTCAATCGCCTGAGCGAGCGTGACTTCGTCGGCCGCGCTCAGCAGCGGTACCCGGCTGATTTCGCGCAGGTACATCGCCGCGGGTGTAGACACCCCCGGTTGAGTAACGTCGATACCGATTTCCGGCTCGACTTCGAACTCATTCTCTTCTTCGGTTTCTTCAGTAGCCCAGCGTGGGTGGACGAGTTGCTCCACGGCCTCCAGGTCAGAACTCCCTTCGCTTTCGACCGGAAAGCCGGCATCGTGCCGAACCGCCACGTCAGGAACATCTTCTTGGGTGTTGCGTCGGCGTCCGCCTCGGCGAGGGGACACCCCTCCCTCAATGTGTCGCATTGGCTTACCCCCTCAGGGTAGGTATCGTCAGCAAGACATGTGCCATTAGGCGACCAGCCAGGCACTAGAAAAGAAAGACGACGGCACGATAGTTGCATCAGGACTCCATCGAGGTCGGCTCTGCGACCAAGGAGTGACCGAACGATGCTGATTCGTGCTGACGTTAAGTGTTACTACTGTGGCCACGTCTCCGGCCAAATGGAAGGTGACCCGGCAGGATCCCAGGCGCGCTGGAGCTTTCGTACCCCCGAAGGAACGACCCAGCCCATCCAACTGAACGGCCAGCGCATTCGCTGTGACCGCTGTGGAGGACCGGTCTATCTTGACGAAATCGAAACAATCCGTACCTCGTCCCGCGCCGCGGTTGCGGCACTGGCGAGTTAACCTGGGAAATAACAAGCTCATGTGTTGAAAAGCTCCTCAGCGACAGCGTTGTCGCAAGACGAGGCTACCCCACTCTCAGTCAGTTCGTGAGCTCAATGACGAACCCGCGAACTGGTCATTTCAAGTCGCGCCCCCGGGGGCTGCCAGCCCCCAGGGGATTCACGATCACGTCCACGCCTCTCCGAAACTCCGGTCGCCTCATACCTCGGAACCTCCGCGCGAGTCTGTCCCCGACATGGACACATCGAATCATCGCGACGTCGTCAACGAGGTGATGAAAGCAAGCCCTAGTGGGAGGAGACACCGGGAAATCGTTCACGGCCAGCCAAAGACGAGCGTTCGTTTCCTAACTTGTACCGAAACCCTATTATATACCGATTAACCTACAACATACAAGTATCTCAGATGTATGGGTCTCCGCACATTTGGGTGAAACGTTAGTTGGCGAGTTGGAGTTGGTCGCGTAAGTTATCGACATTGCGGTAGCCAAAGGCGCGGCGTTCGAGGACTTTGGCGAGATTGTTCTTGCCCTCGACGA